>Ga0070714_100000200_pt1 | contig 48458 bp, 85 predicted proteins | sample LARL83metaG_FD_65450 | JGI IMG/M metagenome (GOLD analysis project Ga0070714, IMG submission 65450) | Corn, switchgrass and miscanthus rhizosphere microbial communities from Kellogg Biological Station, Michigan, USA - LAR L8-3 metaG | ecosystem: Host-associated > Plants > Roots > Rhizosphere ... | reverse complement strand
TAGCTCGCCATGACCTTGGTCGAGACTGTCCAGACTGTTCGACTCCTGGGGCACAGTGGTGCGGGCAACGTGATGCGCGCCGAGGTCGGGGATAACGGCCATGACCAGAACAATGAAGGCGAGGCCGAGGATGCCGTTACGGAGTACGTGTGTTTTCTCGTTCATCGGGTATCTTGCAATGGACGTGATGAGTGTGGGCGCGTGATCGGGTGCCTCCCCCAGCGGCGTAGATCAATGCAGGGTTCTCCAGATCTGGCCATACATCGGAATTCCGGGCAGTCTCCGTATCGATTCCAATACTCGTCATTCATCGTGTGTCTCTGCCGCCGTGTATCCTGGTCGATCGGACCTCTCCATCCCGATGCACGGAGGTCATGAAATCGGGTGTCTTTTTCGGTCTCCGGACTCTTGTCCCAGTTACGGCTGATCATGTTAGTTATCCTTTTAGGTCTAGTTATTGGTCGTTGCTCTCGTCACACATGCCCTGCCACTCGATGTCGATGAGCGTGTCTTCTATCGGTGTCTCGATCATGTATGGGTCATCCATGGTTATCGTTCCTCAGTCTCGAAAGTATCTAACGCCGGTCCGTGTACATAGAGCCAGGCCCATCCGATGCCAGAAATTATCTGGTTGTAGGCCGGGGACAAGATGATGACTAAAGCTCCCCAGTTGATGATAGCGACGTTAATAACCGCCCACATCATGACGGTATCGGCCCAGTGATTGTCTTGGATGACGTGCGCGGCTACCAAAAGGATAGAGAGGAGTCCCGCGAGCGTGAGCAGGAGCCATAGTACGGTAGCAAGAGCTTCCGGCCAGCTACCGAATGGCTTATGTGTCCGCGACGGTAAGGGGTCGTCAATTCCCCATTCGCTGTTACAGACGGCACAGTAGTAGTACTGGTTGACTGGACCGTATCGTGGCTCGAGTCCCGCTTGCTTCTGGCAGGGCGGGCAGGGGAGAAACGGAATGCCCTCGTACGGTTCGTAGGGCTGTTCGCGGTAATGCTTGTCGACCTTGGGCCCGGTGGTGGTCATAGCCGGCGACCAATTCGGGTGTGAAAGGGCCCGGGCACGCTAATCCACACACGATGTAGCCAGGACCGGTGATGACGGCTGGTGCGGTATCTGTGGCCGGCGAACAAGACGTGAATGACGAGGTAGCAAATAACGAGGATAGCGAGAGTGTGCATGTTGTAGTTCCTTAGTGTTGACTGGCGAGTCAGGCCCGATCATAGTTCACAGCATCTGCCCTGTCAACCCCCATGACACGCTAGGCATCTTTATCGACCGGATCCGGGATATCACGGCCTATGCCCACAAGGCGCAGGAGTTTGATATTCCAGTGCAGATGTTCCCCAGCTCCGTAACAGCTGCCGCGGCCGAATTTATCTCCGGGACATCCTTTACTGTATCGCGTGTGGGCTGCGTTCCAGACCCGTCCGCTATCGCAATGCGGACAACGAACGTAGGGCTTATGGATCGCATACCAGATCCAGACCGGAATGGCGCACAGGATAAGTACCTCGGCGTGGGCCACAATCGAGATGGGCGCGACCAGTGACCAGAGACCGGCGATTGCGAACGCAGCAGCTATCACGGTGAGCATGGCTTACTTCTTACGTCCGCGTGCGCGATGCTCGCGCATCTGGTCCTTGATAATCTCATCGGGCGTGTACTCGGCACGGTCTTTTCTGTGCCGATGCCCCGCAGCATCGCGCAGCTCGTGAGCGTAGGTCTTTGCCTCGGCCCACTTCTGCTCTTCTGACTTGAACCATCCCATGACGTTGTCCTTTCCGTCAGTCCTCGGTCTTACCGCACGTGGGGCAGCGCGGGTCATATCCACCTATCGGGCAGGTACACATCTCATTACCTTCTCTCGTCATCGTTGGTGGCCTGGAATGGTACCGGTTCTCCAGTCCAGATGTTGGTGTACTTCCACGGGTATTGCTTCCGTTTACCGACCTCGATCGCGACCTCGTCACGTTCGCTGACATAGGTTCCAAACATCGCGTCCAGGGGGTTCATGGGCGAGTCCTTTCCTAGTTGATTCCGATGATGAGATGGAGCAGCGGTGTTGCGAGTCCGGTCATACACAACGCGATGATTACCGATAGGGTCCAGCACGCGGGAACAAACAAGGTCTTCTCGGCTGCTGAGTTAGTTGTGAACCATGGCCAGCTGTGTCGTTTCCAGTTACCTCCCCGAGTAAGAACGTTGTAGAGCATGGATAGCGGAACTCCGGACGGGGTCAGCGCGTCGCTGAGCACGTGGGTCAAACAGCCGAGGAACGTGGCGATTCCGAACAGTAGGGCGTAGTCCCCGACCCAGGGCAGTGAATAGGTAGCCGCCGCGCCGAACACGATACCAAAACTTGCGCAGCCCTCTATTGTATGAGCGAACTCCCTATGCGCGTCTCCAATGATCCGTAAGCGCCGCAACCAATGGCGGAACATGCGCAGCGGATGCATCCACCTAAATCGCGCGGCGGCAATGTTCGTGACGTTGTAGTAGGCCCCCCTCCATTCCTTGGTGTCGTCGTATGAGTTTCGGGTAAACCGGTAGATGGTCCAGCAGGCCCAGCGAATGAACACGCCCAACGTTCTACTGATGGGGCCGAGGTCACGGTTGATTCCTCCGTGCGGATGGTCGAAGTCAGGTCCGCCGGACCAGTACACGACCAAAGCACCCGCGGCAATATCGGGGACCAGGGGTACGTGAAATAGGGTCGCGCCAGCCCACATCGTGCCTAACGCCCAGGGGACGCTAAACGCTATGTGCGCCGAACGCATACACATTGTGGCTAGGTACCCTTCCGGTTAGAGTGCCATATGGTTAGATCCATCCAATCGTATAGTTGAATGCCTTTTTCGCCTATAGCTTTGCACTGTGGGAACGTACCTCTTTTAAGGTCTCTTTGCCGAGCCTTTTTCGCAGCTGGCCAGTTCATAGGTATCATTCCAAAATCGAGTGCGTCTCTGAGGCTTACCAAATCTGACGGCACTAGATCTTCAATCATCGAGGTTTCCGGACCAACAGGAGTGACTGGCAACTTTATCCTAGGATACGGTCTATTAATAGCAGGAGCATTTGCCCGCTGGGGATGTAGACGACTAGTTGATAGCACTTTGAGCAGAGCATCGACGCAGCCGTCGCTGGTATCAAACCACTCACCTCGTACGCGGTGCCCGTGTGCATCTAAACTGTCATGAACGGCTTGCTCTAGCTCCGGTGGCCCAGTTACGGATCCCATAAGGCGTAGGGTGCAGGGGTTTCCTACCTGTAAATCATTAAGACGACCTTTTATGTCTCCGCTATAACCAACTTTCGCGATATTACGTCCACATACTTCTATAAAGTAGACCGCGCCGGAGTACTCTCGCCAAGATGGAGCTGTTCCCATACTATCCTCTTTCGATTCGGTTAGAGTGCCAAGACATCAGGTCTTGCCAGTCGTAGAGCTGTGCACCGCGCTTGTCTTTACCTACGGAGAGCGGGAAATCTCCCTCGCGCTGGCGGGCTTTTTCAACGGTCGGCAACTTCATGCCCGGCAACAGTCCAAGATCAATAGCTTGCCGCAGCGTCACCTGCTCGGGAGGCAGCTCGAACTCGGGCTCACTGTCCTGTCCGGCGGCCATGTCCGGTTCATCGTTGCTGCATACGTGCGCGTGAGAGTGACCAGACCGGACAACCTCTACCGGACTGACGTCGTTCGGGTCCTCGGTCTCTGGCTCGGCCGGCAAGTCCCAGGACGGCAGCCGCAGCCCCGCCCCGACCGGTTGCGGTGCCCCGCTGGTGGCCCATTCCCGGGTATCCTCATCGCTGATACCCGCGATATGGAGCTCTTGTTGTTTGGGTCCTACGATCAAGATGACGTCGCCAGCCTTGTCGCTCATGCCGCGCTTGGGGTACGGCTGTTCAGTGAGCATTCTCCAGGTACGGATCGAGCAGTTACCCAGGATCTTGATCGACAGATTCTCGCGGATCGCATCAGATCCCACAGCCGCCGCGGTGAGCTTCTGTGCCACGGCCAATACATGGATCAGTGCGCTGCGTCCGGCACAGGTGAGATCGAGGATGGCGTCCACCGCGGGCGAGCGGATCGGGTCGCCGGTTTTCTTAATCTTTGCCCAGTGATTGCGTAACGCGCCTATGGTGGCGTTCATCTCCTCCAAAACGATCAGGGTTCGCTGGAAAGTCTCTCCGGTACGTCGATAGGCCGCGTCGGATCGGCGGTGTCGTTCCTGCGCCCAGGCCACTAGACCGGCATGGACTTGTTCGTGCGTGCGGTACAGCTCGACGCCAGGAAGTAGCTCGCTGTTCTCGTCGCGGCACCAACTACCGTGACTATCCCCGGCCTTGACCGAATCCATGATCACCACTCGGCCGCCATAATGCAGAATCTGCGCCGCGATCACTCGACAGACTGTGGACTTACCCATTCCGGTCGTCATGGAGAGCGCGATGTGCGGTGCATCGGCCAGCAGCGATACGGATATCGGTCGGTCATGGATGCCCCGGCCAAGGTAAAGCTCTGCGGAATCCGTGCGGGTGGCTTCACTGACCGCGGACGAGGAAGGTTGCAGCAACACCATGTGAGATCACCTCGCCTGTCGGTTGTGGACGTGGCGCATGTCGTGCTTGAAGTCCTCGAACGAAACGACCTTCGGCGGTCGTGGCACCAGCGACATGGTCAGCGTCGGCCGGCCGGTGAAATCGACCGACCAGTCCGGATCGGTCAGCCCGACCTTGGCCGCGATCCGCTCGGCCAGGCGTTCCTGTTCCGTAGCGGTGGCCACGTAATACCCGGGCAACTCGATCCGGATCACATTTCGGGCGTCTTTGCGGTGTCCCAGCGGCACGTGCACGCGTTTGCGGGCTTCGAACAGGGCCACCGAGAAGTACGTCGCGTACCACTGGCATAAGCCTTCGTAGTGGTCACGTCGGTGCCCGCGTTCGACCAGCCGTAGCCAGCCGGCCACGGCCAGGATCGGCACCAGCGCCCAGAACAGCCAGCGCAAGATGGTGGCCAGGGCCGTGGGGTCGGCCACCCGCATAACAAGGGCGCCGAGCACGACAGCCACGGCGCTTAGCCGGATTGCGGCGCGTTGGTAGCCGGCCAAATAGGACCACCGGTGCAGTCGACCTTTGGCCAGCGCACCGTAGGGGGTCGCGGCTCGGCAGAACGTGGCGTCAGTGCGAGCTTTGCCGTCCAGCCAGTAGCCGCGGCAGAATCGCCAGACATAAGCCCAGGTCGAACCTTGAGCTTGGGAGGGTACGAGCATCTGGCCGTGACGGTTGGTAGTGAGGGGCGACATGGCGTTCCTTCAGGTCGGGCTTACCCCGGTGCGAATGATCTGACAGTATATGACCTCGAACCGGTTTCGTGAACCGTAGCCCTGACCCGGAGGACTGTCGATGAATAGACCAGCTGGCCGCACACCCCCGACCCGTCCCAGCAGTACGGCCGAGCCGAGTGTGGTGGCCTCGGAATGGCAACCGATGCCGCCGGAGAAGGCGGTCGGTGGGGGGCTCAACGGACGCCAGGCGATGGAGGCGATCCTCGGCATTGATCAGTTGACCGGTGACGTGACGACCGACTGCCAGCGTGCCATGCATGCGATCGATGAGTGGTTGCATGCGCTGCCGCTGCGGCGCAAGTTGATCTTACATGTGCTGCATTCCCAGCAGCGACCCAACGGGGTGGACCGGTGGCAGGTGGTGGCGGATTTGATCGGCCGGAAAAAGTCCACGGCCTATGACTGGGCGCACCCTCGTAACCTGGAAGACCAGGACTGATGGAGCGGAGCTCTGCGCGGGTTGTGCGTTCCCACGCAGAGCTCCGGCTGCGGGGACCTATGCAGACAAAGACAACGGTCCGCACCGCAGCTGCGGCCTAGTCTAGGGCTACGCTTACCTACTGTCTATGGTGGCTCATTTGACAAATGCTAGGGTCAAGTCCATAGTCGCAGGCATCGCTTCCGCTCCCCATTCCTAAGACCAGGAGGACCCCTCATGGGTGTGAAGACTGTCACGTTCGATGACCTGACCGGCTTGGAGGCCGTTGACGTCAAGACACACGAGTTCGCTATCGACGGCACGACATACGAGATCGACTTGTCCGACGAGACGTTTGCGAAGTTGTGCTCTGACCTGGCCGATTACACCACTAACGCACGCAAGGTCCCCGCAGGGTCGCGGCGTAGCCCGGGTCGTCCGATCACAGCTAGCGGTGCCAAGACCAAGGCGGACAAAGAACAGAACAAGGCCGTGCGCGACTGGGCTCGGACCAACGGGTATAGCATCGCTGACCGTGGTCGCATCCCGTTGCCGGTGCAAGCCGCCTACCATGCTAATGACGTCGCGGCGTTGCAAAATCTCATTGCGCAACCTGCTGCGGTGCCCGTGGGGTAGTCCGTGGTCGCAGTACCAGACCGGCTCGGGATAGTTTCCCGGGTCGGTCTCTTTTACGTCGTGGGGTTGATCGTGTCATAGGGGTTGACAGGGTACGGGTGGCGCGGTAGCGTAACCCTCGAACGCCAGAGACTCGCCAAGTCAACCAGGAGTTTTCCGCCATGAGACAACACAAACCGACTGACCGTGTTACAGATCCTGAGCCGTGCGAGAGCTGCGGAACCCCAGTATCCATCACCCGGTTTTTGGGTGGTCAGGTCGCCGTCGAGACACACGGGACTAATGAACGGGGCGATCCTATTTATCTGACGCATAGGCACTGGGACCGTTGATCCAGATAGGAGATTATCGTCATGCTTCCCGATGACCTCGACACTCGTATCGGTGTCTATTGCGCGGCCACCGGGTCCACCCGGTGCCAGGCGGTGCATCAATTACTGGCGCTGGCACTGACGACCTGGGAGACCGAGACCCAGTACATGCCGGAGCGGTTGTGCGGCCGGGTACGGCAGACTGTCCAATGAGCCATGAACGCCAACAGGTGTTTGTGCTGTTCGTGACCCATGACAGAAAACACGAACAGATGGCCGTGGAGATCCAGCGGATGGTGCGCCAGATGCCCGGTGTACATGATGCTGGCGTGTTAGTGAGCGACAGCCAGGGAGGTACGCTGTTGCGGGACGCATCAGGACAGACACGCAAGATGCTCCCCGAAATATGGGGGTCAAACCGATGAACGATGAAATTCAGAGCAGAATTTTACGGAATATGGGAGTCAAGCCGATGAACAATGAAATCATAACAGAATTCGACGCGATGCGCGCCGAAATCGCCCAGGTCACCGAGGAACCCATAGGAGGGCGGACCCCTATCGTGGACTTGACAGGCTCCATTGATTGGAGTCATCCGCAGCCGGAGGGCACCTACCGGTGTGAGCTAGGCTGGGAATCTGGCGGCGCGCAGTTCGGCTGCCTGGAACGCGCCACGACTACCGATGACGACGGCCAGTTGCTATGTACCGAGCACGCGATTATTGCGGAGTTGCGGAGCATTCGACAGACACTCGAACGGCAAAATGACGACAGCCAAGAGATCCTGCGCGAAATTACTGATTCGTTGCTGGCGATCTCCTGGCGGGCTCGGCCGTGGTGGGCGCGTGCGTGGTTCGTATTTCGCACGTGGGCTAGCAAGGCAACCAAGGTAAAGGAGTGATCAGATGAGGTGGACCGCTCGTCACGACCACAGTCAGGAACAGCACCGGCACACAGACCGAGCACTGTGGACCCAGCGGGACCAGGACCAAAACGACGACCGCCTGCCGCATTGCTGCGGGCATTGCCAGGATTCTCCGCTCGGCGACGTGGGGCAGGGACTGATCTGACATGAGCACACTGTATGAGGCGAAATGGGCGGTCCGTGCCACGGTCGCCTTGCTGGCCGTGACCGCAGGCGCGTGCGTAGCCATCGCGTATCAAACCGGCCGGATTCTGGTCACCCAGCGCCGCGTGCGGGAACTGGTGGAAGTCCAGACGGATCAGTTATTGGTGCCGGGTTCTCGGCATCCGTTCAGTCAGCCAGAGCAGCCCAGTCACTGACCCGCCAAATAATGGGAGGTGGTCGTCGCCCGGTCTCCTACAGGCCGGGCGCCTACCTCGGAAGACGGAGTAAAGATGATGCCCGCGCCCCGCGGTGACAATACCAAGACATGGTCGATGAAAGACCCGGCTCGGCCGGAGGTCGCCTGGTCAGCTTCGCTAGGAATGTTGCTCCGCTGGCCTCGTACCGATTACTGGCTCTACGGCCCCTGCGGACCGATGTCAGCCGAACAGTTGATCAACAGACACAATGAATTGCTTCACGGTCCCCGGTTACCAGCTGATGCTGTGCTGTTGGTGCCGGATCTGACCAGCAAGTAGTGCATGATGAAAATCTGGCAGCGAATTACCCGGCCCTGGTCTCGGCGTCGGACACCGGGGCGCCACGCTCTGGTCGATCGTCGTCTATTGGACTGGGTGCGTTGCACGGGATGCAATCAGTCGGTCCCCGCCGACACCATCCACCCAGCCTGTGGTCGCGCAGCCGGGTTCCCCATTCTTATCCGGGCCACCAGGCACGGGCTGCCCTGTTGTCCGGGGATCTGCCGGCGGTGTGACCGATGCTTGGAAAACCAAGGTTGGTGCCTGCGGTGCATCACGTGCAAGGCTTGTTGCCCCGGGCATTACCGAGAGCTTACTACCAGACCAGAAGACACCATAGAATGGCGGGATACCGGATCATGACTGACTCCGACGACACCCGAGCGGCCCAGGTCGAGGAACTGACCCGGGCCATTTTGCGGTTGGCCGAGTTTTTGGAACGGACCGATACCCGGCCGTTGAGCTGGTTGCCACCACCGGAGTCGCGAGGCTACACGCCCCCCTTACCGTGCGCGTTATTGGAGGCGACCTGCCGGGAGCTGCTGGCGGTGGACAATATTCTGCGCCGAGCCTCGAGCTGGACGGCGAACAAAGCGGAGCGATCCGATATCACCAAGCACCGTCAGCGCTGCGCAGCGTTGCGGGAACAATTGGTACTGTTCGTGTCGCCGTTGTGGTCTTTTGGACAGGAGGGGGATCGTTGACCCGACGACTGATCGGCGCGGCCGGTGTCGCAGCCTGGTATGGGGTCGCTGCCACTACCGTCGCCAAGTGGCGTCAGCGCGGCCGGGACTACGGTATCCCGTTCCCTGAGCCAGATACCGAGATAGAGACCGGATTACCCGGAGTGTTCATCCCGGGATGGCGGGATGACCAGAGACCCGACATCGACAAGTGGCGCACCCTCATGCCGGGCATGGGCTGGCGAAAGAGTAGGGAGCCCGATGACGAGTAAGCCGGAGCTGCCCAAACTAGGGATCAAGGCCGCCAGCATTAACCGGCACGCCACCCACATCCTCGCCGAAAAAGACGGTAGCTTTTATCAGGCGTGGTGCGACGACTGCGAATGGCTCGGCGCCGAACACGATGGCCGCCGGTATCTGGCTGAGTTCGACGCGAGCGAGCATCAGCGCGCGATGCTGGAGAACTGGGACGGCTAGACTGCCCCCGTGACCCGACCTCTCATCCACCGGCCCGCAGACGTCGCCGCGGTCCAGGCCATTGCTCAGGCTGCGATCAACGTTGAGCTGTTCACCATCCCGCTATACATGGCCGCGGCCTACTCGATCCAGGGCATGCACCCGATCACGGGAAAAGACAATGACTACTATGCTGGCCGACTGTGGCCAGGGCCGGCGACCAAGGCCGACCCCCAGACCCCGAACGAGCACGCGTTCAACTTGATCTTCAGCGTGTTCTGCGAGGAGATGTTGCACTTGCAGCTGGCCGCGAATATCGCCACGGCCATCGGAGTGAGGCCTACGTTTACCAGTCCCGCGTTGCAAGACGAGCGCCACGGCTGGACCTGCTATGGGCCCGACCAGACCGTTATTCCGCATATCGTGGATCTGCTCGACACCCAGCACGCTGACATGGCGGTAGCCCTGGATGGGTTGACCGCTGAACAGGTCGAGCTGTTCCGGATCATTGAGGAACCGGCATCGCTGGCGCGTACTCATCTCACCAACCAGAGCCGATACTTTCCCACCGTGCCGTTGACGAACTGGATCGCCGAGAACACCGAGGTCGATTTGCCGATGTTCGGCACGGTGGACTGGTTATATCAGTGCTACTACGAGTATTTGACCTTGGCGTATGAGGATGGGTCTACGTTGTGGGCTCACGTGTTCGTCCCTAACTCCGTACAGCAGGATCTGTTCAATGACGTGACCGAGGGACATCCCGAGCCGGAATACCGCGGTTTTCGTACCACTATCACTGCCACCGATCCGACCAAGGCGCTGGCCCAGGTACTGACCATGGTCAACGCCATCACCGACCAAGGCGAGGGATCCATGCTGGACACTCGCATGGGTCCGTTGGATGCGCTCGCGGTCGCCGCACAATACCAGGGTGATCGGGACGCCATGGCGATCGACTATCCCGGGCACACCGATACCGGCGAGCCGGCGCCGTCGGGCGACGCGGCGGCGCGATATGGCTGGGGAGCGGTCGACCACTACGAACGATTTGCCCAGCTGGCCGAGATGGTGAACATGGTGACCACCTGGCCGCAGTGGCATCTATCTCGGATCGGGCAAGGCTTCCTCGCTAGTGATCTGGTCAGTGTCCCGGGCACCGACAATCCCTATGGCCTGCCGTCACCGGATCAGATCGCCGAGGCGCTCAATCGTTGCGGCGAAAACCGCGGGGCGATGTACCCGGTATTGAGTAAGGCCGCGGTGGGGTCGATCGCCGGCATGACCACGGTGATGAACGATTACTGGGTATCCCCCGGATCGGCGTTCCCGGACGCGGCCATGTACGGATCGGCGGATCGGATGGCGATCTGTTGGGCGGTGTTCGGCACGGTTCCCGATCTGTCGCTGGGCGTGGATACCCCATTGCTCGGGACCGTGACCCACACCTGCCAGAACTTGGACTTATCCGCCCCGGGTAATGGCTGTGCGTCGATCGGCACGTATCACGCCTGTCGCGGGGCGAACGGTTGTCGTGGGCAGGGCGGCTGCGGGTTTGTGCAGTCCATTGACGCGGACATTCCCGGGGGATTCGCCACGGTCAAGGCCAAAGCTGCGCCGGACATCACGTCCTCGACGTTGTTCTCGGCGCCGTCAAATAATCAGTGCGCCGGTCTTGGCGGGTGCGCGGTGCCGATCAGCGCTAGCCAGGTGTTCAACACTAGCGGCACCATGGCGCTGTATGACGGCGATGACCAGTTCGACGAGCTAGGTTTTGCGGCCGGAGAGCTGGTGGCCGCGGTGGCTTATCGGGCGTATCTCGCGGTACTGGCGCATCGCGAGGGGGTCGCGACCGCGGATGCCTTACCGGCGCAGCTTCCGTCGGCTAATGACCTGCGGCTTGTGTTCCCTCCGTCGACATGATGGGCTACGGAGTGGGGCTGCGGGTCACGCACTACCCCTATCTGCGATGCACCCCACCGGAGCACTGGGGGGTGGACTTCCTCGAGGCCCTCTCCGAGGACTACTTCCATGGTCGCAACGACGCTATTTTGGGCCACGTAGCCGATCACGTACCGGTGGCGTTGCATGGGGTCGAGCTCAACATCGGCGGCACCGACCCACTCGACGACGATTACCTACGCCAGCTCAAAGAACTGGCGCAGCGCGTGCACCCGGTCTGGATCTCCGATCATCTGTGTTGGACGGGGTTAGGCAGCGTGCGCACGCATGATCTGCTGCCGCTGCCCTATACCGCCGAAACGCTAGTCCATGTGGCACGCCGGGTGCGTCAGGTCCAGGACTACCTGGGCGCTGCGATCCTGCTGGAAAATCCCAGTTCCTATGTGTCGTGGCAGTGCAACGAAATGTCCGAACAGGAGTTCCTGGATCTGTTGGTCACCGCTACCGGCTGCGGGATCTTGCTCGACGTCAACAATGTGTACGTGTCCGCTACCAATCAGGGGTCTGATCCGGTGTCCTACCTCATGGAGCTATCCCCTGAATCGATCGGCTATCTGCACATCGCTGGGCACACCAACGCGCACGGCGTCCTCCTCGACACGCATAGCCAACCGGTCAACGAACCAGTCTGGTCGCTGTATCAACTGGCGCAACGGCTTACCGGTGGCGTGCACGTGTGCTTGGAGCGCGACGCCGAGATACCGTCGTGGCCGGAGCTGATGGCTGAGCTAGGGAGGGCGCGTGACTGGAGCTGGGACGCTTCATACCCAACAAACCTGGATGTTGACCGCGATCCTGACTGGCAGCACTGAGCACGCCGGGACGCATGTTTCCGGGTACCTGTCCGTCTACCAGCGCGCCTATACCGTCCGACTGACCGATGTCCTCCGGGCTCGATTCCCGGCGTTGCTTGCGCTGGTGGGTGACCAGGTTTTTGGTCTGTTGGCACTGAGTTACCTGCGTAGTCATCCGCCGAGCGGGGACCTGGCTGGCTGGGCAGCGGGCTTCCTCGATCATCTGGAATCTACCTACCCGTCGGACTCGGAGATGGCCTTGTCCGCAGCGGTGGCCCGGCTGGAGCTGGCGGGGCTCTGAGCACGCGAAAAAGCCCCCTATCGCCGGTGAGGGGGTACCGGGATAGGGGGCTGGGGTGTCGGACCGAGCATCTTTAGTAAGGACAGGACGGCTCTAGGGTAACAGTCACCCGTTTGCGAGGCAAGACCGTGTCATGGGGCTTGACAGGGTACTGGTCCGGGACTATGTTTAGGCTATAAGAGAAAATCGGAAAGGTCGAAAGGCCCCAGATCTTCCTCTCAGATCCTTAACAACTAGATCGACAGGGTCCCGGTTCCCAGAACTACCGGGGGTGTGCGGGTAGCTAAGACGTAATCGACCCGCCCAGCACACCAGCCGCAGGCTCCGTCCGGCTAGTTATTTGTGTGACCTCGCCCTCGGCGCGCAACTATGAGCCCGGATGAACTCGGGACGGTCCTAGACGTGGCCGAGAGCGAGCTTAATATCAACTTACACGTTTAGTGCAACTACACAATATCTTAGAATCGAGGCATTATGTCGACAATTCAGCCTCATGGCTCGCAATACTCTCCTGGCGATCGTGTCCAGGTGTTCGATTACTCTGGCCCTGGCGGCACTCGTCGTCCGTGGTATGTCGGCACAGTAGTCAGCTACTGGCGCAACGATTGCTTCAAGATCCGTGAAGACCAACACGGCACCACGTGTTGCTACCACGTCAGTGAACTAGAGCTGATCTAGCCGGCGTTGCTCCGAGCCGTCATTCGGAGCACTCATGGCAGGTGCTATCAGGCCAAAGGGTCTGGTGGTGGGCCCGTAACACGGTCGCTGTTCGATTCAGCCACTTGCCGCGTACTTATCGAGGACTCGCCAGTCAGGAGACAACTCAATATGGAACCGTTCACCGCGTGGGCATGCTTTGGCCTCGTGGCCACGTACATGGTGTGGCAGTTTGTCAGCCCCCACATTCCATGGGCGATGATTATCTTTCACTTGATCTAACCGAACACGTGCAGTGTGTCGACATGCACCAGATCCGCCGAGACGCTGTCCACGTGCACGACATCGCCAGCACAGACCAACGTCGCCGAACAGGCCGAGCTGTCCGCGGCGCTAGCCACCCCAGCCGAGCCCAGCAACGCTACCGCGGCCACGAGCACGATCCATACCATTCGAGACATGACAGATCCTTTCCAAGAAACCAGGAATAATGGAACACAGCACGAGTCACATCACCGTCAAAGGCAGCGGAAATGTTCGCCGCATCATCTCAATCGATGGTTCCGAACTAGGCGCCGTGCACTACATGGGCACCCGTATCAACCGCTGGGAAGCCAGCTGGTACGACACCAACACGAGTTGCTATTTCCCTATCAACAACTCCTACGCTGACCTTGATTCAGCCATCAGCGCAGTCCTCGAAGAGCAACGATGATCCATATCATCGTTCCACCCATCCTTATCCTTATCGCAGCCTACCTACTGCTCGTGCACTACGCGCCCGGGATTCCCTGGGCCACCCTACTTTTTCACCACTGACCGGATCCAAGAAACCAGGAGTAATGGAACACAGCGCCAAGCACTACACCGCCGGCTTTCAGTGCGACGGCCGCGTGAACTTCGCCAAAGCGTTGACCAGGCCGGTCATCGGTACCTGGGAGACTCCCGACTACGAGCAAGACGCCACGTTCCCACCGTCCGACGGACGGACCTACGGGCCCGATGGCCGACCGATCACCGCCGGGTGTACCGGCTTTGGAGGATAAGCACTAAGGAGTAAGTGAATGCCTGAACTGTCCACCGAACAAGAGACCGCTGTTCGACATGGCCTCTCAGATCCACAAGATGTGACCTACGCTGTCACTCCCGAAGGCCTGTCCTTGGTCACGCCCATCGGCATTATTATCCAGGCGTCGATCAATTACAGCGGAGTGCGCACCGAGCCTGAAGGTCTGGGCTGGAGGCGATGGTGCGACCCAGAACACCCGGCATTGAACACCCTGGCAGGGTACTGCGAGATACTCCAGCGCACTCAATACGCTTACGATCCGCAAGTACAGCTATCTCCCCTGCATGTCGGTGCCATGGCACCTACTTGGTGCACGCCGTTGAAGTGGTTTTTCCGGCGGGAGACGGCCGGTGGTGGCCACGGCTCTACAGGGTATGCGTCCAAGGAACAGGCCGAACTAGAGCTGGCCCGAGCCATCTGGCAGCACGTGTTGTTCTGGGAAACTAAGATCGCGTATCGGGACAACGGCGATATGACTATCGTGCCGAAATGGCGTCGCGGGCGTGACAAGCCAGGGCAAGTTATCCGGTGCGACGGCCGTCACTACGTCATTGGCCCCGAGCCCTCGTCACGAGCTGATCGAGGAATGCTGGGATTTGCGGGAGCAAAATTCACCTTCCGGATGCTCGCTACCGGTGAGATCCTCGTCAGTCACAACGTCTGGCACCAGGGCAGGATCCCGGCTGAATACCGAGCTGTGCTACCGGATAATGCCGAGAAGGGGTAAGCGACAATGCCTGGCTACTACACCTGGCCCGAAGACGGCTACTACCTGGTCGTGTGCACCGCCGAGAACGACTGGCCGCACGCGTTCCTGTTCACTGCACCGGACAAGACCCAGGCCAAGGCCATGGGCAAGTACAAATACCAGACCTTGACCGGCGCCGATCCGGCTCACATTGCCGCTCGAGTGACCGCGGCGGCTGACCTGCCGGAGATCATGTTTGGAGAGGAGAGGGTGACGTGATCGAGATCTCCGATGAGATCGCAGGAAAGGCGACGGATGCCCTTTATCATTCTAGAGACGCTGGCCTCATGATGGACGCGGCTGCCTTGGCGGTAATACGAACTGTGGCACCGTTGATTGTGGCCACTGAACTACGGCGCCTAGCCGGACAGGGGCAAGGCCGTGGTCCATTTCGCAAATTTGAACAAGAACTACTCCTTGCCAGGGCTGATCAGTTGGACCCAGGCAGCACATAAAAGTGCCGGGACCGGTGCGCCTAACACCGAGTCCCGGCGTCCCCATCATCATCATCATCACACCCTGCGGAGGGGCGATGTCACACCATACCAACCAACCGCGCCGCGTCGAGCGACAGGACTCCGAGCACCAGACCAGCCGCGACGCCCAACGCACCGATCGTGATCAGCAGTGGTCCGACTGGGCCGACCGGAGGCGGTCATAATGTTCGGCAAAGACAACACCCGCGACTGGAACAAACGCGACGAGTTCCACGATCGCGCCGTGACCGAGGCCCCGGTCTCGCAAGAACACTGGGACCGCAACGAAGACCGCCAGGTGGACGCCGTGCCGGGATGTCGGTGGCGGCCAGGAAGCAGGAACTGATGAGCGGCGTCGAGTCAGAGTTCACCTATCAAACAAAAACGACGATGCGTATCCGTATACCGGCGGGTGACGTAGTCCTCTCTATCGAAGTTACAGAGAGCGAGTTATCCGATCCAGATCGTGAGTTTGTCAACGGCCTGGAAAAGATCATGGAGGACTGGTCGGCGTATCGCGTGCGGCAGCGAGAGTCTTCCTGCGGCAGCACAGATCGAAGCAGGAACTAGCGATGGCTTCCCTGGCCAACGGTCAGTGCGCGCATCGCTGGCCAGGCATGGGTCGGTGCCTGGATCTGGCCACCGTGACGCGACAGCTTCCCCATCCCCAAGTGATCTACGACATTCCATTGTGTGCGGCGCATGCGTCGTACTTTGACCAGGAACGTCCCCGCGTGTGGTTCGTCCAGTAACGAAATGGCCCCCTGACCTCTCATCTCGAGGTCGGGGGGTCTTTTTGTGCTTGCGCCAGTATCCGCCGGTACAGATCATCAGGACTGATCAGATTGACGGCCGTGGCCTCGACGTCGATGGAGATACCGGCGTACTCATAGCATTCGGCAACCAACGCCGAGCACACCCGCCAGCTGTCCGATTTGAACACGGCGTCGAGCTGGGTCTCGGTGCGCAGCTTCATGATCTCCAGTGCGAACCCGATATAGCTGGTGACGTCGTAGGGTGTACCGACCAAGGCCTGTGCCTTGGCGACGATGGCCAGCCGTTGGTCATCGGTCAAGTGCTCCCGGATGTTCCAGACGGCGTCCGGGTGAGCGTCGGCGGACACCACACGGGCGACCAGGGTGTGACCTTCCACGATGAGACCGTGACCGATGTGAACAAAACAATGCCCTGCCCAGGACTGGGTAGCATGCCGGACCAGTTCACCGACGATGCCCACACCGTGGCTGACCCCGTAACATCCAGGCGCCACGATCGAGCCGTCCCGCGCGGTATAGGGCGCCAGTTCCTTCAGGGCGATGGACATTGCCCCACGCTAGAGCACCAGCCGCAGCACAAACAGCAGACCAATACTCACCGCCGTGCCCAATACCGGAGCCAGCCGGGCCAGCCACGAACGCATCCGATGTCCGGTCAGCGCGGCGTAGGCCAATACTTCGGCCAGGTAAGGATCGGTGGCCACCAACCAGGCGATCAGCATCGCGGCGGGGGGTCCGGTTCCTTTCCGGTGCGATACGTGAACACGCCGAGAGTGCCGCCGGGGTCCAGAGCGCATGAACGCCGAACCTAGCGGTGGCACGATCACACCGAACAGCAACCCTGGGTAGTGCGCTCGTGTGGGTGCGCTTCGCGAGGGGTCGGTTACTTGCGGTGTCGTCCACCGGCTCGAGTGTCGCTCGGCGGCGTGATCGACCAGGCTGCGGGATTGGTGGCACTGGCCTTGCGCCGGTCCGGTTTGAGCACCGAGAACACCACCGTTAAGGCCAGCAGACCTAGCGCAGTCAATCGAACATCGAACATACGGACTGGGATGGGTATCCGTCGAACCACCAGAACTGCCGGGACCAGTACCGCAATCAGCATCACTAGCTTGGCGTTGAGCCACAGCGGCAAGCCGCGCAGCCAGATCTTTGACCAGGTCGCGTGACGCAACCACGGCCGAGTCAGTATCGGTCCGGTGACCACCACGGCGACCACGGCCGGCAACAACACCCACCACATCAACCTATAAGACAGTCGAGCGTCGGCGACGAGTACCACGGCCAGGCCGGCGATCCAGCCCACCGCGGCTAGCACATGGACCACCAGCGCCACCGCCCGGATCCGTCGCATGCGCTTGCGCTTGACGATGACTGGCTGCGGCGCGGTCACCACACGACGACTCCGCAGCCGAGTTGCCAGCTTCATTACCCGGTAACGAGCTATCCAGTTACCTGTGGACCAGAACTCTGGATATTAGAGCCCGCGGCCGGTGGTTGCCCGGGGGTGGTCGGTACGTAGAAGATCTCTTGCGGGGTCGGGACCTGACCTGACGGTGGGCATACGTAGGTGTCGCCAAGCACGTTGATCACCAGCCCTGGTGAGCAGGTACCCCCACCGGGCAGCAGCTGCACCGGACCCAGCACATCGCCACCACCTACCGGCGGGGGATCGGAGGGAGCAGGTTGGGTTGGCTGGGTATAGGCCGGGGGAGGCGGTGCCGGAGCGGGTGCGAAAGGTGCCGGTCGAGCAGGTTGCTCGGGAGCAGGTGGCTGACCGGGCGCCGGGGTGACCGGCGCTGGCCGGTTACGTCCCAGAATACGATCAAGAATGCTGCGCTGTGGTGCGGCCGGCGGTGCTGGTGCGGCTTGGGCCGGTGGCGTGTAGTTGGGATCCGGGATACAGAGGATGCCGCTGCCCAAGGTGAAGCCGGGGCGACAGGGATCCTGGGCTAGTGCAGGCGCGGCGAAAACCACCGCCGAGAACACGATTGCCACTGCTGCGATAGCGGGGGGTAGCAGTTTCACTGTGCAGCTCCCATCACTTAGAGATTCCCTACCGGGAACAACGACCCTGCCAGTGATGAGACGCGCCTAGTGCGTCTACGGTGCGCAACTGCCTATACTCCGTGATGGCCCACTCACGCCTTCCAGGTGGCGCAGAGGTTGGGCGGTTACACGGGGAGTAGTCCGCGCGATGCTGCCAGGCGCACACGGACTACTCCCCCCTTACCCCGCAGTTCGCCGACACGCTAGGCTGTCCCGCGGTTCACGCCGAACCACCAACCGCGTCCGGTCATCCCCCGATGGCTTCACCCGGATGCGCGGCGTCGCTGGGCTGTTAACCCCCGTGTGTGAGCTCTCGTCAACGCAGCCCAGCGACGCATTTTTTTGATCCCCAAGGCGTTTCGCCTACTTGTGACCGAACAGCCCACCCAACAGGCCACTAACGCTGGACAAGATGCCGCCGGGCAATGCCAGCGCACCATGGGTCAGTTCGGCGATCGGGGTGACCACCGTCCGGCCCTGGGTGGCGACCGTGTTCGCGGCCAATACCGGGGCGATGCCGGCCAGCGTGGCTGCCAGCGCGGTCATCATGATGTCACCGGCGCCGAGCCCTTTATTGAGCATGCCCCCGGACTTGGAACTTAACGCGCCCAGTGTCACGGCGGCGGTGATGCCGGCCGCTGCGAGCCCATGGATGGGACCCCACCACTGCGCCAGCGCTAACAAGGGTTCGGGTTTGGTGGTACTCGGGGACGGTGTGCTCATTCTCATCTCCTAGTGTTCAGTCTCGACGGTCAAGGATGCGTGCCGGGGGGCGGCGTAACGGATGACAAAGAACCGATCTCCCGCGGGAGCTTCCCAGGCCTGCGGGTCGAATTGCGCGACGTAAGACCCCTTGTCTGGCGTCACCACGTGATTGCCGGAGGCACCGAACCACGCCTCCTGGATCCAGGCCCCCTGGTATCCGGGGGTGAAGTGCACCACCTGACGGCCAGACCATCCCCCGACCGGGCCCACTAACGTCACCGTGTACTCCGTCGCCGGCCAGGTGCTATCAGGTTTGGCATCCTGGTCCTTAGTGGGCTCAAACCGCAGCATGTTGCGCTCCCGAAAATGCGTTGTGGGCGAACTCCCGATACCGAAAACTTCGGCCAGGGCTTTCGGATCGTCGTAGTCGTTGGCCGAGTTCATATCGCAGGTACCGAACGGGATGCACGGTTCCGTGCTGGAGTACTGGTGTGCGATTATGCCCGGGTAGGCCGGTGGAGGACCCCCGTAGGAGGCCACCACCAGTCGAACACCCGGCGGTTTCATCGGCCACAGACTGACCAGATCCCCGCGGTTGCCGTACCCGATGACTCGGCGTTTGTCGCCCAGCCAGTCCGCCAGCCGCCAGTACATTTTGTTGATGCCGTCGGACTGGTTACCGCCGATCTGCCCGCCCCATGACTCGACGTCGATCATGCACACGACTTTGGGATGGGCTGGGGTGCCGACCATGTCTATCATAGTGTCCGCGGTCTGTTGCCAGTTTTCCCGGTACACGCAATAGACAATCAATAGCGCAATGCGCCCGCTGTCTAATGCCGACCGCGCCCAACGGTAGTTAGCGGCGAACTTCGGATCACGATACGTGCCGTCGTTCGATCGAACGGCCAGTACCGGGTGCGGGTAAGAATCATTGACTACGGGCTGATAACTTGATACGTCCGCCCATTGGACGGCCATTAGGCCGGGGTACCCGGGTCCACCACGGGGGACGTGGGAGCATTCGCCGGGACCGGGTTGGCGGGGTCAGAGCCCAGCGCATGCAGAGTGGTTTCCATGGTCTCTAGGTTGCCGATCGACGGAGCCAACGCATCCATCGCCGTTGACACCGCAGCCGGATTCCCGGAAGCTACCGCGGCTTGGAGATCGGTCAGTTTCTGGCGCAGCGTTCCGACATCGGTACCCATGGCGGTGGTTACCGCATCGATGCGGGCAATGACTTCCTCTTGCGTAGCCATTCTTACTCCTAGTCGTGCGAGTTGATCTTCATGGGACTGCACTTGCGCAAATAACCCGGGCAATCGGGAGAGCTGAGTTAGCAACGTCGACCACCCCGTTAGGTCCATCGGCGTATCTCCTGGTAGTCGAAGGTCGTTACACCGCTACGCAGAGTGTCACAGCTGGCGGGAGCGTGCACATGAAAATCCGGCAAATCACCCGAGCTGCGGTAGCCCTGCTGGCGTGTCTGGGACTGGTGGCCTGTGCACCGCCGACGACCCTCTACCCACGCACCTACCGGCCAGCGGTCAAACAAGAGCCCACATTCGATCACGTACTGTTTTGGGATTCGGTGCTTCTGGATGCGTTGCGTCGAGCCGGCGGACCGCCCACCACCTTGACCCGCGCAGCCGCCATCATGCATGTGGCGATCTATGACGCGGCCAACTCGATCACCCCGATCGGCACCCCGTACCTGGCCAAATACCCCGGCAGTGGGGATCTGGACAGCGTCATCGACCGGGCGGCATACGACAGTCTGCGGGGGGTGTTTCCCGATCAGGACTTCCTGACCCCGTATCTGTCCGCCCAGCCGGCCAACCCGTTGACCTTGCTGGCCGACGGCGGACCAGGAGCAAGTTCGGCCGCGGCGATATTGACCAACCGGTTCGACGACGGTGGCAGCGCTCCGATGACCTACGCCGCGGTACAGTCCCCCGGACACTGGCGACCCACCGGGTCTGGTGAGGCGGCCTCGCCGGAGTGGGGCAGCGTCAAACCGTGGACGATGATTGCCGCTGACCAGTTCCGGCCACCGGATCCGTTGGGTTTCACCGACGCCGCGGCGATGCTGCGCAGCCGGGCCTACGCCGACCAGGTCAACGAGGTGGCTAGCTTGGGTCGGTGGAACTCGATCACCCGAACACCCGATCAGACCAACATCGCGCGGTTTTGGGCTGAGGACTTAGATGGGACGGAGAAGCCGCCCGGCCAGCTGCTGGTGTTTACCCAGATCGTGGCACGCAACCACGGGTTGAGCGAGGTGCAGAACGCGCGGCTGTTCGCCTTAGTGTCGATGGGTCTGGCCGACGCGGCGATCACCGCCTGGAACCGCAAGTACTACTCGCCGTTGGCCGTGTGGCGGCCAGAGACTGCGATACAACAGGCCGACCTGGACGACAACCCGTTGACGGTAGCCGATCGGGGCTGGCATCCGCTGTCCTCGGACTACAACGACGTGCCGTTCACCCCGCCATTCCCGAGCTACACGTCCGGGCATTCCACCATGGGTGGCGCCTGGTCCACGGTGATGTCCGGATTCTTTGGCACCGATCGCGACAACTTCACTGGCACCACCGACGATCCCCACTGTGTTGGCTGTACTCGCAATTACACCAGCTACAGCCAGGCCGGGTTCGAGGACGCGATATCCCGGGTCTACAACGGAGTTCACTTCAAAATGGATTGTGAACAGGGGTATGCGTCCGGTCGACGAGTCGGTGAGTGGACGGTGTCCCGGTACCTGTTGCCCGCGCGCTAGGTAATCCACAGCTTGTGGACATCCTGTGGGTGGCCCGATGACGTATCCTGATCCGGTGTTGACCTGGGATGATGCGGCGCTAGCCCGCCAGATCCGGGACTGGGCTGCCCGCACCCGACCCGACGCCGCTGCGCTGTACTGGATCTGTCACGAGTTCGAACTAGATGAACTGGCCGACGAGCTGATCGCTGAACTAGCTCAGCCACGTCATGGCCAGTACGGTGAACAAACAACATTGGACGGCGCACCAGATAGCTAGTCGAAGCACATCAAACCAAGACATGATAGTGCACCTATGAGTTAGTGGGTGGTGTCGGTGGTGAATTGGGGATCCGATGCACTATGAGCGTCCCAATCACCGTGCCAATGATCGCACTAATACTGGCTACATTGAACCCGTGCGCGGCGATCACGGCCTGAGCGGCCACGGTCGCCAGGCTGATGAACGCGAAGATGGCTTTATTGTGCCGACCCATGGGCGTTATCCGATCCGGGTAGATGAGTACGTAGCTCGGCGAGTTGTCGGGTGGCGATGTCCATGTCAGTCCGTAGCTGAGCTGCCATCACGTTAATCCGGATATTCTCGTCGTGGGCGCGGTTAAGCTGTTCGACAAAGTTTATTCGGTCGGCGTTACGTTCCCCGTCCAGGCGAGCGATCCGCTCGGTGAGCTGGGTGACCTGGGATTGCAACGAGGTCACCAAGGTAGTGGCCGAGGCGACGATCGAGGCATCGGAAGTGGTGTTGAGCGCCCGTAACTGACCTCGGCGCGACATCAGGTAAATGAGCAGCCCACCAATCGGCGCGGCCAGCCCGGCGACCACGACGGATAAAGTGGTGACATCGAAACTCATGCTCGGGTGGCGTCCGCGGGATCAGCGACCCGGGCCATGTGCACCACGAAAAACACCCGGGACAACAACGTGAGAGTGATGCCGGTGTAACCGACGCCGGCCACCAGCCCTTGCGTACCTAATCCAATGATGACCGCCGCGGCGTAGATGGCTGCCCCAAATACCGCCAGGGTCAGCCCTAGTACCTCTCGCAGCGGCGACGCCCGGACGATCGAGGACACCGTCAACAACCCACCGACCACCAACAACACCCCCATGATGCGCGGCGTGACGTTGCCACCCAGGGTGGTGAACGCCTTGGACACCCCCGATCCCAGTACCAGCGCGCATCCTCCCACCACGACTAGCGTGGCCGGCAGTACGACCGGCGTCTGAGCACGACGAGCTGCCAGATACAGCCGATAAAATAACAGGAACACCGGCCAGTTCCCCTCCTAACCTTTAACGGAGATGTACAGGCCGATGGCCGCGATCATGATGGTGACGATAACCACGGCGACGCCCCAGCTGGCCTGAACGCCTTTTCCCTTGCTCTCAATTCGAGTCAGTCGCTCGGCGTTTAAGTTCATCATGGTGGAGATCCGGTCGTACTCGCTCATCACGAGAGCCTTCTCGGCGAACTTATCCAGTCGTGCCGAGATCGCCGCGATATGCTCGTTGATTCGATCGATGATTGCCTCGACCTCTTTGCGGGGAATGAACGTAGCGGCTTGGTCGGTAAGTGTGCCCCGAAATTCGTTCACCGTCTCGAACTTCTCTTTAGCTGTCTGAGCGAACAACGTGGTAGCTTTGTCGGCCGCGAGCATGGCCGCATCGATCGCTGTTCGTTGAGCAATCATAGCAGCATCAATAGCCTTTACTTGATCCTCGTAGCGCTGTTGTTGGCGGACTTCCGCATCAGTGAAACGTTGCTCATACCGACGATCTATCTCGAAGAGCATGCGCGATACATGAGCATGGAGTGTGTCGGTGGTCCATCCCGAGATATCCTCTTTGGTTTCACCGGTCACGAGCCACGCTCGTATGGTGTCATCGCTGGCACAGTCGGCTTAGGGGAATCCGTACATAGAGCACGCAGAATGGCTAGAGCGCCCACGGCATAACCCTCCCGCAGCTGCCAGATTGCGTCGTCCACGCAACGTCGTTCGTATTCGGTCATGGTCATAGTGAATCTCCAGGTGTGCCAGGATTTGATCGTGCTGCTGGGGGTCGTGCAGGCGGCTAATGCAGCAGGTCGACATCGGCACTAGCGCCGGTGGTGACCCGCAGGTGCCCAGCGGCAGCGCCGGTGGTCGTGGCGGTGGTGCTGGTCACCGGGTGGACAGCCTCGATAGTCGCCGGGGTCGCCCAACCGAGCAGTCGGACCGTCAACGCCACCACCGGTCCGGTAGGCCGGATCCGAGCAACCGCAGTGATCGCGGTACTGGCGGTGGTGTATACCGCAACCTCAGCCAGGGCTACCCGGGTGCCGATCACCGCGGCGGTGAGGATCGAGGTAGCGGTGACGTTGCCGAATGCGGTCCGAACCCCAACGACATAAGGAGCGGCGACGGTGCTGGCCGCCACCGCCGTGGTGTCGGTCCGCGCGGCGGCCAGCATGGGCGCAGGCGTACTGGTCGTGGCCACCGCAGCGGTGTCGGTCCGCGCGGCGGCCACGGTGGGCGCGGTGGTGGTAACCGCGGCCACATTGCCCCGGCCCGGCACGGTACCGGCCACCGAGGGACTGGCCGTGGTACTCGCCGTGACCGCCGCTGGCCCGACCACCTGGGCGGTCACGGTGGCCGCCGCGGTGGCGGTCTTGGTTACTCCTGCGGTGTCAGTACGCACTGCGGCCACGCTGGGCGCCGCTGTGGTGGACGTGTAGACATCGGCCGGGCCCACCACTAGGGCAGCCACCGTAGGACTGGCCGTGGTGGTAGCGGCGACTGCCGCGCTTTGCACCCGCTGGCTGGTCACGGTCGGGCTGGCCGTGGTGCTGGTCGAGACGGACCCGGGTCCGACCACCTGGGCTGTCACAGTGGGCGCGGCGGTGCGAGTCACCGTGACCACTGCCCCGGCAATCACCGAGGTACTGGCAGTACTGGTGGTGGTAACCGTGGCTGGTCCGATGACCTGTGCACTGACCGTGGCGGTGCTGGTGGTGCTCGCGCTAACTGCACCCGGTCCTATCGCAGTAGCGCTGACCGTGGCGGCCGCGGTGCTGGTGGCGCTGACCGTGGCGGCCGCGGTGACGGTGGCGCTAGCGGTGGTACTTGTACTGACGGTGCCGGTCTGAGCGCGCGCACCGGTCACGGTCGGGCCGGCCGTGGTGCTGGTCGAGACCGATCCTGGACCTATCGCGGTAGCGCTGACCGTGGGGCCCGCCGTGGTGGTGGCGGTGACGACGGCCCCGATGATGACCGTGGGACTGGCGCTACTGGTGGCCGACACACCGGCACTGATCGCACCGGATTTGATTTCCAGGGCGACGATATTGCTGGCCGTCCCCGGGCTGGGGTTTAAACCAACGGTCTTGGACGCGATGGCCCCGGCATTGAGATAGATGCCCTGGTAGTTACTCTGCACCGAGTTGGTGGTGCCTTTGGCGGTAAAGGTGCCGGCGGTGCCGGTATCCCAGGTGACCGCAGCCCCGCCATTGCCGTCGGTGAGAATCGCCACGATGGCCGAGCTCGCCGCCGCCGGGGTCAGTGTGGTGAACTCATTGCCGTTGATGTTGTCCGCATAGGCCACACTGTTACCGATGGGTGATGCGGCCTGGCCGGTCAACCGGAGAACGATGAAGCCCCAGACCGCGCTGCCCGTGGTGCGGGTGACCGAGATGGTAAAGGTCTGGCCGCTGGCGGACGGCGCAGTGATGATGGCCTGGCTGCCCTGCGTGGTGTTTTTGCTGACCTGATTGGTGTAGGTCAGGCCACCACCGGACACCGTGTAGGTGGACCCGGTGCCAGGTTGCGAGCACAAAACGACCAGCAGGTCACCATTGGCCACCGTCACTGAGGCAGTTTTCGGGCTGGTGGACGTATTCCAAATATCGCCATAAGTGGCGGCAACAGCGATACTCATGGACGCCCGTCCTAGTGGGAGACAGTGGCACTGGTCGACCGCACCAGGACCACCTCGCGGGCCATCGGCGGCCATTGCGACACCCGCGCCGCCACGTGCGCTATCGCGGTCGTCGCCGCAACCACGTCGGTGAGAACGCTGGCCGCGAACACCACCGGCGCCGCGATGGTCGTGGCAGTGAGGTGGGCGGGACCCACCGCTAAGGCGGCCACGGTCGGCACTGCGCGTACCAGTCCGGTCCCGGCGGCTTGCTGGCTGCGAGTGACCGTGGTCGTGATGGTGGTCGTTGTCAGGGCCAGCAGGTCGCCGGATTCCAGGACCTCGGCACTGCATGCGGCGCCGGCCGTGACGGACACGCTGACCGAGGTGGAGTCGGCGCGCACCGCAGTGCAGGTGGGTACCGAGGTGGTCAGCCCAGCTATATCGCTGGTCTGGACCCGGGCGCCGACCGCTGTGAGTGCCGCTGTACTGGTGGCTAAAACATCCGCCGGGCCGACCGCCAGGGCACTGATCAGGGGACTGGCGGTGACCGCAGTGGTCACGTCGGCGGTTTCGCTGACCGCGGTGGTGATGCTCGAGCTGGCAGTAGTGCTCGCCGAGCAGTCGACCGAATCAGCGCGGGTACACGCGGCCTCGCCAACCACGACGGTCGTGGCAGAGACGTCGGCGTAATCAGTGCGGCTGGCCGCAATCCTGGTGTCGATGATCACCGGAGTGCTGACGTCGGCCGTCTCGAACACCGCACCGGCGGACGTGATGGCAGCGGTGGTAGTCGAGTTGATGTCGACGTTGACGCCAGGCGCCGAGGTGGCCGTCAGGGAGGGCAGCGCGGTGGTGCTCGCTGCAAGGCCGGCGGTGTCGGTGCGGCTGACCGCAATGCCGGGGCTTGCCGTGGTCACGGTGTCGACCGCAACGGTTTCCAGCTCGGCATCCACGGTGGTGGCGGCCGTGATAGCGGTGTCGACCTGTCCTGGCCCGACCGCGGCGGCATCGGGTGCCGGCGTGCTGGTGGTGGTCGCCGAGACCTGCCCGGGGCCGACCGCGGTGGCCGCGGCCGTGCTCACGGCATTGGTCGACGCCGAGATACCGCCGGACTGGACCCGTTGACCGGTCACCGTGGGACCGGCCGTGGTGGAAGTGGAGACGTTAACCGCGTCGCTGCGGGTGGCGCTGATCGCGGGACCCGCAGCGGTGGTGGGGGCCACGGCCGCGGTGTCAGTGCGAGCAACCGTGATCGATGCCGCCGCCGTGCTAGTGGTGCTGACCATGGCCGGGTTGATGGCGGTCGCGCTGACCGTCGCGGTGCCCGTGGTCAGTGCACTGACAACGGCACCTGCGGTGACCACGGCCGTGCTGGTCACCGCGGCGCTGACCACGGCGGGCGCAGTCACGATCGAGCTAGCGGTGGTGCTCGCCGAGATTTGGGCCGGACCCACTGCGGCGGCGGCGGGAGCGATAGCGCTGGTTGTGATGGCCGAGATATCGCCGGCCTGGATCCGTTGGCCGGTGACCGTTGCGGTGCTCGTGGTCGCGACGCTGACAACGGCACCTGCGGTGACCGCAGGGGTCGCGGTGCTGGTGGCGCTGACCGTGGCCGGTCCCACGACAGTGGCGCTGACCGAGGGCCCTGCGGTGCTGCTCGCCGCGATCGATCCGGTCTGGACCCGTTGGCCGGTGATGCTCGGGCTAGCGGTGGTGGTCATGCTGGTCGTGGCCGGACCCACGACGGTGGCGCTGACCGAGGGGGCTGCGGTCGTCGTCGCCGTGATCGATCCGGTCTGGACCCGTTGGCCGGTGACCGTGGTGGTACCCGTGGCCGTGGCATTGACAACAGCCCCGACGATCACCGAAGGGTTGGTGGTGATCGTGGCGGTAACCGTGGCCGGCCCCACGACAGTGGCACTGACCGAGGGAGCTGCGGTGGTTGTCGCTATGACCTGGGACGTAGGGGTAGCGGCAAGCCAATGTGCGTGATAATGCTTGACCGCCATGAGGCCGCCTACCAGTCTCTATTAGCCCAGGGTGATGATACTTGACGGCCTACTCTTGATCATTTAATCAAGGGTGAGCACCGCCCAAGGAAATGACCGACCCGTACCAGCGGTTTGCTTGAGAATGTAAGTGGCTCCCTGGTTGGACGACACCGGGACTGTCTCAATGATAGGAACACCGACCGAATTAGCAAACGTCTGGTAATACTGGTCCCGCAGCGTGCCGCTCGCCAGCACGAATGTCTGGACGTGAAGCTCCAGAGTATCCGCGGCCAGCATGGCGCTGAGGTCAACGCGCAGCACCCGTGTTTTGTTGGTACTCGGCGCCGCCAATGTATGCGACGTACCGATCACCGCTGTTTGCGTGCCGGATGATTCGACCGCGGGAATAACACCCGTAGTGAGGATAGCCCAGGGAAATGCTTTTGCTGTGCCCGCGGTTTGCTTGAGAGTGACCGTCAGACCCTGGTTAGAGGTAACCGGGATGGTCTCAACGATCGGAACACCGGGCGCGTTAAAATACGTCTGATACAGCTGGTCACCCACAGCGCCCGCAGCAAGTACCGACGATTTCAGCCGAACCTCGATAGTGTCCCCGGCGACCATTGCGCCGCGGTCAATCCGCAGTAACCGGCATTGATTGGTGCTTGGAGTTCCTAACGAATGCTCGGTTCCGATGACGGTTGTTTGGGTGCTCGATGATTCGACGGTAAGGGTCATTTAGCCGAATCCCGTCAACGTGATATTAGGACGCGCCGTAGTCGCAATAGACGTGCATTGGTAACGCGCCGCGAGGCTGATACCCGCCGGCACATCCACCGGGAACAAAAGTGGGCTACCGCAGTTTATTTCCTCATTCACGGACACACTAAACGGAATGTCGGGAATGATAACGCCGGGAATAGCGCCCGTTCCGATGTCCAGCAGACCGTCTGCCGCGGTCGCCGTTGCGGTGGGCGGTGAACTAATACCTACCAACATCCACCGAGCAGGGGCAGTCGTTGTAGCGATGGCTGTCCACGCCGATTTTGTGTTGATTGCGGTGGGTGCAGTGATTGCGGTTCCCGTACTAGAGCCAGTCACCGCCCCATAAGTAACCGCCTGGTGTGCACTTTCAATTCCTTGTCCACCGCCAAAAAGCCGGACAGCAAATGTATTCGTTTTTGAGGCGACCGTGGAACGGATCCGCATCACTACGCGACTGTTCACTGGAATGTACAGCGGGAAGGACCAGGACGCGAATGCCAGTGACCCGCCGAACGCGATGTTTTGCGTGATGACCGCTTCTGATCCCGATATCCCGCGGCCTAAGTCTAATAGCGCCTGGGTATTTTGGGCCGCTACCGCCCAAGACGTTTTACCCATGAATAGCCTAAAGCCGGACACAGGGAACGTGACTCCCGCATGCAGCTGTATCCAGTTACCGAGCCCGTTAGCCGCACCCGCGGTCACGGTGGTCATGAGCGATGTAGTCGGGATGTGTCCGCCCATACCGTTGCAGCCCGCATCGGAGACAAACCATGGCACTTAGGCCGACCCCCACCCGGCCTGCAAATCAATATCTTGGAAACTAAAACGATAACGGTACGGGCCTAACATCTGCCCGATTCGGCCCTGCATCGCTTGGGAATCGTTGGCACTGAGAGAGGCCCACGCTGTGGTTAATGTGGAGTCGTTAACTAGATCCACCACCCGGTCTATGGTGGTGACAACAGGGACGGGCACATAATTCCGCGCGGTGGTATCCCACACTACTGAGGCGTCTGGCTGGCTGCCGAGCGTGAGAACGTCGGTGCCCGAGGGCAGCGGTAGATCCAAAGTGGTGCCCAGGGAGATCAGCGCACCGCTTGTAGTATCAAAAAGGGCGTACCAAAGTACTTGCGGGACAGCCGTCGTATTGCTGTAGGGGATGGTTTTCGCTTGGAGTGCGTAGCTACGGCCTAACCGAGCCAACCCGGCCACCTCCTTTTTGAAACTGGTACGGTTGCGTGCTAGCGGCGACCGGTAGGTCCCAGCTCAACCCTCGAACCAGACCACCCAGCAGTAACAGTTTACGGCCACTGGAGCGGTAACCCGTACACGCAAAAACTTACTAACCGGGACTTGTGGTTCGTTGTCTAGTGGCCACTGATAGGAGTACTGGTTGGTAGGCGCGATAAACTGCACATCAAATTGCCTGGTTGTGGTGATGGTGCCCTCTGCGGTTGCGGTGTATCCGGTGGCTGTGGTGCCCAGTGTGACAAGGGACGCAGGCGCATTTGGATCGTTATAAGGCTGGACCCCAGCCGCGACGTGCGCGGTAACAGTGGCAGCCACATCGGTTTGCATCAATTCACATCGAATAGGGGTCGCGGCGGCGGAGCCATCAAACGAAATAGACCATGCTTTAATGGTGAGCGGCCGCGTCGCCGGAGGAGCGATTTGCAGCATCGTTTTGACGGCAGAACCGGTGGTGACCGGTGCGAATGCGGCGGTCGTGGGCATGGGGCCATTACCGGCCCAATACAGATCAGGCAACTTAGTCTACCCCATTTACCGCTCGTAAGACCGTCGCACGGCCTCTTGGATGAGTAACAGTCATCATTCACCCGGCGACAGACCGGCAACCGCACTAAACACATTGGTCGCGACAGTGGAATTAACAGTGAAATTTAGGTTAGTGTCCGTTTCCATTTTCTGTACCGTGCCAGTTGCACCACCGACACCGTTACCAGCCCAGGGAATCGAAAACGTGGTAGTGTTCAATACCGTCACGACCCAGGTACCGTTAGCGTTGGTGTTCACCAGATGATTGAGAACCTCCACCACATCACCAGAGGTGTATCCATGGACCGGTGTAGTAATCACGATTGGGTTAGCGTTAGTTGATGATGTGATCGTGACTGGGGCAAACCACGAAAGCGACAGCCCAGGGTCAGCGGCCACTGCCGCAACAAACGACGGCAGATAAGAGTCAGGATTAGTGAGGATGCGAGTGGCTAGCTGCCGACGTTTCCACCAGGCGTTAACGCTTAGTGTGCCTTGCGACTCGGTGGCTACATTCATCGCGGCCTTGACCATGGCCGCTCGAACCCGTGCCTGAAATGACACATCGTTCACGAGCTGCGCGCCTTGGGCTAACGTCAACGCCATCGGGAACTCCCCTCATGCGAGCTCGGTTAATTACCAATAGTAAGACCGATTTAGGGCCTCTTGGACAAAACGCCTTGGTGGAGACGATGGTTGCGGAATGAGTAACCCGATAAAAGCTTGGCGACTCCAAGGTCCAGCAGCAGCATTAGAGGTCGCAGATTGGCTCTGATTAGCGGCGGTCACCGCGCCATTAGTGTCCGTAATGGCGAGGGCAGGGCTGCCATTACCAGTGAGCGCGCCTTCGACATCAACTCGTAGAGTGCCGTTGATGCTGGGTGATCCGGTGAACGTGGTCCAGGTATTCGCCCAACTGGCCGTTGACGCACTGAAAGCACATACTCGCCAAACATCCGCTCGCGTGTTCGTAATCGTTGATGTACTAATCGGGCTACTTGTGGAAGTGGTAACACCGTGCCCTACAAAAGTATCCGCCACAACCAGAGTATTAACCGCACCACGATACGCAGCGACCGTAGTGGCCCAGCCGTACCAGCCTACGCTGCACACTATGCCGGAAAGCGTCTCACCCGCTGTTGCTGATCTAATGTAAACATTTAACACGGAGAATCCACCCGCTGGATCCTGATAACTCGATGCATCCACCTGGGTCCAACCGGATGGCCACGTCACAGTACCGCCCAGATCGCCAGGCTGACTAGTCCGAAGCAAGGTTCCTATCAGCAGGTCGCCCGTGTTGACACTCGCTGGAAGCGTTAGCGCAGCCGTTGTTTCAGTGGACCCGTTATTTGAGGCAATGTTGATGTACGAGATCGCCACCCGTCACCGGCCTTAATTTAGTGAATAATTAAACGCGAGTGAAAGATGATAAGTTAATTGCCTCGGAGGATGCCCCCTGTTACAGATCCTCAAACCCCAAGTTGTCCGAACCACAGTCAAGACACCGCATGGCCGCGCCCTTACCATGATTACCCCACCGCAGCTGTAGATTACTCGGGTCGTTATTGGTCTTGTCTTTGCTGTTCCTATGGTGCACGGTCTCATACCGTGTCAACGGTCGACCGAGCTTGCGCGCCATGACCAGCCGATGCTCGTAGACATACCCGTTAGTTTGGGTCATACAAAATAGCGGATCATCTATGTCGAGGGCAACCAGCGCATATCCTCGTTTAAGTGTGCGTCCTCCGCGCCATGAGGGACTTTCGTCGCGTGGGCACGAACCAGGTAAGCGAACTATCTGCATCAATTCACTACCAGCATCAAGGTCAGCTATCGTTAAGCCAAGACGCTCACGACACACATCGCCCACTGTGCCAGGATGCAGCCCTACTGTTTCGCCTATCTGCCGGTATGATTTACCCGATAGTCTTAGCTCACGAATGGTGTCGACAACATCATCAGCCAGTGGGCGTAATCCGAGAGGGCGTCTAGGGATGCCTCTGTTCTGTAAGATGGTGCTGACATTAGGAACCGAGCATCCGTAATCCTTCGCTAATGTTCTGAGACCGTCCCCATCAGCGTAGCGCGACACTATCTGTTGCTTTTGCTGCTCGGTGAGCTTATTAGGGCCACTGTCTCGGATAATGTCTGGGTCATGTTCTTTGATGATGCGCAAGACTGTAGGCACTGAGCACCCGTAATCAATGGATATCTGTTTGGCTGTCTCCCCTGCAACATAACGCGAGACCATTTCAGCTTTCTGAGTGGCGGTATAGCAGCTCCACCGACCGTGGGGTCGAATTACATCAGGATCAAGGTCTTTAATCAATCGAGAAACAGTCTGCGGTGTACAGCTGTAGTCAGTAGCAATTTCCGTCAAGGTCTGCCCAGTTTTGTACCGCATGATCATATCAACTTGCTGGTCAGCGGAGAAGCTATATCGTGTCATGCATCGAGTGTACCACACTGTAACGACGTTTAATTTATCCTCTCAGTAACTCCAGATTCGGGGCCCAAAACGATCATAACTTAACTATCACCGCTGGTCAGACCCACTGTAGCGAGTGATGTCCGTTATGCGGCAATTGGGGTGAATGCGAGGGTAAAGGTCGTAAAGTTGAGCGTGCTGCCGTTGATCACTGCCTGCGAAACGGACAGCGCAGCGGATTGCAGGAAGTTACCCGCCGAGGACGCATCCCATAGCGAGATATGGGAGATGGTCTCCGAGGTGGTCATCGAATAACCGGACAACGAGGATAGCGCCATGGAGCCACCGGAGGGCGCACCCCAGACAATCGCGTTGCGCGTCGTGACGGCGCTGGCGTTGCTCGCCGCCGAGGCGCCGGGGTCACCGATGTGTAGCTTGACGTATACTGCGGCAATGGCAGTATATGCGGTGTTGCGAAATACGTTGAGATAGCTGTTTGCCGTTGCCGAGGCAAGTCCTACGGTCATCGCCTATCCTCCTGCCTCAGCTGATCCATGTGCATGGGTTGATTGTTCTCATCAAGCACCGGCCGGCCATACTGGTCAAGGATGATGCCCGGCGGGTGGATTACCTCGGTCTCGATGAACATCTGTAGTTGAAAGCCCGATGGGAATAGCATAATCATTCATCCTCGGTGTTAGTGCCGTCTCCTGGCGTTTGTGCGTCCAGCGGTGGGATGGGGTTGCCGTCTGCGTCATAGGTGGTGCCCGGCGGATGGACGACCACAGTGTGGACGATTGCCTGCGGCTGTGACTCGAATGTCATAGCAAACCCCCATCAAGATTGTGTGGTGGCGTCATAAGCTAGCTCGTAGACCTCATCCACAATGCGTGACTTATATCCGGTTATCGGGTCGGTCAGCTCAGCCTGGAGAATGACCAACGGCGCCAGCCAGTTTAGCGACTGGGTAGGGGTGATATGGATCTGTACCAGATACGGATCGACGCCGCCGGCTATGATGGTGCCTTCAGTACCGGTCGGGCTCGTATCCCATTCCGCGATAACCGGATTCAGCATACGAGAACGCATAGCCCGCATATACTGCGGACGACCCCGTACATAACGCTCGTACGCCGCGCGCGCGGTGGCATGCACCGAATACCCTGTGACATCGATGGGATTACCGGTACGTACGTCGGTAATGTCTCGCGCCTCGATCCAGCAGTCCTCACCGGCTCGGATAACTTGCGCATTTTTCATCGACCATCACCTATTCAGTAGTAATGGCGACGTCCGCCGATAAAGGACCCTGCAACGCCCTGTCTGATTGCTTTCGCTGGCATTAGAAATCGCCGATCAGGGTATTTGGACCAACGTAACTTACGACCAAGGACGTCGGTACCTGGGCCGTCAAGTTCCCGGTGCCGACCTGACGAATGAGCGTGCCACAGAAGTAGTCCAGCTCAGCCGCAGTTGTTTTATACAGAATAGCCATATACCCGCTGTTGTTCTGTGTCGCATACACACCCAGCGCAATCGCCGATCCCAGCACCGTCCCGGACACGCTGGTCAATCGAACTCGCATCAGCCCATCGGACGCCGCGACGGACGCGGCAAAGGTCAGGTTGTACTCGATCAGATAAACGCTGTTCGCCAGCAACGACAGGGTCTGGGTGTCGACCACGATGCTCTCGATCGTGTTGATCGCAGAACTTGCCGTGGTCCGTCGCTTACCGCCCAAGACCCCGGTCGCATCCACGGCCAGTGCCAGCGCACCGATCGCGGCCGGACCGTTCGGGGAATCACCGAGTACCGGATAGGGCAGGCCGAATTTAGGGGTAGTGGTGCCCACGATCACCGCCTAACGGACGTAGGTTCGTTGCGTGATCGTGCGAACTAGACCGAATACGTAACTTCGAGATAAGGTCTCAGAGCAACCGAGAACCCATACCCGTGAAACCCGGTCGCGGCTCGACCGAACGAGGTCGGGGTAAGTCCTATCGCGTTATATCCGGCCAATATCCTGTTCAGGTAGCTGGATGAACCGCCCTCGTAAAGAACATCGATCGAGTTCCAGCTGTTGACCGCCCACAGCTGGTTAACCCCGAACCCTATATTGGTCGGGTTGTAGGTGGCCGGCACGGTGGTGTTGAGTTCTGCCCAACCTTGGAAACTACCCAAGGCGTCCTCGGCCTTGATGCAATACAGCCACAGCCGCGCGGTGAGCACACTGGCCCCAGCCAGATCAGAGCGGATGGTGGACCCGGGAAAGATGAGCATGGAGCGTTCGTTGCCAAACGTCCGGTCCGGGAAATCCCCAAAGTACACGTTATTGTCCTGATCCGGCGAGCCGATCGGGTTTCCGTTGCTGTCATAGGACCGGCTTGCGGTACACGCGTACTGTTTGATGTAGATGGTCGCTCCACTGGCCGAGCCCAGATCAGAGATCCGCAGCCAGGATCCGGCCTGCAAGGTACACGGCCCGGTACCAGCCGAGCAGGCGAATCGCAGCTGAAGTAGCCCAGCAGTGTCGGTAGTGGCAAACCGGGCAGTAGGTTTAGCCACCGCAGAATGGCCGAATCCAAAGCTGATCTGAGTGTTGGCGTCCCCATAGTCCAGGATTGTGTCGAACAGTGGATAGTCGTCGGTGCCCGTGGACACGTCCCCGCCAGCATTCCATTTAGCTAGCATGTTCGACGGCCCAGCCCAGGCCCACTGAATGTGTGAAGACGTGGTCGAGTTGTAGAACAGCACACCATCGATGCCGTACTTGGTATTGCCGGCGACCAGGAAGTTAAGCACTCCAGCGTCTTGTAGTGCGGTGCTCGCCGATGTCACATCCGCGGGCAGCTCGCGGTACCGGATCGGCGCTAAGTTGATATCGCCCGCGTTGGCCAGCATGCCCATAATGATGTAACCGGACGGGCTTTTTTGGAGCAGTACCAGACCCGTGGTCAGCCCGATCGGCGAGACGCTGGGTAGGTTCTGGTAGGTGACCTGACCGACGACCACTGTGTTGGTGAGCGCTACCGGATCCCAGGCGGTCATGGTGCCACCGGCCAGGTTCTGTACCAGCGTGGGATCCGGCGGCGTCGGCGGGGGCGAGATGAACAGCTTGGTTAGGCTGAAGGCGTCGGGAACGGTCATAGGATCCCCAGCCCCAAACTGAGACCTTCGGTCGCGGTCGGGATCCGAGTGATGATCTGGCCCGGCTGGTCCGCGGTCAACGGGATGATAATCGTGTCGATGAAACAGCGGAACGGTTTCAAGTCCGGGCGCATGATGACATCGATCGGGTCGTTTGGCTCGAGCGCTGGGTTGCAGACCACTTTCAGGGTATGGGATAGCGGTAGTGCAATGTAGCGACGAAGTAGGACTTCGCCGGCGAGCTCGACGTCGGCGTCGGTCTGGAGCAGGGGACTGGAGTAGTAGGTCGGGGAAGGTCCAAAAATGTAAGGGTAATCGGTGCGGTTATACGCGATGGGCGATGCACTGTCGGAGTTATAGGTAATGATAAAGTCAGTGATCGAACTCGGGTCGCTGCCGTAGGCTGTGACGATATTGTGCACGTCGGTCCTGGCCACCGAGCGCTTGGTGGAGATAATGTTTCCGCCTGCGCCGGCGGACAGGGTCGCTACCGCGTGGTCGAACGCGAACTTGAGCGAGTACACCAGTAGTTCGCCAGCTTTGCTAAACCGGAGAGCCGAATAGTAGAATTTGATTAAGTCCGCCAGATATCCGTATGCATCATCTTCCACTATCTGATCGCCGATGATCGTGGTCGCATCCGGGTCGTAACCCTGCCACGTGATAGGCACCCGAGCTCGTAGGTACATTCCATAGCCGTCCGGCGACAACCCCGGATACTGCGCCTGTTGAGGGATGGCGATGCCGTTGACCAGCCGCTGGAATACGCTGCGATGACTATCTCCGTTGTTTAGCGGTAAGGGGAATGCAAGCTTGTTCTGCATGAGCTGAGCCGTGCGGTCTAAGCACGTGATCTGAACTGGGCCGTACGGGGCATTGTCCTGGGACGCCTGCTCGATACGGTGGAATCCAAGGGGTACCCATTCTACGTCACCAGGGGCGAATTCTATGCCACGCTCGACGAAGACCTCGGCGCCATACGGCTGCACCTTATCCCAGTACTCGCCGGGCACGGTCAATGTGAGCGTGCTTTTGATATCGGAGAGCGCCTGGATCGTCACGTTGCCTGAGATGACGGGGATTACCTCACCTGTCGGGTTGTAACCGAACTGCGGGACAGGATTCGGAAGGCGGGCCCGAACGGCCACCTTGTGAGGTCCACGCAGTGCAGCTTTAAACCGGTCACTGACAGGCCACATGGGGGATGTGCACCCCCGTTAGTTACACAGCTCTACTCCAAGGACGGTGGCCTCATGACCAGCCAGCTGGGATCGGGGTTGACGCACTGACTACCGTCTGAATGCCACGGGTGTGCTCGCTCCGGACAGGCGGGACAGCACAACGTCAGACCGTGTCGATTGTTCTCACACCGCTGACTGTGCTCAGAACAACAGAACATCAGTGCCCGACCAGAACATCGGCCGGCGAGCCCCGAAGTGTTAACACCGACGTCCACGAAGCCTGAGCAGCCACTACCGCGTTCCAGTCCAGGTACTGAGTAGTCAAGGTCGCCCAAGTGCTCTCCTGGCCCACCAGCGATAGGTCTGGTTGCATGACTTCCGTCAAGGGCACGGTAAACGCAGCCTTGCGCGAGTTATGCGACGGTCGCAGATAGGTGTAGGTCCCGATACTGAAATAGGACGATTTCAGCTGGACATTGGCCGGAATGTGTAAATACACTACGCCTCCCACCGACAACGCCAGATCCAGCGCGGCGATCTCGGCGTCGGACTCGGCCCACAGACTCACCGTCACCGTCCGCGGGGAGGCAAAGTCGGTGACCGCCAGCGCGTCGCGCCGGGACACCACCGAAAAGTTACCGATGCGAGAGGTCCGCTCGAACTCAGCCCAGTCGGTCAGCAATACCTGACGGTTCAGATACGGCGCAGCAGGGAACTTGAGCCACACGTAGGCCAGGTTGGGCACGATCGCAGCACTGGTACGAGTGACAAAATCAGCGTTGCGCAAGGCCACCGCGGCCCCATAGCTGATCGCGGTAGTGCCGCCGGTCACCGCGAAGGCCCCGGATGCACTGCCGGCTGGCGTGGTCAACAGCTGGTAGTCCCAGACCAGACCGGCGCCGGTCCCGACCGCGGACGGCGTGTCCCCGATCTCGGCGGTGGCCCCGGCCAAGGTAGCCACCGATGTCCAGCTGGCCTGTTTCCAGCCCAGATACAACACGGCGGTCCAGGTACTCTGGTAGCCGGCGAGCACCGGGTAGTCGATGTTTTGTCCCGCCGGGTTTTTCTGGTAGGTCACCGCGGCCGGGGTCCGTTCCAGGTTGCGGAAACAGGCCATCTGAGCGATCACATCAGCGCCGGCCGCGCCGCCGGTGATGGCCACGGTAGGCGCCGATTCCGACGCGGCGGCACGCTTGCCAAACAGCGCGATGTTGTCAGTTTGCAGCGTGACGTTCCAGCCGGCGGGACAGACCACCGTGCCGGTACCGGAGTTGCGGATCGCGGCCCAGATCACCAACATGTCACCCTCGAGGTATCCCGCCGGCACGGTCGGGGTTACCGAGGCGTTGTTGGCCGTGACCGCAGTTGAGCTGGCCACGAACGTCGGCAGGCCAGTGTCCACTGCGGACACCCGGTAGTAGTTGACCACGCCGGGGGAGAACTCGTAGTCATACAGGCTCGCCGAGGTCGCCACGATGGGCACCGCCGAGCCGCCGCGCACGGTGGTCCAACTGATCTGGTCGCGGCTTACCTCAAACCAGGCCACGTCGGCCGCCGCGGGCAGGGAGGCTGCGGTCAAAGTAACGCGTGCGTAGGTCGGGTCATAGGTCGCGGTCAAGGTAGGCATTAGTTCGGCGACCTAAAACAAAACCACGATAACGTTATATCTCGAACGTCGAAGTATAGGGAACGTTGTATGTTCTGCATCTAGTGCAAGTCCCCTCGGCCCATCCGGGCGCCGACTGCGGCCTCGCTCACCATCCGGTGCACCTCACTGCGCACGATCTCGCGTAGCTCGGTTTCCCCGATCTTGACCGTGACGTAGGTGGCGCCAGCGCCTGCGTTGGGGGTGACGGTACCGGCGGCGTTGCCGCCCATCGACAGGATCTCCGGCCCACGTTCACCGACCAGGTAGGACTGGCCGCCCAGCACCGCTCCCCCGGAAGCCCGACCGAACAAGCCACTAAAAAACGAGGTCACGCCGTGCCACAGCGTGCTAAAGAACCCGCCGGAGCTGGTGGTGCCCGTCGTACCGGTGCCTGCGGTGCCGGCGATGGCCTTGGTACCAGTCAAGATCGACCCAATGCCGGACAGGATGGGTGCGATCCAGGTCATGATCTTAACGAACAAGTTGGCGACCCAGGTCAACGCCGGGATCAGAAAGTTGATCAGGATGTCGGAGAACGCCTGGAACAGCGAGATCAAGGTGGGCAGCATGTTGGCGATCAACGGCCCCAGACTGGTCATGAACTTGCCGAACGCGGTCATCCAGTCCTGGATAGCGGCCACCACCTGCGGCTTGAGCAACAGCTGCACCAGCTGTTCGCGCAAGCCGCCCAGTGCCGAGCCGATGGTGCCCAGTCCCGTGTTCAGTACCGGGAAATACACCCTGGACAGGTCGGCGACGTCTTGCGAAAACCCGAGCCAAAATCCTTGCTGGATCACCCCATACAGGTTTTTGAGCTGCGGCTCCAGCAGCCGCACGCTCATCACAGCGTCTTTCATGGCCGGCGCCATGTTGCGCGTCGCGGCCACGAATGCGGCCGGTGAGGACGCACTGATGGCCGTGGAGAAATTCGCCATGGCCATGGTGGCCACGCTGGCGGGGTTGACCAGGGCCAGCAGGAACGACGGGATGATGAACAACACCTTGGCAAAAGACTCGAACACCCCGACGACCTGATCAATAATCGGCTTGAAGTTACCGCCCAGCGCCGAGGTCAGTGCCTTGCCTATGCTCACCACGCGGTTGCCAATACCAGCGATCATGGAGCTGATGGCCTTGGTGGACGTCATCAGTCCGCCGACCGAACCGCGGAAGTTAATCATGACGGTGCGCTGCGGCATGGACATGTCGAGGGCACCGCCTTATTGCTAGGGATTAGCGCGCGGACGAAAACTAGAGGACCAGGCCGCATCACCGGCCTGGTGCGGGATGAATGGGTCACGCAGCGGCGCGCCGAACACGTCGGAGGTTTCGACGCTGGCGTTGGGGTCGGGCAGGAAAAACCCGCCCATCGACGTCGACCAGGAGTCGGACCCGCCCGCGCTGGAATCCCCGGCCATGCTCTGCGCCGGCCCAGCGGTGTCGGGAGCATCGAAGGTATCGCCAAATTCCGCCGCGGCGTCCGGGTCTCCGGTGAGATCGGGCTCGGCGGGAAGCGTTGAGGACCCTTGCCAGGTCCGGGTCGCATGGTCCAGGCCAGTGGTCAGTGCGGTGTTGGTGGTCGACTTGAGCTGGGAGTTGCTGCCAGGCAGCGGGGACAACTCATCGGGGGTCTGGGTCACGTGACCAGTCAGTTGCCAGCGGCGTTGTTCCTCGAGCTGGGAGCTGGTCCAGCCGGCGGCCAGTTCCCGTTGCGGGGAGAACCCGCCGGGTTGCTGGCCCATCGTGGTGCCCATGGAGTCCAGCACGTTTTGTGGCAGCGCGTCGTGCGCGGCCTGGATCTGGGACAGGTTGGCTGAGTCTGCCTCGGTGGTGATGTGATCGGTGTCGTCGCTCACGGGCTCACCTCACCCCGACATCTGGCGGCCTTGCGGGTCGTCTTTGCTGGTGTCGCGCATTAACTCCATTGCGGTGGTGATGGTGCGCCAATCCGAGGCCCACCATTCCCGCATCGGTACTCCGGTGGCGCAGGCTAGGGAGACGATGACCCGGCTCAACGTCCCCTTGGGAAAGGGTCCAGCGCTCGTGATTGCAGTGCCTCCAACAAATCCAGCACAGCGTCCGCGACAGTTTCCGGAGTAGCTTCGTCGGGGCTCATGGCCTTCTCTAAGATAGCCACCAGTTCGTAGCGGTCCAGGCCAGCCGCGGCTGAGGCGGACATGTCCGGTACGACGACCGTGGTCTCCTGCCACTCGGCTAACGGGGGGATCTCCCGCAATCGCTGGCGCTTGATCGCGACGTGCGCAAGAGAAAAATAGTCCGAAGCCGAGGGATTTTCGGCTAGTTTACGCAACGTATTTCGAGGACTGATCTTTTCCCACAACATCAAATCACGCATATCCGCTACGACTTCGTAACGCTCCTCGCCATCTGGGCGAATAATTAGGTGTATATCACCCAACTCAGGCATTAGGCACTAGCTCCGATCGCGCAGATTTCGTAGGTCACCGGAGTGGTACCGGCCGAGTTGGTGATGGCCAGCAGATCCGAGGTCCCGGCCCCGATCACCCAACCCGCTGCGTCGGCCACCCCGGCGACCCACATCGCGGTCTGTCCTGGCCGCAGCGGGCAGGTGTGGGTGGTGGCACCGAAGATGCCGGCCAAGGTGGTGGCCCCACCACCGACGATCACGTTGTTGGTGTTGGCCGCGGATGCGGACACGACCAAGACTTTGAGCCGGGCGAAGGTGAGCACGGCGCCGCTGCTGGGATCCAGTAACCCGCCAGCAGCGAAGTCCAGGGTCTCGGTGGCGCTAGCGGCCAAGGTGCGGCTGTCCCACCACGCCCGGTTAGCCGCGCCGGCCACGGTGCCATCGATCAGGGAGGCGCCATAGGACCTGGACAGGTTGGCCGAGGCGCTACCGATGTTGAGCGCGTTGGTGATGGTGGCCGAGATGGACAGGCTCACCACTGTGGATAACGCCATGATCAGCCCACTCTCGTGAAGATCGGGAGCCCGAGGATCAATAGGGTCTGCGACGTTTCCTCGATGGTGCGCAGATCGCCGCCCACGGTCGGTGCCTTGATGACCAGGTTGCCCGTCCAGCGGACGTGTTCACCGACGATGTCAGGCATGTGGTCGAGCTGGAAAGCGGCCACCGCGCGAGCGTTGTTCCAGAGATACGTGCTGATTCCGTTGGCGCGCCAGTCAGCGAAGAACTTTAGTTGCAGAGCGTAATCGTCGTCCGTTTCAGTCCGGAACTGGCTCACATCGCCACAATAGCCCCACGTTTTGACACCATCTACCGTATTATTCAGAAGATTCCAGTTATTGAGCTGGCAGGAATAGTCCACGCCTGCAATGGTAAAGGTCACGATCTTAAGACGACGCGTGTGTACGGATGTGCCAGTAGGAGTTGTCACGGTGCCTCCCTGAACATTCTAAGAGGCACCAGGCCCCCGCTATGGAATGGGTACGTCTGTCTATACCCTAATGCGATCCGGGTTCCATCATCACCACGATGACGTACGCCGGCAGTGCCCCGGTCGGCGACACATAAGACCCCGCGGCCGCGGACAACACGATGCCCGGCGTGTATTTTTCGATGGCCGCGGTCACTTTAGCGACCATCGACATGAGGTTATTGATCGCGTATTGGCTGACGGACAGGATCAAATATATGTTCCACTGGGTGGACAACACAGCGCCGCCCACGGTCCCGTACCCGTCCCAAGACAACTTGGGTGGCCCGATGACGGCTGCTGGTGGGGACACGCTCTGGCTCACGTCCGGGACCCGCAGCCCGTCCACGGTCAACAGCGCCGCCTGCAACCGGTTCTGAGCGTCGAGCAGGTGATTTTCCAGCGACAGTGGGTCGCTCACGAAAACCCGCCCATGATGCCGAGCTGGGTGTAGATGTCGGGGTCCACCACAGTGATCTGACCGACCCCGGCGTCGCCCATCTGCACCATGCCATCCGGGCTGATCCGTCGGATGAACCAGCGCGCGGCCAACCGCAGTGTGCCCAGCTGGATGTAGGTGGGCACCGTCCAGCCGCCGTGGTAGTCCAGGTCAGGACGATGATCCTGGACCCATTCCATGGCGGCGACCAGGGTCCGTTGCAGGGCTTCGTCATCCCGCGCGGTCAGGTTCTCATCAAGCGTCTGATCGTTTTTCAGCTGCTCGATTGTCAGCCACGTGGGATCGGCCATTACTTGCTCGCCGGCTTATCCGGGGGCTTGGTCTCTGTGCCTGCCTTGGTGCTCACGCTGGTCTGAGTGGTGACCGTGGCGCTGCCGGCCGGCGGCACGCTGACCCCCGGTGCTAGTCCACTACCGCTGGTCTGGGTCGGCTTGGACGAATCCGCCTGCACCATCTTGTCCCGACGGGTGGCCCGGCCGATCGGCCCCTTACCTTTGCCTTCCTTTTCGGGAAGGTCCAGGTCCTCCAAAGCTCGACGGATCGCCTCGGCCCGGTCCCCGTCCCCACCGCCGTAAGCCACCAGCAACTCCAATTCATTGAGCATCTGGCGAGCCAGACCGGCGCGCTGGTAGTTCGGGGAATGGTCCGGGTTGTCCGCCTCGAGATGAGCGGTCGGATCAGGCGCTACCGCACCAGGCGCCTCGGCGGAAATCTCGTCGAGGGTCTTGTCACGGGCCCCGGCCGGACTTGGCTCGCCTTTGGCGATGCCTTCTTTTCTGTCGTCAACCATTAGAACACCTTAGCTCCTACTACGAAGGTAGCCGTAGGCGTACCTGTTCCACCGACGGTCACCAACACCTGGGCGTATAGCGCGGAACCGACATAGGCAAACCCGGTGGCTTGGCCCGTCGCTGTCAATTGAGTGATAGCGCTGGCGGTAACTGATGTCCACGTCGAGTTATCCGGCGATGTCTGCACCACCGCGTCAATGGTCTGCGTAGAACCACCCACGGCCGAAACCACAAGATAGAACTGCACGAAGTTAGCTTGGCCTGGATTAGATATTTCACCAGTACCATAGGTACCTGCTCCACGGACTGCGGAGGTCAGGAGAATATCCCCGAAAACCGGATGCAAAGACATTAGGGTGTCACCTCCCCTTCTGGGAGTTTAGGGTATGGGAAAGCGGCGGGACGCTGAGGGGGCCATCCCGCCGCTTTCGTTCGTTGGGTCTGTTGTTAGCTGGTGGCTGCTCCATGAACGACCGTAGATACTCTGCTACCGATTGCGCGATCACCGGGTTATCCTTGATCTGGCCAAGGCTACGATTACAGTTATCACAGAGGATTCCTCGTACCGAATCGCGACCGTTTGGCATCGCATGATCATGGTCTACGTGCCAAGTACGTCCGTTGTTCTCACACTGACAGATAGCACACCGGTTATCTTGTGCAGCTAACATGTCGTTGAACTCGGCAAGCGTGATGCCGTACTTGCGTTCCAGCCACCAACTACGTGTGCAATCCTGGCAGTATGACGAATTGGTCTTGTCTCCTGCTTTGCGTACCTCGCCACACTTAGAGCACGGAGCCTCTAGACGACCTTTACGATACAGTCGGTAGCACTCTTTGCAGTACGACGGATGTTTTCCATCGCGAGGTTCGCCACATTTTATACAGTTAATGACCGGAACACGGTCTGCCCTACGCGCCTCTGCCTCTTTAGCTTTAATGCTCTGGCATTCGGCACAGTAAGACGGATTTGATCCATTGCGCGGGTTAACTCCACACCGAGAACATAGCTTATCACTTCCTAGAGACCGTTCCCGGTACTCTTTGTTGACCTCCGTCGTGCACGATTTGCAGTATGACGACTTGGCTGTCCGAGGAGCGTCCCCGCATCTGGCACAAGGACCGAGACTAGCTCTGCGGTTGTCTCGGTACTCCCTGCCAACGATCGTCGCGCATTCTTGACAGTAGCTTGGGTTAGTGCTATTGCGTGGGTTCACCTGACAACGAGCACACGGCAATTCATTCTCTAAGTTAATCGCCACACGCTCTTGGTGAATCGCTTCAACACACGCCGTACAGTAGGTGCGATGACGACCATCTCTGACCCCATCACACCGTGCGCATACCGGGGGTAACTTGACGGATTCTCCAGTTGTATCGGTACGACGCGCTCGCACTTCAGCCGCATGAGCTGCACTACGACATTTTGCTGAGCAGTATTTAACGTTAGCGTCAAGTCGTTTAGGTGTGAATAACTGACCGCAGTGCACACATTCTATAGGTTTATGCGCTGCGCTCGGACCACGTTCGCCTCGCATATACGCCGCAGAACATGCTCGGCATCGCGTGCCCTTCTTACCGCGACATGACGGAGGGTACTCCTCCAAGTCCTTAAATATCTTGCAACGTCCACACTGCTGTTGCTGCGGGAATGCATGATCGATATTCTCGGCCACGTCGGCACCGTCCTCATCGGTGTTGACCAGACCCCGGGTGTACCAGCACGCCGGGGTCACCTATGTCCCTGAGTCTACACCTCCTGTAAGAGGTTAGCTACTACTAGATCAGGTACCCATAGTAGATCAAGCAATGCTTGAGCGCCATAACGGAGTACATTAGACGTATAACCCCAGCTCAGAAGGTTGGCGTGGTGAGACCGCTGCCACCGATCTTGCTGAATGCGTTAGTATAGCGACGGAAAGAGTAAGCGAAGTAGCCGTATAGCACTAATAGGACACCAAGCGTAGCCGCCGCAGGCTGCTCACAACGCAGGAAAACGGGCGCGGCCGGGTCCTCCCACAAATGCGCCTCGTCACTCGCCACGACATAGATCTCGTCCTGGTTGCTGTTGGTCGTGGTCAAGATGTTGTTGTCCACGACCGCAACCATCCCGTTGGGCAGGATGCCCCGAGCTCCGCTGCCATACCGGGTGGCGTAGTTCATGCCACCGTGGTTGTCCACCAGCCCAGGCTGGCCGAACAACGGCCACTGACTGGACAGCTGCGACTGGAGCCAGTACCAGCGCCGCGAGTGCATAAGCACGACGTCCGGCTGCGCGAAGCCCAGTAATGCGGCTTCTGCGTTGGCCGCGCCCTGCAACAACTTGGGCCAGCACTCGGTACCTGACGGAGAAGCGTCGGTGTACGTCACAGCCTGGGATACCGCGGACAACCCCGTGGTGGCCTGTGTGATCAGCGTGGCGTCAAGCGCCGTGGCGTAACGACGGAACAGGTCATCGACCACGACCTCTTCAATGCCGGTACCACGCTCAATGGCCTGACGTGAGATGGTCTGCTGACCGGCCGCGGTCTGGATCGACTCGGTCAACAGGGTGTCGTCCATATCGGTGGCCGAGACCGCGTCACCCTCATTGGCCTGAAGGGTCACCGTGCTGGGCGTGGTGATCCGGGAGATGTTCACGGTCATGCCGGCTTCTGGCAGGTCGTGGTGATTGCAGATGTCCGCAAACGGACGCATCGCTGCCACGGCCGGCGCGTACATGTCGGTCAGGTATTGCGGCACGACCAAACCGGTGAAGGCGCCGGTACCCACCGCGCGGGTCACCTGACCTTGACCGTTAGCCCGCTGCATCGCACCCTGAATGGACATGGAGCGTTCAACCTGCTCCTCATGCATGTGCCGGGACAGCCGGTGGCTGGCCTGCGGGTCGGCGAACAGGAACTGACGGATCACGTCTTTGACGAACAGCGCGCCCTTGCGGTCTACGTCCGGGTTGTAGGTCCGCTGCTCACGGGTCACCCGAGCAACCTCGTCGTATTTTGGCAGCGGCACGCCGGTCGGTGAGACGTTGCGCAGTTCCTTGCGGTCCAGCTCGTCCTCGGCCTTGACCTTGTTAGCGTTCGCGAGCTTGACTCGGATACCTTCGATGTCGGCCTTGGCGGCGTCGCGCATCGCGAACAGCTCAGTGACCCGCTGGTCTTCCTCAGGAGTGAGGTGGCTACGGCCTTCCTGGCCGGCGAACGCGATGATGGACTTGACCTCAAGGGAGGCCTTGTCGCGGCGCTTTTGCGCGGCCTCCTCCTCGATTTCGATGCCGGCGATCAGTTGATCAATGGTGCCGGTCGGTGCAGGCATGATTCACTCCGTTCAATTGATAGCCGCCACCTACGGCGGGATAGAGCGCCGCCAAGCGGCATCAGGGGAGATGGAGCAAGGAATTGCCAGGCCCCGACCGGCCTGTTGGTACAGATCAGTTATGCTCGATCTATGATCGAGCCGCCAGCGCCTCTAGAATGGCATCCGGCCTACCGGGAATGGGAGAGAACAGGACTTATCCACTGGATCAACGAACACGACAACTACCAGTACCGGATACATGTACCGTTTCCGTTACGAGTAAATAGCTGGGTAAACAATCCATCAGAAGTAGACCAATGGACTGAACTAGTGCTAACTAAACACAAAGCGTACGGGTGGGCACCTTACGTAGGAAAACCGTTTATCTACGTCTGGTACGTTGCCATAGATCAGTTCAACCGATGGATATCCGGCGAGAGTTGGATCGAGTACCTATCCGACTAGTCGTCGTCTGCCATCAGCGAGCTCCGAATCAACGCCAGACTGCGTCCAGCGCCCAGCCCCGACCCGTTCACAGAGCGATTGGCGCCACCCAGGGATGCTGGTACTGCACCAAGCCGGGATTCCAGCTGACGGGTCGCCACCCGAGCCACGCCGGCCGGCAGCCGGTCGATCTCCTCGAGCACCCGCTGCGCACGGGCGGCAATGCTGGTGTGTGGGTTGGCCCCGAAGTTGACCCCGGACACGTCGCCGCAGTTTAGATCCAGCTGGGTCATGGTGAACGCGGTGCAGTCGTCGTTCCACTCGCCCTGCTCTAGATAGGCAGCGAAGCTCATCTGGTCGATGTGTCCATCGCGCACAGCCAGCGTGAAATCTTTGACGTCGGCGCGGTCGTAGTTACACATCGCCGAGACGGCCAGGCCTTCGGCGGTGGATCTCAGTTGCAAGGTGCCGTTGGTGGTGCGGGCCATGGTCATACCGGCGTGGTTGACCAAAAACGCCACGTCCGGGTTACTGGCCAAGGATTGGTCAAAAGCCGTGCGGGCCACCCGCTCGGTGTAGGGGCCGAACATGTCCCACATTTCATAGTCGCGTTCGGTGACGCTGGCCACGCCGGAGAATTTGGCCCAGAACGACTCGGTTTCGCCGATGCCCTCACCGGTGCAGTCTTTGCAATTGCCTTGCTCGTCGCAGTCGTCGCAGTCACAGGTTGCCCGCTTATGGAGGGTGGCCCGAAACGCCATCGGCGTGGACAGCCGCCGGGACGGCCCCACATCCATCGGGTTGGTGTACCGGGTCAAACGCACGCCGTGCGGAGTGACGTCCCCGTCTTTGATCCGGATGGCCTGTTGCCGGGCGTCCGCCGCTTCCGCACGCGTTACCTTGGTGTCGAGCATGACGTGTTCCTTTCCGCGGCTAGCTGCGGGTTCGTTGGCGTACAGTGCGGCCAGTTGGTCATGAGCGTCCGAGCGCGACGAATGGCAGCCCATGGTCGACCCGTCGCTGTCTTTGATGACGGCCCATTCACTAGCGGCGCATGTTCCCCCGCCTTGGCTGACGGAATAGGGCATTACCACTCCCGCGCAAAGGACACCGTGTGTGGCCCGGACCCGTTACTCTTGCTCTTCGGTTCAGTCCCTGCCGGCTCTGGCTTCTTGGGCGGCTGCGGTGCTGGTGCGGTACCCGGCAACGGCCGCGGCGGGTCGAATTTGGCCATGTCGTCGTAGTCTTTTTGCGTGAACTCGGGCTGGTCGTAGTACTGCACCCGCGCTTCGTTCTGGGTGAGGGTTTTAGCTTCGATCCGGTCGTTTATCATCTTTGTGCGAGAGCTGGGGTCCATTTTTAGGAGACCTTCGACATCTATCTGCACGTATTGATTCATGGGCAGCAGCTTGTTAAGCGCGTT
>Ga0070714_100000198_pt1 | contig 48613 bp, 37 predicted proteins | sample LARL83metaG_FD_65450 | JGI IMG/M metagenome (GOLD analysis project Ga0070714, IMG submission 65450) | Corn, switchgrass and miscanthus rhizosphere microbial communities from Kellogg Biological Station, Michigan, USA - LAR L8-3 metaG | ecosystem: Host-associated > Plants > Roots > Rhizosphere ... | reverse complement strand
GGCAGAGCCATACAGCGAGCCTTGCACGAACTGCATATGTCCAATATATTGTTGAACCGGTAATCCGTTTATTTCACCACCGACGAGCGTATCGGAGGTGATTTTTACAGGAGTTTGGGCATGAGCGTTTGTGAAGCAGAGCAGAAGCATTACCGACATTGCGTGAAGCATTGGACGAGCGAAACGAGTCCAATGCGAGTGCGAGGAACGAAGCAAAGCAATCTGTGGAATGTGACAGATTGCTTCGTCGGAGCGAACTCCCTCCGGTCGTTCGCTCCTCCTCGCAATGACATGTGAATAATGAGTCGGAAAAATCAATTGTAAAACAACGCCTGAGCTATGGCAATCAATCCAAGTAAACTGACGGTCAAGTCGCAGGAGGCGCTGCAAGCGGCAGTCGAGATCGCGTCGAATTACGGAAACAATCAGGTCGAGCCGGAGCATTTACTCGCCGCGCTGATTCAGGACCCCGAGGGCGTCGCGACTTCCGTGCTGCGAAAACTTGGCGTCAATATCGACCAACTACGCATCCGCGCGACGGGCGCCCTCGAAGCACTTCCGAAGATTACCGGCGCGGCCGGTGCAAATCAGTTCGCCTCGAATAACCTGAATAAGCTCTTCGACGTTGCCCGAAAAGAGGCAGAAGCGCTGAAGGACGAATATGTCTCGACCGAGCATTTGCTTCTTGCATTCCTCGATGGAAATACAACATCCTCGAAGTTGCTGAAGGAGCATGGCGTGACGAAGAACGGAGTCCTCTCGGCGTTGCAATCGGTGCGCGGTACGCAGCGCGTGACCGATCCGAATGCCGAGGAGCGGTATCAATCGCTCGAAAAATATGGGCGCGATCTCACCGAAGCCGCGCGCAAAGGAAAGCTCGATCCCGTCATCGGGCGCGAGGAGGAAATTCGCCGCGTAATGCAAGTGCTCTCGCGCCGCACGAAAAATAATCCGGTGCTTATTGGCGATCCGGGAGTAGGGAAGACCGCAATCGTCGAAGGCATAGCCAATCGCATTGCCTCCGGTGATGTTCCGGAAGGCTTGAAGAGTAAGCGAATCGTTGCGCTCGATATGGGAACGCTCGTCGCGGGTACGAGCTTTCGTGGACAATTCGAGGAGCGATTGAAAGCGATTGTGAAAGAAGTTGCGGAATCAGCCGGGGAGATTATTCTTTTTATCGACGAACTTCATACCCTGATTGGCGCCGGAGCTACGCAAGGCGCGATGGACGCGGCCAATATCCTGAAACCGGCTCTCGCACGAGGAGAACTGCACACTATTGGCGCGACCACGCTCGATGAATATCACAAACACATCGAAAAGGACGCCGCGCTTGAACGACGTTTCCAGCCCGTTTTCGTCGGCGAACCGAGCGTGGAAGATACCATCTCGATCCTTCGTGGATTGCAAGAGAAATATGAAGTACACCACGGCGTACGCATTCGCGATGCCGCGCTCATTGCTGCCGCGCAACTTTCGGATCGGTACATCGCCGACCGCTTCCTTCCCGATAAGGCGATCGACTTAATCGATGAAGCCGCCAGTAAGCTCCGCATCGAAATCGATTCGATGCCGGCGGAACTCGACCAGATCGAGCGCCGCATCCGGCAGTTGGAAATCGAACGCGAGGCGTTGAGAAGAGAGCAGGCTGCGGTGTGACAAGGTATTACAACCAGCGCCCGCGGCGGCGGGGTGAGTAAGAATTTTTAATTGAGGTCTGCTGTTGCGTTTTAAAGAGTAAATTATGAGTGGAATAACAATTTCCGAGAACGATCACAATGTTGTTATCACCGTGGATATCGACATCGTCGAGCGTTGGCGCATCGAGCAGGCATTGAGCTTGCTCGAAATCGCGCCGCGAGATTATCCGCATATCCCGTCTATCGATAGTGAAGAGCAGGCCGAAATAGCGGCCAGCCTATCGAGACGAACGCCGGAAGACCGGAAATACACCGTCATTCGCGAGGGATGAGTGGATCATCCAAATGCCGCTTCATCTATTCCGGTCAAGCGGAGAAATTTCTTGCTCGGAACCGCAGCAGTATCGACTATGAGCGCGTGGAAGCGGGCCTCAAGCTTGCCGCGAATAAGCTCCTGCTAAACGAGAAGAATAACGCTGACGTCAAAAAGATGGAAGGCGAATGGAAGGGATACTATCGGCTCCGCCTGTCCACTTTTCGGGTTGTGTTTAACCTAATCGAGTCGGATCCTGTGGTTCTCGTCATCGAAGAAATTGAGAGGCGCGGGAATGTGTATTGAGTCACTGCCCAATTCTAAAAAATATTAGATGCCAGAACTTGCTGAAAAACCTTACGTTTTTGGAACTCACTCTGCCGAACTCGAACGCCTCGGACTTCAGCACCGCGTCTGGCGGCCGGATGTAACGGATGCCTGGCGGCGTGCGGGATTCATCACGGGCCAGACGATTCTCGATCTTGGATCGGGGCCGGGTTTTCTAAGCATGGACCTGGCCGAGATCGTTGGCGCATCCGGGCGCGTGATCGCATTGGACCGGTCATCCGATTTCCTGAATTATCTCGATGCCGAAGCTCACAAGAACGGGCTGCAAAATATCTCCACATATTGCGTAAATCTCGACGATGAAGAGATTCCGAGCGATGCGATCGATGGCGCATACGCGCGGTGGTTGTTCGCATTTCTCAGGAATCCGAAAAAATTATTGGAGCGTGTTGTGAAGAATTTACGTCCCGGCGGCGCCATCGTCCTTCACGAATATTTCCATTATCATACGTTTGGTTTTACCTCGCCTTCGCCGGCGTTCGACGTTTTTATTGCAGCAGTATTGAAAGCATGGTATGCCGAAGGGGGCAAACCCGATATTGCGCCTGAGCTTTTAATGTGGTCTCAGGAGCTGGGCTTGCGAATCGAATCGGTTAAGCCAATTGTCCACATCGTTTCACCGGTGAATTATATCTGGCAATGGCCAAAATCTTTTGTGGAAGTATCGCCCTGGCGTTTGGCCGATCTGGGTTTTATGACGAATCGCCAAGTCGAAGATTTACAACGGGAATTTGCCGCATTCGAAGTGGATGGACACACGAGGATCATCACGCCTGCCGTTCTCGAAATAATCGCGCGAAAATAATTCCGAATGTATAAAGTCTATTCCGATTTCGACGAGACTATCACGGTTCGCGATGTTGGTTCGCAAATTCTTTCCCAGTTCGGAACCCCGATCGCATTCGAGATATGGCGCGATTTCGACTCGGGCGCGAAAGGCGCCGCCGAATGCCTCCAAATTGCATGTTCCAGCGTGAGTGGCATCACGCCTGCGGATTTGCAACGCATTGCAGACGCGCAATTGCTGAAACCGGGATTCATTGAATTTTCCAACTTTTGCACATCGCAGCAGATCGAGTTCCGAATATCGAGCGATGGATTTTCGTGCTACATCCGAGGGATATTAGAGAAGAATGGGCTCTCACACATCCCATTCTGGACGAACGTGATAGAAATAGGGAAGGATGGCGCATTGACTCAGGAATTTCCTCATCAGCGTGAAGGCTGCGACCGTTGTGCCTCCTGCAAATGCTCGCTACTGCTTACCACGAGCGATGATAGCGACACCATCGTTTATATTGGCGACGGATATTCCGATTGGTGTCCCGCGCAGATGGCGGATGTCGTCTTTGCGACACGCGATTTGAAGCGCCAATGTGGTGAACTCGGAATTCCGCATCATCCCTTCGAAGATTTTTTTGAAGTGCAAGCCATTCTTTCGAATTATTTGCAGGAGCGCCCGAAATACCGCCGCGAGCAAGCGCACCGAAGAAGAAAAGAATTGATTATGATGGAATAGAAATTTTAAAGAAGTTGAAGGAATGAATAGGAACGGAGCTTTTGATCCATGGTTGCTAAGCGTGCTTGGTGGACAATGGAGGTCGCGGCAATGACTCGGTCAGCGGGATCTCCATGAAACGAAGCTGGAAAATTATAAATTTGTTCGACGACTTCAACGGTTACATCCAGCATTCTTACATTTGATTCGCGCATCACATTCTTAATCCAAATCGGATACGGGTCTGGAAGTTCAATGCGATTTCGTTTTGTGAGTGCAACGATCTCCAAACAGCTAATGGTACTGATCGCGAATTCTTCCTTATCGGAATCGAGTACTATCCGATACGGGGCGCTAAGAAAATCTGGATTGCATTGCCACCAAACGAAAATATGAGTATCAAGCAGGATCATCTTTCATGACATCCCATTCTTCCGCGGGCATAGCCGGTTCGAAGGGATCGATATATTTAAATGGTTTTTTCCCCCGGTAAGGGAATGTTCGTTTTATCTTTTTTCCGTTCTTGGATTCGATCGTTACCTCGACTACTTCGCCTTCCTGGAAGGGAAGCTTATCAAGGACCGGTAACCCGTTCGGGGCGATCTTCGTAACGGTATGATACTGCTGCATAACTTTTGAAAGGAATCTTCGATTAACATAGTTCCAATTGCGATGGACAACATTATCCGCCCTCATCTCTTCGATCCATTTCCCGAACTCATCGCTGCGCAATCGACGCGCTTAGGTGGCGTTTCGCCAGAACCCTATGGTATGAATCTCAGCAGCCATGTTGGTGATGAGCAGAAAAATGTCGACGAAAACCGGCGATTGTTTTTCCAGGCGATCGGCGTTCCGATGGGAACGAAAGAAGTATACCAAAATCAAGTCCACTCGCCAAATGTCAATGTCGTTCAGGGCGATGAAGGAGTGGTAAAAGAATCGGATGCGCTGATAACAACCAAACCGAATGTGCTCTTAGGCATAACGGTCGCCGATTGCACGCCCATCCTGCTTTACGATCCTATCACGAAGCTCATCGCCGCTGTCCATGCCGGGTGGCGCGGAACGGAGCAGATGATTGCGCTCGCGGCCATCCGCAAGATGGAGGAGCTGGGCGCCGAGCCAATAAATATTTTTGCATTCATCGGCGCTTCGGCTTCTGGCGAAAAGTATGAAGTGGGCCTTGAAGTAGCAACTTTATTCGAAGAGAAGCATTTGGTCGATCTCTCTGGAGGAAAATTCCTTCTCGATGTAAAAGCCGCGAACCTCGATCAATTGCTCTTCGCCGGAATTCCGCGCGGCCACATCGAAGTTTCACCGCTCTGCACGATTTCCGACGAGCGGCTCCATTCCTTTCGCCGCGATGGAAAGCGTTCGGGCAGGATGCTCGCCGTGATCGAACGCCAAGCAAAGTAGGCCGGGCCGGAAGCCCGACCTACCGCTACAGAAATTAACGGCTCCGATATCCGCCGCCGTAATAATAAACATGCGTTTCCGGCGGCATGTAGGTCGCGATGGAATTCATCGGGACGCTCTGCAAGGATAGGATATTCCCATCCGGACCGCGCTCGAGGAAGATCACGCTGTTCGTGTTCTCATTGAAGCCCCGCGGCGAAAGGGAATAGCTCGGTGGTATTCCAGAGATCAAATTATGGCTCATCACAATATTGCCATATCCCATGTACGATTGCACCGGATAATTTGCCTGGTAGAATGCATTGTTCAGCCACGGCTGTGACGTATTGGAATTGAGCAGCACTGTATAGGCGCTTGAAAGGTCCTGACCCGAGCAAGCCGATGGAACCGTATTGCTGGAAATCCAACTGCCGTTGTTCAGCGAATAAAATTGCTGAGTCGAGGCATCGTAATACGCATCGCAATCCGGGATAAAGTAATACTTCACCTGACTCAGGTTTTCGCTTGCCGGCGCCCACGATGGCGGCGTAAAAACGGCTGAATAGGTCGAATTGCCATACGGATAGTAAGTCGCCGTAGCCGTTCGCGATGTTGAGCTGCAGGATGAAAGGATAAGAAGCGCGCCAAGCCCAAGCATAAGAATGGATGAGCGCATGAAAGAAATTGGAAATGATGGTTTCATAGAAAAGTCTCCTGTTAGTTTTTACGTCTCAGAAGATTCCAATTGTGTTCCAAAGTGGATGACTGAGGTTTGCTTTCTATAAGGTGGGCCGCTATACCGCTCCGTTAGGAGCGAAATATTTGTAGCCCCGGTTTCAACCGGGGGTAATAGGAACCAAAAAAAGATTAAGCTCCGTAAGAGGATATATTACAAGGGAACCAGCGTCCGCGAGGAACGTAAACTAAACCGCGCGGACGTCGGCTGGTACCAAATCCGCAAAGCCTTACAAGCCCGCAACGAGAGCGGGGATTTCGTTCCGGTCAGTTTCAAAGCATTCGAATCGGCCTACAAAGCATTGACGGAGAAGTTGCAACCGATGGTTTATGAATTGGGGTTTTTGAAGGCGTGACGATTCCAAGCTCCGTAGGTAGGTATTTCTAGCGTCAGCTAAGCTCCTACTTGTTTTATCCAATCGCGAATATTTATTCCAATTCGCTGAATATCCTCGCGCTCTAACGTGCCGCTATGCATGATAACATTTCTGCTCCTCTCGATAACATCGAAAATACTCCTTACCCATTCCGCCGAACGAACATGGGGTTCAAAGAAGGGCCAATTGTTCGAATTTTGAATGACGTTCGAGAGGTCACGAAGTTCAGTGTAGTTAATTAAGTCTTGACCTCGTTGGGTATGCCATTTGATCTTCTTTTCCTCGTTCTGCCTTGATTCTGCTCTGTCTCGAATGTTCTTGCTCACACACTCATCCCACCAATTATCTTTCTTGGCATCAAGAAGAACCGTCTGAACTAATCTCCTTGCAGAGTTCTCGAATGTGGCGACGGCTGCATAGACAGCAGCCATCCGTTTAGCACTCGTGAGGAGGGCTTGATCAAGGTAACTAATTGAAAGGTCATTCGCTGTTTCCGCTTCAAGAAATGCGGATTGCTCACCCCGAACAAATCCCGTTTTGGCGAGTGCTTCCTTAGCAAGTTCCCCGCGAAATACAAAAGCATAGAGTCTATCAGTCTCATTCATAGGAGGTGGCTTCTAAGTGCTCGAAAAAGTGCGTCATACACTGCCTGTTCCTTGGTTTCAGGAAGCACAATTTGTATGTTATAGACCAGACCTCCCAGGTTCAAGGGAACATTTTGTTTCGGATCAGCGGGCAGTTCCCTTTCTTCCAACTCCTCTTCCGGCTTGGTCTCTTCCATTTTCACCTTAGCGGTGGAGGAGAAATCAGCGATTGAACACAGGGCTTGGAAGGTCAAGGCCATTTTATCAAGAACAGAGTCGGTTAATTGTCCTTGGCTCAGCGTTTTAAGTTTATTAATAAACTCATTCCGGGTCATCTCGTTGGCCTTCAAATTTACTTGAAAGAGGTCAGCGTAAGCGTCCCGAATACCCTCCGCGAGTATTGCGGGCGCCTGCGTCTGATCTAAGAATGCAAAATACCTATCAGTGGGCTTCCCGGCCTCATCAAGAAAGCCGAGCGATTTAAGTACTCCAATGATTAGCCTGTCTGCGCTTGCCTTGTAATCAAGTGAGTTTAAGAACCGAACCGTGAATGCCTCAGGGGCCTTCGCGTTTTGGATTGCTGTAAGGATACCTTTTAGGTTCCTTGTGGTGGTGAGGTAAGATGTAGGTAATGCCATTAGCGCGAATAAATTTACTCATCAATTCAACTCATAGGTGGGAGTATTGCATTCCCTCAATTTTTTTGATCTTTCGATTTTTTGTGACGTCCCTCCGGGACTCTGGCTCTTAAAAAAATCCCGCGAACCCCGGGTTGAAACCCGGGGCTACAAATATATCGTGCCTACGGCACTTGCAAAAACGCTTTCGCACGGGGCTATAAACGGGCCGCCGCTACGCGGCTGAGAAAAATAGTCGCGGAGCGACGGTGTACTCGCAGCCCAGGGTGAAGCGAAGCGCAACCCTGGGTTAGTGTTGCATTTTAGGTTCCCAAGCCCTGAAAGGGCGTTGTAAAATCCCGGCGGCAAACACCGCCCCCCGATCAGGTCGAGGGCAGGCTCTTTCAGGGCTATGAAATTCAAAATCGTGATCCGTACCCAGGGTTCCGGCTTCGCCTCCACCCCCCAGTCAAGCTGAGGGCAGGCTCTGGGCTGCGGGTACATCGTCCCTTCGGGACTAATTCTGTCGTCCCTTCGGTGTCGGGCGAGACGCTCCGACCTACGCGCTTAAAAAAATCCCGCGAACCCCGGGTTCCGCTTTGATTCACACGGGACTACAAATATGCCGTGCCTACGGCACTGAGAACAATTGCATTATTCCCCTCCCGCACCAGCGGGAGGGGTTAGGGGAGGGTGTGTCGGGTAACAAACGAAATTAGATAACTGACACACACCCTCCCCCGGCCCCTCCCGCTGGTGCGGGAGGGGAGAAAATGTCGGGCGGGACGCCCGACCTACGCGAAAAAAATTTCAAAAAATCTTTCGAAACCTCTTGACTTTTCCGATCGTAGTGCTTATATTAGTACGGGACTGTGATAGGCACCCTTAGCTCATTGAAAATTCAACTTATGCTATTCATTAATAATTAATGAATGAATGGCGAAAAGGGGTACATTCTTTAGTTTTCCAATGAATATGAATTGAACAAACACAAAAAGTACCTATTGCCGAAAGAATTATCTTTCAGGAAATAGGTGCCTTTATTAAAAACAAATGCGTTTGCCGGGGAATGGAAATTTATTCCACCGTCACCGATTTGGCGAGATTCCGGGGCTGATCGACATTGCATCCGCGCGCGGTCGCGATGTAATAGCTCAGCAATTGCAGCGGGATCACCGAGAGGATCGGCGTCAGCATCGAAAGCGTCTGGGGGATGTAGATCACCTGCTCGGCGAGCGCGTGGATTCTGGTATCGCCTTCGGTCGCGATGGCAATGACGTGTCCCTTGCGGGCGCGAACTTCCTGGATGTTCGAGAGAATCTTCTCATACACGTCGTCCTGCGGCGCAACGACGACGACGGGCATGTTCTCGTCGATGAGCGCGATGGGGCCGTGCTTCATTTCGGCGGCGGGGTAGCCTTCGGCGTGGATGTAAGAAATTTCCTTCAACTTCAACGCTCCTTCGAGCGCGGCGGGATAATTGTAGCCGCGGCCGAGATAGAGAAAATTCGAAGCGTCTTTGAAAATTTGGGCAAGCGCAATAATCTGGCTTTCGGTATCATTGAGCGTTTGTTGAACTTTCTCTGGCAGTTCGAGTAGTTCGCGGATCATTGCGCGGCCATCGATGACGGAGAGATGCCGCACGCGGCCCAGCATGATCGTGAGCAACGCAAGCACGGTAAGCTGCGAGGTAAAGGCTTTCGTCGATGCCACACCGATTTCCGGTCCGGCATGAATATAGACGCCGCCATCGGATTCGCGGGCGATCGTCGAGCCGACGACATTGACGATGCCGAGCGCGAGCGCGCCCTTGCGCTTACCTTCGCGCATCGCCGCGAGTGTATCGGCTGTTTCGCCCGATTGTGAAATGCCGAACATCACGTCCTCATCCTCGACGATGGGATTGCGATAACGGAACTCGCTAGCATATTCGATCGTGACGGGCACGCGCGCATATTGCTCGATCATGTATTTGCCGATAAGGCCGGCATGATAGCTCGTGCCGCAAGCGGTGATGATAATGCGTTTGGCGCGGCGGAGTTCTCGCAGATGATTTTGCAATCCACCCAGAACGACATTGCCATCTTCCTCGACGATGCGGCCGCGCATGGCATCGGTGATGGTATGCGGCTGTTCGTGGATCTCTTTGAGCATGAAATGCTCGTAGCCGCCTTTTTCGATCGCTTCGAGTTCCATCTCGATCACTTCGACGGGCTTGGTGATTTCGATATTCGAAATGGTGCGCGTCCGAATGCCGGATCGGGATACGGTTGCCATCTCGTCATCGGAAAGATAGATGACCTGCCGCGTGTGCGCGATAATCGCGGCGGCGTCGCTGGCAATAAAATATTCGTTATCGTTGCCCACGCCGATGACGAGCGGCGAGCCTTTGCGCGCGCAGACAATCTCATCCGGATTATCCGCAGCAATAACTGCAATGCCATACGCGCCGACCACTTCATTCAATGCCAGGCGGACGGCTTCGGTCAGGCTTCGCTCTTCCGAATACAATTCGCCGATCAAGTGGGCAAGGACTTCGGTATCGGTCTCGCTCCGGAACGTATGGCCATGCGCGATGAGCCGGTCTTTGATCGTCGAATAATTTTCGATGATGCCATTGTGAATAATGGCAAGACGATCGTTTTGATCGGTGTGAGGATGGCTGTTCGTGTCGCTTGGGATGCCGTGCGTGGCCCAGCGGGTATGGCCGATACCGACCGTGGAGTGATGCGGCGAGCGACCGGAAAGCTCTTCTAAGTCGATTACTTTGCCTTTGCATTTTTCGATGACGAGGCGCGTGCCGGTCACGAGTTCGGTGGCATGTCCGTTCGAGGAAACCGAGCGGGGAAGCTCTTCCAGTAAAGCCAGGCCCGCGGAATCATAGCCGCGATATTCCAGCCGCTTTAAGCCGGAAAGAAGGATGGGGGTCGCTTCGCGATTACCGATATAGCCAACAATTCCGCACATGTGAGCAATTAATAATATTAGCTCCCCGCCTTTTCAAGGCGGGGATGGGGGTGGTTCGATAAGACGAACAATATTCTGGATTGTTCCGATTGCAAAAAAATAGGGTATCGGAGAAACCTCCGATACCCGATTCTCAACATTAACATAACTAACTACTGCACATTCCAGATGCGGATCTCGCTTGGATAGGCGGCCGCTGCAAGCTTTCCATCGTGGCTGATTGCCACGCCGGAGGAGTTACCGAAGCTCGCCGGGGCATCGAAGAGATGCGAGGGTGTACCGTCGGTCATATTGAAGAGGCCGACGGTGTTTCCCATACCGGATTGGTACTGCCCAATGAAGTGGGCGTCGTCCGGATCGATGCCAAACGATATTCCATAAGATGGATTGATATTCGAAGTGCTTATGGTACTTCCCGTCTGAGTGTTAAAGAAGCTCATTGTGTTCGATTCTATGCCGAGGATATTACCATCAAAGGAGACGTGCGTTCCGCTGCTCGAACTGTCGTGCGAAACCGGAAGGGCAAAACTCGAAACCTTCGCATTCGCGCCGATGTCCCACCGGTAGGCTTTGCTCGAGGCCGTTACAACGAATTGCGATCCATTTCCGGCTATTCCGATTACTTCGGTGTAGCTGTCAGGAATAGCGAAAGAAGCAGAGTAGGTCGCAGACGCAATAGTATATTGGAATGTCCCGTGTGTATTGTCCGAGCCAATGACCGATAATCCGTCGCGCATGAGGCATGCGGAGTTAGCCTGGATCGTGCTGGGGGTCACCCTCGACCCATCCGATTTCCAGATATTAAATCCTCCGTATGTTTCAAACGTCAGGATTGTCCCGCCATCGGCGCTAAATTCCACTTTTCCGGTTTGTCCGTAATTCTGCGGAGGCATTCGGATGATATTGGTAAACGCGGAGGTAAGAGTAGCGGTGGTAGTTCCAGTGGCAACATCGAGCAGAATGACGTCTCTTCCGTTCGATGCAGCGACGGCGAGTTTCGAATCATCGGGGCTAAACGTCATCGCGGTACCGTTGAACGTGCCGCTGATGTCGATTTTAATATCGTTCTGACTGTTGCATGCAACGATATCCGGAACGGGTATGTACGCACCTTGCGCTCCTGCTGTGACTGTTTGCGGCTGCGCGACATCGCCCGAAGCGGCGGTGGCGGCGAGCGTTACAACATCGCCGGAAGGAGCCGTAAGGCGGAACTGGCCATTCGTTGTAAAGATGTAACTCATGCCGCCGTTCCAGGACGCGAGGACCATACCAGGGATAGGCGTATTATTGCATCCTTTCAAAGTTCCTGTCATGTAGCTGGGGCACGGCGAGCTTAGTGCAATCTGGCCCACATCCGTCGTTACATTAGCTGGGACGTTCTCGACGATCGGAGTATTCGTCCAATAGATGCCATTATTCTCATTCGCGAGAACTTGTAAGATGACGAGCTTCGAATTGGCGACAACGCGGACGGTAAATCGTCCGGAGCCATCCGTTACCACATATGGCTGCCCACCCTCGACGAGAGCGCCGAGATTGACGACGACTCCGGGAATAGGAACATCGTTGCAAACGATCGTCCCCGTGATGGTCCCATACGGGCATTGCATGTCATAATTCCAAAAAGAGAAATGCGCTACGGTTCCGACATAACTGTTGCCCTGTTTCGTCGCCGTGCCTTCCTCTTTCCACATGCCAAGGTTCTCATCGAAATACCAGAGCGGAATCGAGGCTGGCGCAGTGGCTTGTTCGGCGGCGGCAATCGGCATCGTCAGCGTTGCGGGGCTGCCGGAGGCCGGCTGAAGGGTTTCACCGCTCGATCCGTGCAATTCCGCAATAATGACGCCGTAGGATTGCAGCTCGGTTTGCGAGCCATCGGTCTGCTGGCCCGTGAGATCGCCCGCGAAAAGATTCGCGAAATTCCCATTGCCTGGATCCAAATGCTCGGCGCTCACTGAGACCGATCCGGTATACGACGCGCCGGAAGACGTGACGACTCCGCCGGGCGGCAACGTGATGCTTCCGCCCGCCGCCAGATTTACTGTGCCGCCCGTCGCGGCGTTAATGGAGCCGATGGGCGCATCGCTCGCGAGCATGATCTGCATATAGGTCACGCCGTTCGAAGTTGGAATAGCTGCGCGAGCGCCATCGAAATATCCGGCTTTCTTCGCGAGGATGAAGGTGCGGTCCGAGGGAACGCTAGCGTTCGAGATAAAGAATAACCCGTTCGCGTCCGTCGTGGCACTGCCGTTTTGCGCCGTGATCCGTGCTCCGGCGACGGAAGCGCCGGATTCATCGGTTACGCGGCCGGCAAGGGTCGTGGTGATCTGCGCGCCTTCGGGCGGAGTGGTGGGGGAGTTCACTCTTCGGCATCCTGCGGCAACCAAAACCATGGCTGCGAACACGAGGATACTGCTTCGATATGCCAATGTGGAATGTTGCTGTTTCATAGCTTTGAAAAAGAATTAGAGATGAATTATACACCTCAAGAATGCTTTGAAAATCCAAAAGTTACACAGACAAAAAAAATAGATTGACTGGTCCCGGGGAGAATCGTCACAAAGAAGCGAGCTGGGATTCGTTATGAGCACTTGATGGTTTCCTAAATGGCCATTTTTTCGTTTCAAATCTGCTGAAGAGTATGACTCCAAGAATTACCCTGTTTGCCATTTTCCTCATTTTGTTCGGTGCGGTTATGGAAGATGCCGAGGCCCAAACTTGTCCCCGCCTGCCTTCTCCGGTAATTCCTTCGCAACGGGCTTGGACGAAGGCTGCTTCAAACCTCAAAGGGGCAGAGCCACAATCGCAACAGTATAATAGTGGCGATCCCTCGCAGGATGAACAGTATTATCTCGAGCTGCTTAATCGCGCACGAATGAATCCCCCGGCGGCGGGCGTCGAGATTTCGAATACGACGGACCCCGATGTTTCTTCCGAATTTACTTATTGGATAACTCAGGACCCCGATGAGCCAACCCGTGCACGGATCAAATCCGATTTCGCAAATTATAAGCCCAAGCAGCCACTGGCAATGAATGCGGCCCTTCTTACCGCAGCTCGTGCCCATAGTCAGGACATGCTCACCAATAATTATCAGGGTCATCAGGGATCGGATGGATCGTGGCCGTGGGATCGCGCTCAAAAAGCAGGGTATCCAAGTTTGTTTGGAGGGTCTCCCTACGTTGGAGAGAATGCCGCCGCCTATGCCACGAGCCTGTACGATGCGTATGCCGGATGGCTTATCGACTTCGGGGTTCCGAATGACACGCAATGGGGTCACCGCAATAACTGCCTCGAATTCAGAACCGGCAGTGATACCATCAACCCCGGCTATACAGAATGCGGACCAGGCATGATACCGAATCCGGGCGGTGGGTATCCGGCAAGCACCGGCCCTTTAGTATCCACTCTCGACTTCGGCGATGCTGGGAAGCATTTTGTTCTTGGAGTTGTGTATGCCGATCAGAATAAGAACGGACGCTACGATCCGGGCGAAGGTATTTCCGGTGTGCGGATCGATGTAACCGGCGCATCCTATTATGCTATTTCGGCTACGTATGGTGGGTATGCGATTCCAGTAACAGGTTCAGGGACCCTGACGGTCAAAGCAACTGGCGGTATTTTTGGCACAGCAGGCATAACACAGCAGGTCAATTTCGATGGATCGCAAAACGTGAAGGTCGATTTCACACCGGACCTTTCCGGCTATCCCTCGCAAGCCATGCTCTTAGTGCCGGCGGCGGACCAAACGGTTCACGCGGATTCCGCAGTCTTCACCTGGGATGCTGCTGCGTTGGCAACGAAATACCATATTCAAATCGGAACCGATTCGCTGCTAAAGCAGAAACTCCTCGTGAACGATTCCGTGCTAACCGACACGATGTTCAAGTATGGCGTTTTCAAAGATAGCACGACTTATTATTGGCGCGTGCAGGCGAAAAATACAAAGGGGATGGGGCCGTGGTCAGGCATTGCGGCTTTTTCCATCGGGCTTCCCCCAAACTCCGTTGCACTTATTTCGCCCGCCAGCGGAGCTACCGTCGGCGACAGCGGTGTAATGTTCCTCTGGCACATGGCAAATAAAGGGGTCCAAAGCTATGCGATTGTCGTTGCGTCGGATAAATCCCTGAAAAATGTGATTTGGACCGATACCCTTCTAAGCGATCCGAATGACACAAGCGACCTCGCTTCCAGTTCGAATTTCATGGCAGGGCAGACCTACTATTGGAGCGTTTCGGGATACAATGATTATGGCTGGGGCCATCCGAGCGCACTGCGGAGTTTTACTGTTTCCTCAGCATCGGTTGCAATCTCTACGATCGGGAACAATGAGCTAATTACGGTTTCCCCAAATCCGACGACGGGCGTTGTCCATCTTCGATTCACACTGCAGACGACCCAGGACGTGTGGTTGCGTTTATTCAATAATTTGGGCGATGAGGTGAAATCCATATCCTTAGGAGCCTGCTCCGCGGGAGTGAACCGGTATGATTTCGATGGCTCCATGCTGGCGGCCGGAACCTATTCATTCGAACTTCGGGTTGGGAACCGCACCGAGACGGGAAGGATTGTTTTGGTAAAATAATCGCTTTTCAAACTTCCTTCCCAAAAATTTCGTAGTTTTGCAAATTAAATCTTTTTCCGCTCCTTTTTTCGGGGGCGCAGCAAAATCGAATCACCGGAATAACAACTGAATGCACCTTCCCCGACTGACTTTGAGAACAGCCAGCCATTTTGTCTTTGCATTAGCCATGGTGGCGGCTCTGTTTTGTTCGAACCCCGCGTTTGCGCAGGTTCCACCCGATACGGCACATCCGAAGCTGGAAGTGGTCCAGCCGGGAGCGGCGCCACAGACTCAGGCGCCCGAAAATAATCCCGGTGGGGAAGCGAACTTAATGCTTCCCGATCTTTCGAGCGTCATGTTTCTCGGCATGACGGGCCATAACCTACTTCTCATCGGTCTTATTTTTTGCGTGCTTGGCCTTCTATTCGGGCTTTGGATTCTTCAGAAGCTAAAGAATATGAAAGTCCACCGTTCGATGCGGGAAATTTCGGAATTGATTTATGAGACGTGTAAAACGTATCTCATTACGCAGGGTAAATTCCTGGCGGTGCTCTGGATCTTCATCGCGGTCATTATCATTCTTTATTTTGGCGTGCTGGCGCCTACGCCGGGGCATCCGGTTATTCAGACCGTTCTCATTATCCTGCTTTTTAGCATTATCGGCGTGCTGGGCAGCTATGGCGTTGCCTGGTTCGGCATTCGGGTGAATACCTACGCGAATTCGCGCACCGCCTTCGCGAGCCTTCCTGGCAAGCCCTATCCGATTTACAAGATTCCATTGCAGTCCGGCATGAGCGTTGGGATGATGCTCGTTTCCGTCGAGCTGCTTATTATGCTCTTTATCCTGCTTTTTATTCCGGGATACTATGCCGGCCCTTGCTTTATTGGGTTTGCAATCGGAGAATCGCTGGGCGCCGCGGCGCTCCGAATCGCGGGCGGTATTTTTACGAAAATCGCCGATATCGGGAGCGACCTGATGAAAATCGTCTTCAAGATCAAGGAAGACGATGCACGTAATCCTGGTGTAATTGCGGACTGTACCGGCGATAATGCGGGCGATTCTGTCGGTCCGTCCGCGGACGGCTTCGAGACGTACGGCGTCACGGGTGTAGCGCTTATTACCTTCATTTTGCTTGGCGTGCATGACGCGACGATCCAGGTTCAGCTTCTTGTCTGGATTTTCGCGATGCGTATTATGATGCTCGTTTCGAGTGCCGGCGCCTATTTCTTCAACGAAGCGATTGCCAAAGCGCGCTATGCGAACTCGAATGACATGAATTTCGAGACGCCGCTTACATCGCTGGTTTGGTACACCTCGATCATCTCCATCGTGCTGACCTATATCGTCTCGTATTTTATCATTCCGGTTTTAGGCGGCGATACGACGCTCTGGTGGAAGCTCTCCTCTATTATTTCGTGCGGCACGTTAGCGGGCGCGGTGATTCCGGAACTGGTAAAGGTATTTACGTCCGTTAAGTCCACGCATGTAAAAGAAGTCGTGACCTCCTCGCGCGAGGGCGGGGCATCGCTCAATATTCTTTCGGGATTAGTAGCCGGTAACTTCTCGGCTTTTTGGATCGGTATGTCGATGGTCACGCTCATGTCGATTGGATACTATGTGAGCTTGCATGGCCTGGGTATTAATTTGCCGGGGACGACCACGCCGCTTATGCTCGCGCCGGCCGTCTTCGCGTTCGGCCTTATAGCGTTTGGATTCCTCGGCATGGGTCCCGTAACGATTGCCGTCGATTCTTACGGACCGGTTACCGATAATGCGCAGTCCGTGTATGAACTTTCGCTGATCGAACAGATTCCAGGTATCGAGCAGGAGGTCAAACGAGATTTCGGGATGGACGTGAATTTCGAGCGAGCAAAGCATTTGCTCGAGGAGAATGATGGCGCTGGCAATACCTTTAAGGCTTCCGCCAAACCGGTGCTGATTGGCACCGCGGTCGTTGGTGCTACGACGATGATCTTCGCGATCATCATGGCGCTCACCAACGGGCTGACGACGAATTTACAATATCTTTCCATTCTTCATGCGCCGTTCGTGCTCGGCTTGATTACGGGAGGCTCGATCATTTATTGGTTCACGGGCGCTTCCACGCAAGCCGTGACGACGGGCGCCTACCGGGCCGTCGAATATATCAAGGCGCATATCAAGCTCGAAGGGGTCGAGAAAGCATCGGTCGAGGATAGCAAGAAGGTAGTCGAAATCTGCACGAAGTACGCGCAAAAAGGGATGATCAATATCTTCCTTACCGTCTTTTTTGCGTCGCTCGCGTTTGCGTTCATTGGGCCCTATTATTTTATCGGGTATCTTATTTCGATTGCGATTTTCGGCCTCTATCAGGCGATCTTCATGGCAAATGCCGGCGGCGCGTGGGACAACGCGAAGAAGATCGTGGAAGTCGAATTGAAACAAAAGGGAACGCCCCTGCACGATGCGACCGTCGTGGGCGATACGGTGGGCGACCCGTTCAAGGATACATCGTCGGTGGCGATGAATCCGGTTATCAAGTTTACAACGCTCTTTGGGCTGCTCGCGGTGGAGCTGGCGGTGAAGCTGACGATCGACGTTGGCGCGCGCCTGAGCCATGTGTTTGCAGCGGTCTTTTTGGGTATTGCAATTTACTTTGTGTGGCGTTCATTTTATAAAATGCGAATTACAACGGAGTGAGGGTGGCAAAAAAAACAACAACAAAAAAATACGGTGGATACCGGCAGGCACAACGACCATTTACGCCGGCGGAAGATAAGCTCATACGTGCACAACGGCTCAAGGGCAAGACGGGCGCGGAAATCGCGCTGGAATTGCACTGCCATAAAGGCGCCGTGCATCGTCGGCTGCGCGAAATGGGCCTGAGCTATAAAGGCTTCTGGAGCGAGATGCGCGAGATGGAGAAGAAGAAAGCGGCGAAAGCAAAATCGCGCTAAAGAGCTTTCAAATGCTCGCATAGGAAAAATCATGTGCGAGCGTGACCATCGCGTTTCGCAGCAGTGATTAGCGAAGGACGCTCTCCATTACGGAGAGCGTTCGCTGTTCTCCATCCTGAACGATTCGGAGGCGTGCCCCATAGGGCAGCGTCCACATCTGCTTTTCGTGGCCGAACGGAACCCCTGAAAGGACCGGTTTCTTCAATGGTGCGAAGTATTCATCGAATATTTCGCGGAGCGAAAGCGTAGGCGCATCTTTATCCCGGTCGCAGTTGGTGAACTGTCCGAGCACAATCGCTTTTGCGTCGTTGAACAATCCTGCGAGCCGAAGCTGTGCGAGGTATGCATCGATTTTTCGGGGCTTCTCATCGATCTCCTCGAAGAATGGAATCGCGGATTTGAACGACGGCTGGTAAGGAGTTCCGAGCAAACTGCAAAATACCGTCAGGTTTCCGCCGAGTATTCGGCCCTCGACATAATTTTTTTTAGCGTTTGGGTGAGCCACGGGAGTATGCTCCCCGTTCCACGTCGGTTTCGTAGGAGATACCTGAGGCAAATTCCCGAGCGGCTTGGTGCTCGTCATTGCGCGCCAGAAATGTTCTTCGGTGAAGGGGTCTATTTCATTCCATAGATCGACGCCCGGCATCGGTCCAAAAAAACAAGACGCGAGCTTCGATTTTTTATACAATGCCGCGAACAGCGCCGTCGCATCCGAATATCCGACGATAATTTTGGGGTTGCCGCGAATGAGACCGTAGTCAATGTTGTCCAAAAGACGAATTGACCCATATCCGCCCCGGTGATAGAAGATTGCGCGAACGCGCTTGGACCGAAACATAGTATGAAGGTCCGCGAGGCGGTCCTTATCAGGCGCGGCAAGGTAGCTGGAGCGATCCATCGTCTCGCGTGTGCCGAGGGCATCGCGTAGATGCTTTCCCAGTTCCACCCGATAGCCTAATTGCTCGAAATAGCGGACCGATTTTTCGATCCGCTCCTCGGAGCGCGGGGGGCTGGCGGGCGCAATGATGCCGAGAACATCGCCGGGGCGTAAGGCTTTAGCTTGTGGTATGACCATCTTCCAAAAATACGCATTCATAGAGGGCAACCCGTGCAAAAACCGATTAATAAACGGCGCAAGAGATGGAAAAGTATTTTTTTAAAAGATTTTTTGTTACCGTTGCAATACTGCGCGTTCTTGTATCGCGAGCGGTAACTACTCCGAGCGGTAACGAACGCGAGCGGTAGCGTTACGCGCAGCGTTGGGAAACTTTCTCGCTTGGCAATTGGATACATTACCGGTTGATTAATAATTTATTACCATGAAACATTGCTTTCGAATTTTCTTCTTGCTCGTCTTCTCCACTCTTTTACTCCCTGTTTCGCGCACCTGGGCTCAAACGGGCGTTAATTCCTCGGGGACCGATTACTGGCTTCAGTTCATGCCGAACGGCGCCGGACAGGGCAGTACCAGTGTGTACGAAGAATTGTTTATTGCAAGCGGTACCGATAATAAAGTGACGATCTCCGGTCCCGTGAATAAAACGATTATTATGACGGCCGGACAGGTGGCGGATATCCCGCTGACAGATGTCATGAACTCGGTGGATGAAGTCCCGCAGGACGATGCGATCCATGTTACGAGCACGCAGCCCGTTGTAGTCTATGGCTATTCGGCCTGGGGCAATCCACAGGGTATCGGCGATTCCCCCGATGGATTCCTTGCTCTGCCGCTGACCGCATACGGGACGGAATATTATACGATTAATTTTCCCGATAATTATGTGTTTGGAAATATGCCCGGCGAATTCCTGATCACTTCGCCCGAAGATGAAAATGTGATTACGATCACGCCAGCCGCGGATACGAAAAAGGGAAGACCCGCCAATGTGCCCTTTAACGTAACGCTCTCGAAAGGACAAACCTATCTGGTGCAATCGCCGGGCAATAATTTTGGAGCGAACGACCTCACCGGTTCACTCATTAAAAGCACAAAACCAATTTCGGTCCTAACCGGACACCAAATTTCTTCCGTCCCCACAGATTGCGGCTGTTTTTCCGCCGATAACCTTTTTGAAATGATTCCATCGGTCGATCGGTGGGGAACCCAATACTTCGATGAGCCGATGGCCGGCAAGTTGGTCGATGGAGATTATCTTCGCATCCTTTCCGGCGAAAATGGCAACGAAATAACTTACACCGGTGACCAAAGCGGAGCCCATGGTCCGTTTCCACTGGATTCCGGACAATTTTTCGACATTACACACCAGACGGAAGCGATGACCATCACTTCCGCGAACCACAAGCGTTTTATTGTCGCGCAATATTCGTATTCGCAGGGAGTCGACGGAGATCCTGGGTATTCGGACCCATGGATGGTACTCTTCACGCCGCAAGAACAATTCGAAAAAAGTATGATCTTCCGAACTCCGACGGCGGATAAAGGCGCGTTCACCAATTATATGACCTTCATTTCCCGTGAAGATTCTATTACAAAGATTAAGATTAATGGTCTGGCCATTGGCGCATATCCACAAGTTGGAACGGCAATATTTCCCGGGACGAATCCACCCATGGGAGCCCGCCGCATTCTTTTAGCGGCCGCACCGAAAAACTACTTTGCCGTTGGACCCGAACCGTTTGCTGCCTATCAATATGGTTTTTCGAACTATTCGGGGTATGGCTGGCCCACCGGCATGGCTCAGCGGCTGGTAACTCCCGATACGCTTCCGCCGCTTGCCAAGACGCTCGATAGCAACTGTGGTAACTACGATCTTCAGTTTACGGAACCCCGCCTGAAGCCGGCGTTTTCGTTCAACGATACGCGCCTGGCATCCATCTCGATGATAACCGCTGCAGGCGATTTGCGCTGGCCCACTCCATCCTATAATTACACCTTCACCCTCGACCCGAAGTTTCAGGTAAGCGATAGTACCACAACGGCTTCGCTCACGGTCAATAATCATGCGCAGGATGCTTATGCCGCTATATACGCCGTAGACCGGGCCGGAAATGACACCGTCTATCAATATCATTATTATGCGCCGAAGGTTGGGTTTAGCCCAACATCGCCGTATGACTTTGGTGAGATTTTGGTAGATGGAGATACCTGCCGGACGATCACACTTAATAATCAATCGATCGGTACCCTAAATGCGGAAACCGCAGCCATTGGCGGATTCGCTAAAGGCGGGACTTTCTCGGTTACACCCGGTACGCTCACTCCGGTCGAGGGCGGCTCGTCGCTTTCCATGAAAGTCTGTTTCCATGCCACCGATACCGGCGTGGCCTCCCTCGATACGCTGTACATTACTTCACAATGCGTCAATTATGCGTTCCCAGTGACGGGCACCGCGGTAACCCCGCAGATCTACGCAACCGATTTGGGCTTCGGCGAAGTCGATAGCGGCAAAACGGTCTGCAAGCCGCTCACGATTCGCAATCCCGGCAAAGCGCCGCTCACCATTACGGCGCAGGACCTTGTGAATGATCCCAATTTTTCGGTTGACCCTTCGCAGGTCTTTCCGATTGTTATTCCTCCGGGCGGCTCGACGACGATTCAATATTGCTTCCATCCGCAATCGTGGGGAAATTTCTCGCACCGCGTGACCTTCCTGAACCAGAATCCGACGGAGTTCCAGCATTCCATTAAGGATACTTCGCTCCTCACAGGCGTTGCATTGCCGGCCGGCGCGCAGCTAACTTCCTATACAAAAACCTTTACGGTTTCCTGTAACGATACGACCTTGTACGATACGCTTTTCGATAATCTGCCGAAAGACAAACCAGTCGATACGGTCGTACTTATCGGGCCAGACGCATCTTATTTTACCATTCTCGGTAATCAGAGCTATCCATTTGTATTGAAAGGCGATAGCGTGCCGCCATTCATCTATTTACAGATTCTCTTTAATCCGACGAAGAACGGCCTCGATTTAACGCCGCGCACAGCTACGCTTCAGGTCCGTGCTGAAGGGGGAGGCGCGCAACCGGCACTTACAATTCAGGCGCAGCTCGTTACGCCGATTGTGCAAATTTCGCCAAGCTCGATTGACCTTGGGATTTCCCGCATCAATCAGACAACGCCTGCTCAGACATTCACAATATCGAATACCGGTAACGCACCATTGACTATCTCTTCGTACAATCTTGGCGGTGCGGATCCGGCAGCCTTTACGTTCACTCCAGCACCGCCACTTACCATTCCGGCGGGCGGCAGCCAGGCGGTGCAAGTAACGGCCTTGGGATCGGAAGTTCGATCGTATTCGGCAAATGGCTCACTCGTGGCCACTTGCAACAGTGTTCCTTTGTCCGTGAAGGCCGCATTCAGTAGCATCGGCGACCGGTCACAAGGGACTAATCATCCGAAGACCTACGTTGGCGGTTGCCGCTCCAACGACCAGGACGCTTGGTTCCAAAATGGCAGTTCGAAGGACTCGATCACGGTCACCAATGTTGCTATTGAGGATACTATCGGCTTGACCAATGTTTCCGATTTCGCATTGGTTACCCCTTTCCTGGCCGTTACATTGCCGCCAAACGATTCCATTCATATTCCCATCCGCTTCCTTCCCAATGCGACCGGTACGCGACAAGCGGCGTTGGTATTCTCTCTCAAGGGTAAAGCATCGGACGGTTCGGATAGCACCTGGACCGAAGTTGTGCCGCTTACCGGAACCGGCGTTGCGGTTTCGCGTGAGGTCGGCATTGGCAGCGTGACGGTTGCTCAGGAATTGCATTCCATGGCAGGCAATGCGGTGACGATTCCGGTCGTGGTAAATGCTCCGATCGATCTAAATGCTCCGGATAATGGCACGAACGAGGCGTATGGCTATCGGTTTACGGTTACTTGGAAACGCGACGCATTCCAATATTCCGGCGTCGTTCCCACAACCATTGTTCTGGATAGCACGCATTATGACAATGCCACGGAAATGGAAACTCGCTATTTCCATTATCAATCTTCCACGCCGCTTACCGGAATTACAACCCTTGCGACATTGAATGTTCAATCAATGTTGTCGAAATCAGATACCACGGGCATTCAAGTATCGAGTGTTGCCTGGTTAGACCAGTACTCGACTCCGCTCTGTTATGTGAGTAATACTACGCTCGATGGCTCGCATGTGCTCGATCCGGTTTGTGGAGATCAGACGCTCCAAACGTTCCTCGTAAAAGGGGTGATCAGCGTGGATGGTATTCGCCCAAATCCCGCCGGTGCCTCGGCAGAGATCGACTACTCGCTCGCCGGTGCGCGCTCGATTTCGGTTAGTATCTACGATATGCTCGGCAACGAAGTCAAGCGATTAATGGATATGGAACCGCAAACCGTCGGCGCGCATGTAATCCCATTTACCTCGGAAGGGCTTTCTTCCGGCGCATATTATTGCCGGATTACCGATGGCCATTTCGTTGTCGCGCGGCAATTCGAGATCGCGAAATAAGAGGGCGAAATGTCATTTCGCTTTGTGGGCCGAAATATTATTTCGGCCCACGCCGTTAAGAGCGAATATCGAGGGGTAAGTTTGGCAGGAGAGACGCTGCGACGGCAAGTTCGTCGCAGCGCTCGTTGTCGGGGTTTCCGGCGTGTCCTTTCGTCCATCGGAATTCAATGTTGTGCTCTTCGAGCTTCGGCAGCAGCCGTTGCCAGAGGTCGATATTCATCACCGGCTTTTTATCGGCTTTGCGCCAGCCTTTGCGCTGCCAGTTCACAAGCCAGCCTTTTACGATAGCATTAATAACATATTCGGAATCCGAAATTAGCGTCACGTCGCAGGGCCGTTTGAGTGCTTCGAGCGCGGAGATGACGGCGAGAAGCTCCATCCGATTGTTGGTCGTATTCCGAAAGCCCTCCGATAGCTCTCTCCGGCGGCCCGATGCATCGATGAGGATCGCGCCATAGCCACCCGGGCCCGGATTCCCAGAGCAGGCGCCATCGGTGTAAATAGTAATTTTAGGACGGCGCACCATTTCCCCCTCCTTAAGAAGGAGGGGGTTAGGGGGTGGTGCTTTCTGGCGAGAAACGGGAGCAGATGGCAATGCCTTTGATTTCAATGTGTGAATGTGTTTCGAAATCTGATCGAGAACCCTGACTGGATTTTCGAGTACCTCTTCATTCTTAATCCGCAGAAAAGATATTCCTAATTCTTCCAAAAGCGTTTGACGCTGCGTATCGAACGATTGTGCTTCGGACCATTGTGCGAGGGACCATCTACTTCGATGGCCAGACGAAGCTCCGGAGCGTAAAAGTCAACCACATAGGCACCGATACTGGCTTGTCTCCTAAACTTCAGGTTATCGATCTGTGATTTTCGAAGATGAGACCAGAGTGCTTTCTCCGAGTCCGTGGAATCCCGACGAAGTTGCTTTCGCCGGCTTTTCATCTCGGCTCGATTGAAAATTTCTGTCATCCTACAAAATTACCACCCCTGACCCCCTCCTTCTATAGGAGGGGGAATTGAGAGCGCAGCGTTATCTGAGTGATCTCCGGCGGGCAATTGATTCGAATCGGCACGCCGACTACGCCAATACCACGGGAGACGTACATCTGCGTTTGCGATTTTGAGTCGCGCGGGAGGTACAGTCCATCGACGTAATTCGAGGCGAGCGTGCTGAAGGCGAGCACCGTCCCGCCGATTCTGCCAAGCACGATCTGACCGCCGTGCGTATGGCCGGCGAGCATCAGCCCCACATTGGTTTTTGCAAAATCTTCGAAGTTATAGGGCTTGTGACAGAGAAGGATCGTTGCCGCATTCTCTGGAATCCCCCGCCAGGCCGCTTCAATATGTGGCGCGTGCCGGCCCTCGACGTAGGCGGCCACTGTTTTCGAATCGTCATCGTCGACGCCAATGAGATACAGCGATTCTCCGTCGATGGTTACCTTTGCATTCTCATTTCGCAAAAGCTTCAGACCGATCTCCTCGATGCCACGACTCACGCGATCGACGCCGGCGTAATAATCGTGATTTCCCGTGCATGCATAAACTCCGAACGGAGCCGAAAGGGCAGACATCGCTTCCGCGAATGGAGCGATTTCCTCTGGCTCCGAGGTCACGAAATCGCCCGGCATAACGATGATATCGCTTCGTAAATCGTTGACCGTCCGGACGACACGTTTTAATTCCGCGACATCCATAAACGGGCCGGAATGAATATCACTCAGGAAGGTGATCGTTCGACCTTCAAAAGCATTTGGAAGATGTTTCAGAGCAAATTCCCGACGCGTAATTTCAATATCGTTGCGCTGCATAATACCGCGCGTGCAGCTTGTAAGCGCGATGCCACTCACACCGAGAATGCTCGTATGCAAAAATGCTCGTCGCGAAAGGCTGCCTGGACCTCCTTCCTTAGGAAGGGTGGAAGCAGAAAGTTCGGTAGGGGGTAGTAGCTTTTTCATACTATTCGGTTACAACCTCCAACGCGATCTCCTCTTCGTCATTATCGGAGCTTGGTTTTCGGAGCCGCGCAATTATATCTCGAAAATAAACGGGGCGCTTGCGCCAGAGAGAGAATGGCATGAGTACCAAAGCCCACATGAGCATAATAGTTTGCCATACAGAGAACGGATAAATTAAAAGCCGGGTAAGGGATGTCAATTCCCCATGAACGCTTCCTCGGAGATAGAGGAATACGAAAGGCAAATCCATTACAATAAAAAGCGCAAGCGCGCATTGCGCAAGTCTCCGTCCCAGCTTTGGATAATCGCGAAGAAGCACCCGCTTTAGATTGGCATAGACATACCAATGCAAGCCTGCCGAGAGGAGCAGTACCGCAAAAAAGGCGATGTGTTGAGCAGATTTCGATGGCATCGAGAATTGAAATAACCGATTTTAGCACGGGTCTGTTCGCTTTGGAGGGATGAAAAAAAGCTCAGAGGTGTTGCCCACCCCGAGCATCCTATGACCGAAGAACACGAACATATAGATTCGCCTGAACCATTGGAGGATAGACCGTCGGAAAAGACGCGTACCAGGCACCGCACGAAATGGCGCTGGCCAATTGTCGTGCTTGCAGTCCTTGTTGCCCTCGTCCTTTTTATCGTGTTGCTCGATCAGGTGATCATGCCCTGGTACGTCCAGCGCGGCTCGGTTGCAACCGTGCCGCATGTCGTCGGTGCTCAGACGAACGCGGCTGTTCAGACCCTCAAAGATGCCGGTTATGAGCCGGTGCAATACGAGGTCCGCTTCGACGACAAAGCGCCGGAGGGAACCATCATTCGCCAAACGCCCGAAGCCGGCGAGGAGACCAAGCCGGGCCGCAAAGTATATCTCATTATCTCGGGCGGTAAAGAGATGGCGAGCGTCCCCAATTTGCTTGGAAAATCGCTTCGGGACGCGAAGATGCTTCTGATAAAATCGAATATGTCCATCGGGGCGGTCGCGTATGCCTATTCCGACAGCGCCGCGAATGGAACGGTCTTCCAACAGACTCCCGCGCCGGCAACAAAAACATCGACGAGCACTCTGGTCGGGGTAACGGTTTCGGAAGGTCCGCTACTGGGCCGAGTGCCGGTGCCGAGCTTGGTGGATCTCACACTTTCCGATGCAATCACAAAATTGAACGGCGTGAAATTGAATCTCGGGAAAGTCAATTATCAAAATGGTACGCCGGAGAATGCGGTGGTCGATCAATATCCTCTTGCGGGTGAGTTGGTCAACGAAGGATCTTCCGTCGATGTTTTCGTGAACCGCGGCGGCACGGTGCCACCGGCGAATTTGCCATAAGTGCTTCACACCGCCGATCTTGCCATTGGATGGCTTTGGGAGTATGACGAACCCTTTGTGCTTGCGCTTGAACGCGAAGCGCAGGAGCGGCGCGGCCTCGCTACGTTTCAGGTCCGAGCATTCAATATCGAGGAAGTCCTTGAACGCATTCGAAAGCGGACCCTCCATTTCCGGCTTTTTCTCGATCGCGGTTTCGATACCGATCCCCGATTCGAGCAGCTTGGCAAAATAGCGATTGCGCACGGTGGCGCGGTCGTCAATTCCTATGAACGGACGATCGAAGCGATCGACAAAGCGACGATGCACCTCGAATTCCTCTCCGCCGGCCTGCATGTTCCTTTTACCATCATCATCTCGCCCTTCGCGGAGCGGGCGGAGGTGGGCCTTACGATCGAACATCTGGCCCATCTGGGCCGTCCCTTCATCATCAAACCGGCGAACACGACGGGCGGCGGCATCGGGGTCGTAACCGGCGCGGAAACACTGCTCGATGTTACCCACGCGCGCAAAGAATTTGGCCGCGATAAATATTTGCTCCAGGAGCGTATCGTACCTCGCGAAATTGCGGGGCGCAGGTGCTGGTTCCGTTGCTTTTACGTATATGATAAAGTTTTTCTCGCATGGTGGGACGATCTCACCCACATCTACGACCTCGTCACGCCCGATGAAGAGCATTTTTATAAGCTCCGGCCGCTCCGAAGAATAATGCGGACGATCGCCCGCGTCTCCGGCCTCCATTTTTTTTCAAGCGAAATTGCGCTCCGCGAAGCAAGCCCGTATGAACCGTCGCGCTTTATCGTCGTCGATTATGTGAATGACATGTGCGACATGCGCTCCCGCGAGGAAGCGCTGGACGGCCTGCCCATCCCGCTCCGGGATGGAATTATTTCTCGACTCTCATTAGAAGCAAAAAAAGTGGCCTCGCGGCAAAAGGAAGGATAATGGGTGAGAAGGAAGGGTAATGGCGACTCATCTGGCATATCCCTCGCTTAGCTCTAATACCATGCAGACATGGCTGAGGCATTCCTTTGCGATTTTTTTCGCGACCGCCTTGTCGCCGGCAATGCTATGGGCCTTTAGCTCCAATGGCCATAGTGTGATCGAGGCCACCGCGTATAGGCATCTTCTTGCGGAGGCCAATATCCCTCGGCTTTCCGCGATCGCCGGCAGGACGTTCTCCGGCAAGGATGCACTGGATGCGCTGATCGCCTACCGCATTCTCGACCGTCCGCACGAGTGGCCGGAAGGGGAGTCGGACGATCCATTGATGTCGCTGCCGATAGTCCGAAGCGGCAATTTGGATTATATTTTCTCGCGGCAGTTCGAAGGGAACTCTCAATGTTTTCACTTCATGGCGCACTCGAGCGATGTGTATTGGGATACCACGACCGATCCGACGTATGGCTATCCGCACGATCTCTACGATTCCGCATATCCGCGATGCATTGCATTCCTTACGTTCACCTTCCACATCGTTCTGAATAACGCGCTGGCGGCGCGCGCGGGCGATCACGATGTTTATGGTTTAATCCACTCGATCGCCGATTCCTATTGCGCGGCCCACACCGAGCGCGATTCCCATTGGCGGATTATCTATCTCAAAGTCTGGGAACCCACGGCATTTATTCCCTACTTTTTTCACCCGCAGGCCGAACGCTTTCTCGACGGCCCCTGGGGCCATAAAATGTCCGATAAGCGGGACGACGAATATTGGGATGATTCTACGGACGACCCGACCTGTTCCTCTTCGACCAATCCCTATCAGGTGGATGATAACTGCCTTGCGCCCCGAGCGAAAGAGGCGGTCCGCGCGATCGAAGAGCTGCTTATCGTACTTACCGAGAATGTGCTCCGCGAGCGGGAATATCATGGGATTGACACTGCTTATGAACAGGCGAGCTGGAACGAATATCTCGCTGAATTTTTCGTCGGATGGAAGGGCGTGGCTCCCACGCGCCAGCTACGGCCAGATGAGCGCGAATGGAGGCCGCTCGTTCATGCCGGTGTGGAATATCATTCGACCACCGACCTGCAGCCAGCGAAAGATTATACCACCAATTTTATTTTCGACGTGCCCCTGGCCGGAATCGCCCCGATAACGCCGGGGCTTATAATTAATTACGGCAAGCGGCGCTACGGAGACCACTCGACCTCCTCACTACTCCGCGTAGGCTATGGGCTTGCGTTTGAATTCGCGGACGATTTCGAATTACGCATGACTCCGTTCGAACGGGAATTTGTTTTTGCCCCCGGTCATAAAGGCGAAACTCGGAATCTTATCTCCTTTTTGCAAATCGAAGGGATCGTCGATCGACATTTCTGGTTTCGCGCCGAAGCGCCGAGATATTCAACGGTAGGATGGATCCGTAACGATTACGGCATTTCCGCCGGCTGGTCGGACGGATGGGACGTGGGGAAGTGGTTCTCGGAATTGATAGGGACTCGTACTCCGTTGCCGATAGCGGGAGATAAATGGAAGGTCGCTTCCGCCGACGAAATAAAATCGGCGAAGTTCGGCTCGGGCATGAGCTTTTCCGCGACCGTGATCAATTTCGAGTTCAATCCATACGCAAATCATCTCTATGGCGCTTCGACGCAAATCATGTGGGATCGAAATAGCAGCGGCCAGCGTAATCCGGGTTTTTCCAATGGCTTCGAATTAGACTATTCCTTGAGAGATTTCAGTTCGTCCGAAGATGACCCCTCCACCGCCGAACTGGGATACATTTTTCGCTATTACCTTACACCGCATTTTGCCCTCACCACCGAGCCCCTCAATTATGTCCGGACTTTTAATGGCTCGGAAACGCATCCATCCGGTAATCTTTCGTGGGACCTGGAATCGACCGCGGGAATCATGGCCTTACTCATCCATTCCGATCTCACGATCGGGTTTATGCGAGTTTCCTGGCGGGATGCCTTCTCACATGCGTCACCCTTTTACCAGCATGCACTGGCGGGGCTGAGAATCGGCGCGAATTTCTATATTCCGTAGTCTCTATGGGTTGAAAGCGGTTAATTGAAACCTCTTTCCCCAATTATTGTTTAGCAACCTTCGCGGAATTTTCCTGCTCCGGGCAAATTGGCTCTGGGGCTATCAAACCGGCAATAATTTCACGCTGGGTATCCATAGGAAATGTAAATGGCTAATAATAAGAATAACAGATACGAATCGACATTTATTGTAAAAGGCTCGCTCGAAGATAAGGACATCGATCCTGTCATCACGAAGGTCGAGGAATTTATTCAGAAAAATGGCGGGACCATCATCGAGATGGAGCGCTGGGGTCGGCGCAAGCTGGCCTATATCATTGGCCGTGAGACACAAGGCTTTTACGTCTCCGCGCATTTCACGGCTCCGGGTGCGATCGTCAGCCGGCTCGAACGAATGTTCACGCTCGATGAGAACGTCATTCGGTTTCTGACGCTTGCAATGCCCGAATCGGCGGTCAAAGGTCGCGTGGCGATGAAAAAGCGGGCAGACGAGGTTGCATCGAAGCGCGAGGCAGCGGGGCAGGTTGCTGAAATCGCCATTTAATCCGCCGGTTTCGCGCTATTTCATTCCTACTAAAAAAGTTTAGATCGGCTATGGCGTATTTGAAAATGCCGGAGGTCAATCATGTGCTGATTGCCGGGAACCTGACAAAGGACCCGGTGGTCCGCAAAACGTCCAACGGGGCGCCGGTGATTAATTTCTGTTTGGCTTCGAACCACCGCTACCGCGATGGAAGCAATCAGTGGGCGGAGGACGTCTGCTATGTCGGTGTCGTCGGCTGGAACAAGCTGGCCGATAGTTGCATGGCAAAGCTTCGGAAGGGGAGCGCTGTCTTAGTCGATGGCGAGCTTCAAAGCCGGACATGGCATGAGAACGGCGGCCAGCGAACGGTCGTCGAGGTGAAGGCACACCGCATTCAATTTTTGAATAAGCAGGAATATTCGGAATACGGACTATCCGAATATGGCGTGCCACAATCGGAGGATGCACCGCGCGAATTCAAGGAATACGCGGAGCCCCATAACGATGCTCCGTTTGTCGAAGAATTCGAATATGTCGAGGCTCACTCGAGTGAGCACGCTCCTGCCTATGCCGCTGGATTCGATGACGAGGCAGCGCGAGGGATGTTTTCCGAGGATAGTACGCGGCAGCCGATCGAACTTCGGCTTCGAACGAATGGTGGGGAGTAGTTGTCGTTTTGACAATTTCTGCGCAACGTCATTGCGAGGAGAAGAAAGCGACCGAAGAGGAGCTTTCTTCGACGAAGCAATCCGTTACATAACCCGCAAAAGATTGCTTCGTCGAATTTTCTTCGCTCCGCTCAGAAAATTCTACTCGCAATGACTGGAAATGCTATTTTAATTAGAGTTTAGAAATTATGAAAGTAATCTTACGCGACGAAGTCGCAAAGCTTGGGAATGCCGGTGAGGCCGTAACGGTGCGCGATGGCTTCGCGCGAAATTTTCTCGTTCCGCGAAAGCTCGCGTATGTCGCGACGCCCGGCGCGCTCAAGAAGATCGAGCATGAGATGCGAGGGCGCGCCCGTGTCGTCGAGCGCGAAAAATTGACCTCCGAGGAATACGCCAAACGCCTCGAAACGGTAACGGTAACCATTCCTATGCGCATGGGCGAGGAAGAGCGGCTGTATGGCTCCGTGACCGCACAGATGATCTCCGATAACCTCGAGCGGCAGGGTTACGATGTCGACCGCCGGTCAATCGTGCTCGAAGAGCCGATCCGCACCCTTGGCGCGCACGAAGTGACGGCGCGGCTCAAGCACGGCGTGACCGGTAAATTCCGCGTGAATGTCGTGGCGGAATAAAATCCAGAACCAGGATTTTCAGGATAGGAAGGATTTTTCAGGATGGAGCTGCATTGCGGCTCCATTTTTTTTGTGCCGCAACTTCGAAGTGCCTCACGTGTTGTTCTTCATGGAGCGCGATGGTGCGCTCCTTCATCTCAAAGAGGTAAGATATGAGATTGACTTTTCCATGTCTCGGATCGCGGGCCGCTTGTGCTCTTGCGCTAACATTCGTTATCTCTTCTGCGGGCGAACTTCTTGCCCGACCGGTGCATACCCGCAAAGGTGGCGAGGCGCCCCTCACGTTTCTTCGGCAGGTCAATACGAAGAGTAATGTCGAGTTCTCTTACGCGAATCGAGGAATGCTCTTTAGTGCTGGCAACAACATTGAAGGGCTTGTTTGGCCGCGCGGTTCGAACGATAGTTACTTGTTTGGCAGCGGACTCTGGTTCGCGACGAAAAAAACGCTGGCCGATGAGGAGAGAGAGGGTTGGAGTTTTACAGGGTCCGTTCCGTCCCGTAATAGCCTGAGCATTTTATCCCTAAAAGCCGATCCGATTGGCCGACAGTTATTCGCTGCTACGCCCGCCGGAGTGTATGTCTGGTCTGATACGATGACGAATTGGAGGCTCGATACCGTATTTGCAAGCGCAATCTCATCGTTTGCGCGACTCCCTTCAGGAACCCTTGTTGCCGGGCTTACTTCAAATTTTGGTGGAAGTGGAACAAAACCCCGGCTGTTTTTTCGACCCGAAGGAGCTTCGTGGCAGCCTGCTAATATTGTGAACTTGGGAATCATGGCTATATCGAACCTCGGAGCTGCGAACGTACAAGGGACCATTTGGACGCCGGATGCAACCGGCAAACAATGGATTGCCCGCGGATCAGCCGGGTATAGCTATGGTTCAAAGAACTATCTTTTTTCTGCCTCGAACAATGCGGTGATTCTGGCAGCTTACCCATCGCTCCTTGCGCTCAGTCGCGATACGGGTGTGACCTGGGATACAATTTCACACCCAGGAACGATTACTGGAATTTCGATAGTGGATGATACCGTCATTATGATTGGAACCGCTGGCCAGGGAATTCAACTATCGTTCGATCGTGGCGTTTCGTGGATACCGTATAATCACGGCTTAGAAAATTTGAATGTCCATCTTTTGCAGTCGAATGATGAGCAAAACTTTGTTGCAGTAACGGATTCCGGAGCATTCGTTACAAACTGGGGTTCCGGAACATGGATAAACAGAGCGCCCGGCCTTGGCTGGAGTGGCCTCATCACCTGTGCCGATCTCGACACGACCGGCGCGCTGCACGCAGGCGATTCCATGTTCGAGGTTTTCACGCAATGGCAATCCCCGAGACTCCCACCAGGTGAGCGAAAGCTTTGCGACCTCGGGTATAATCCGAACTCCGGAGCGGGCTGGTATATGGAAGGCGAAGCGAGTCAGGCCGGACTCACAACGGGCACCGATGGTGCCGATCCAAATGCGAAATATATCAGCTACGTCAGCCCTCGTTATGATGCCACAACGGGTAAATACATTCCCGGCAGTTCTACTGTCGTCCCGTCTCCATATTATTCGTGGCCCGTGTGGGATACGAGCAACACGAAAAGGTTCGATCGTAATTATTATTTCGGGGATTATGTCTCCGATGTGAATATGCGGGAAGCGTCCCATCTCATGGCTTTGGGAAGTAAGCCGAACCCCAAACCGGGAATGTTCTCGGAAGAAGACATCGTCAATTTGTATTCCGATGAGGACGTAACGAACAATCCGGAATTTCATACGGGTACCGGCTATCCACTGGGGATCGATGTTCAGGAAGTAATATATTCCTGGAGCTTTGGGCGCTATAATGATATGATTTTTGTCCGGTACAAAGTAAAGAATTCATCGAAAGACACCTTGCGCGATTGCTGGATAGCGCCGGCGTTCGATCCCGATCTCGATGCGGCTGTCGGAGGCAGTTCGAATGACGCAAATAGTTATGTAAACGATTCGTTGGTCGCCTCCATGGCGGACACAGCAAGCGTCTCGCGGCTTCGTGAACCCTACCGCACTGATCCCACTAAACTCAATATGGCCGTTCAATGGCGAAATTATAATCAGCCGCCGAATGGGAAGCAGTATGGCATGATTGGCATTAGCTTTCTCGAAAGCCCAGTGGTCGATGGGATAGGAAACCTTATTCCCAATGATGACAGTGCGGCGCTCCACGGGTATGGCCCAAACAGTCTGTTCCAAACAAATCAGATTGGACTCTCAACCGTTCGGGACTGGACCATTGTGAATGATCCTGCATCGGGCGATTTACGCTACGACTTCGTTTCCTCCCGAGAGCATGATAGCTTTAGCGGCGAATACACTGACGAGCGGTTGCTCATGTCCACCGGCCCATTCACGCTCGCGCCCGGCAACTCCGCGGAAGCAACGCTCGCGCTTACCTTCGCGCATGTTAGCGATACCAGCTATAAGCAGAATTTCGGCGCGTTGTTGCTGCTCACCGATTTCGCGCATCAGGTTTTTGGCGAAGTGGATTCCAACGCTTCGGGCGGCACGACGAACTACTTTGTAAATAATTTTCAGGTCTCGCCACCGAATGGAGTCCATAGCGAACAGGCATCGAGCGGTATCGCAATTCAGCAGCCTTATCCCAATCCATTCCTGAGCGACTGTTCGATTGTATACCGCACTTCTTTTTCGGCTCCGATTTCCGTTACCGTCAGCGATATACTCGGTCGCGCGGTGCAATCGTTTTCGGTCGGTGAGATTCCGGCCGGAGAACATTCGCTGAGCATCGATGGCTCGAAATTTTTGCCGGGGACGTATCGAGTTACGGTTAATGCGGGGCAGCACTCGCAAAGCGTCAGCATGGTTCGCGCGCAATAAGTGGATCGTTGCTTCTTGCACCTACTCCCCGGTGTGTACGGGCAAGCTTCCAGCTTGCCCGATTTTAAGTTTGCCACTTACCGCGCCGATTCCACGTTACGGGGCCAATGAAATTCGAGACCGCCTTCGTTTCCAGCTTTTCTTCAATCTCAACGCTCCCCAAAGATGGTCTCCCGGAGATCGCATTGATTGGCCGCTCGAATGTCGGCAAATCGTCCCTCATTAATGCGCTCGCGGCGCGTAAGCAGCTTGCAAAGACGAGCGGCACGCCCGGAAAAACTCGGACGCTCAACTATTTTCTCGTCAACGGCACGCGGATGACCGATCATGGCGCGCGCATGAACGATCATAGCGTGCGCATGGGCGATCATGCTTTCTATTTGGTCGATATGCCGGGGTATGGCTATGCGAAACAGGCGAAATCCGAGCGAATATCGTGGGCGCATGTGGCGGAGCAATATTTCCTCGAACGAACTCCACTCCGCGCGATTGGTCTGCTGATCGACGCCCGGCACCCCGAACTTGAAAGCGACCGGGAGGTCCTCCGCTGGTTCACCGAGCATCGCCTTGCGGTGTTCATTGTGCTCACAAAGTCGGATAAAGCGAAGCAGCAGGAGGTCGCCCGGCACCTCCAGCGGCTTGTGGATTCACCGGTCCTGAAAATATTCAGTACCTCAAGTGCTACTGGAAAAGGCATTTCCGAATTACGCAAATTCATTGTAGATACCGCCTTCTCGCGCGACTTTTCAGAGGCTCCCGTGTTCCCGGAATCCGTGCGGTAGTGGCACATGAATTCATTTAGAATTTATGAATTTTACGTCGGGCGCTAAAAAAAGAGTTATTTTTGCAGTGCTTTAGTCGCCATCTGGGCGTAAAAGTCGTTTAACCGGATGTTTTTTGACAAGTCATATTAAATCCATGAAAAAATATACGATATTTTGCTTTTCCTCTCTTTTCACTTTGTTCCTATTTGCTCCTTTGGTCCAGGCTCAATTACCGGCGCATGCTCCGATGACAGTTCGGTTACCCGCCAATATGATGAAGGCGATGAAGATCCATCCGGCTCCTTCCGAGCGTTCCCAGGGCGGTAATATCAATAGCACCACGCCAATTCTTCCACTTAATCCATCGGTCGCGATGCCCGCCGGGCTCGATTCGCTTCCGGTTCAAGGGTCGTTTGCATTTCAGTCCGATGGCCGCCCGCTTCATAATATTCAAATCGATCCATCCAACCCGAAAAATATTCACGTCGTGATTACCGACGCAACAGATCCGAGCGCCAAGGATACGGCGCAGTTGCTGACGCGACGCTGCTATTATACCTTTAGCAGCGATGGAGGGGTGACCTGGAAAGCACCAGTAAAGTTTAGCACTGTGAGAACCGGTTATGCCGATATGCAGCTTTTTCAACGCAATGGCAAGTACGTCCCAATTATCGCCGCGCATCGTGTTACTTCGAAAGGTGCCAGTTCGATTGGAACTGGGCTATGGATCGAGAAGGGCAACCCAGGCGATGGCAATTTTTCGGAGAGCCTCGCGCCCCGTATTACCGCGGATGGTTCTGCAAATTCCGATATTGCCTGGCCTACGATGGCCATGAGCGTGACGAACGATACAGCCTTTGTGCTGGCCACGGTTAACCCGCCCACTGGCAGCACGCCCGACCAATTACAATTTGGCAGATTTATCTTGAATGCCGCAAAAGACTCCGCTGTTTTTGATGGAACTCAGTGGGATGCTGCGCCTGGCTCGGGTGACAACAACAACCCGACTGCGGGACTCGCCGGCGCTGGCGGGGAACAGCGAATTCGCGTCTCTCCTTCGGGTAAAATTGGCGTCCTCTGGGCGAATGCCGATGCCTCTACTCCCGATTTAGGACTCTATTTTGCGGAATCCACCGATGGTGGAAATACGTGGCCGACAACGTTGAACGCCCTTTGGAACCCAAGTGTGCAAACGCCGGACGCCAACAATGCGGTGTTAGCTCCAACCTCCGGGGACATTGATTTTTGGTATGATGGTGAGAACCCGAAGTTTCTGTTTCTCCTCGCCGCCACCATTCTCAATAATCAGACCTATTATCCTTCGACCTCCACGCTTGCCTTCTACAATCCCACCGATGGGACGAATCAAATTGTTCCCATCATCTCCCCGTATGTATCGGGCGCCCAAGATGCTGCTACGTTTGAGCAAACGGACTCTGTTACAGAGTCGGTTCGTTTCCCAGACCCGCTTATCGCGTGGGCGACCGTGGCGCGAACACCTGATACAAATGTGTTTGGAGTTTTTTACCAAACGTATGTCGAGGGTGATACTGAGCTTGTTAATACTCCTGACGATCCTACACTGGACTCCTCTTTCGCATATGGGAGCATCTACTATCAATTGACGAACGATGGTGGCGCGACATGGTCCGCAGCGACGCCGCTTCTTTCGGCGAGCGCCACGACTCCGAAACTGGATTACCGCCAGCCGATGACCTCGGACTACAACCCCGCCGACGCATTCAAGGTTGTAGTGGTCGTTGATACGGCTCCAGGTAACCTTTGGAGGAATGGTATCTACGGTTTCGACCTGCATAACTATGGCATGGCCACGCTTGCATTATCGGGCGCGGTCTCTCCGCATGGCTCGGAGCCGAGCCTGGCCGTATCTGCATTCCCCAATCCCTTTGCTGCTTCGGCAAATATTCAGTTCACGCTTCCAACGGAATCGACCGTGCTGCTGACGGTTTCCGATATGATGGGGCGGACGGTTGCGACCCTCGCGAACGGTCGGATGGGGGCCGGAGCGCACTCGATGACGTTTAACGGCGCCGATTTCGCGAATGGAGTCTATCGCTATACGCTTCGCGTAAACGGCGAGAGCGTTTCGCGGAGTATGTCGTTGCTTCGGTAGTTTTTTACGCCATTTCTCGCGGCTTCCATCATTCGTGAAGCCGCGAGGGACGGCGAATTCCCATTCATTACGCCATTCGCAATATTTTTTTATTCATTCCCCGCGCGACTCGCAAGCTGTTCATGTGTTCCTGTTACGAAATCAATAACAGGATCGGCATCGAGCACTACTACGGCAAAAGAGCATCGGTGACGATGCACCGCGAGAGCCGCGGTTTGGCGAACCACATCGTTTTTCAATCCTTTTGATGATTTTTTTTCGGAGCGGAATCATGATACGGAACCGTTTTAATCTCAACGCATTGCTCCGGCCACGCCGGATGCTTCTGGTAACCTTTGCTGCAATCGCCATCGTCTCGATGGGAGGCGTCAGGAATACTGCCATGGCGCAATACGGCAAAATTAGCGCCAAGATCGTCGATGGTAAGACGGGCGAGCCGCTGATTCATGCCGTCGTCCAGGTTTTGCAGAACCGATTGGGCGCGCTCACGCATGACGATGGGGTCGCTACGATCATCAATGTCCCGCCGGGCGAGAACTACACGGTGATTGCAAAATATGCCGGCTATATTGTCGATACGGTGTATCATGTTAAAGTGCAGTCCGATGTTACGACGGCTCTGAATTTTAAGCTCGGCACGAAAGAAAAAATCGTGACCGTTACCGCGCAAGCACCGCTGGTCGAAAAGACGAAGACCGATATTTCGACTAAGTTTTCGACTACAGAATTCGCGAGTATTGCCGGCCGCCAGCGCATCGACGAGATCATCAAGCTTACGCCCGGCGCGGTACAGGATAATGCAAACGGCGGCATCAGCTTTCACGGCAGCCGTGGCACTTCTAACTCCGTGCGCTTGAACGGCGTTGAAATTACGGACCCGCTCACCGGGCGTGCCGGTTCGCTCGAAACGGGAATGTCGCGCCTGGCCATTTCCGAAGTCGATATCGTGACCGGCTCGGCCGATGCCTCGAAGGGCGGCTTCGTCGGAGGAGAGATTAATACCCAGACTCGTTCCGGCGGCACGAATCTCAATTTTACCGCTCATTACCGGACCGAAATTCCCTCGCTCTTTGGTTCCAACTCCAATGGATTCAAGCAAATGCCGGGCGGCGATAACATCTATGAGTTCTCCGTAGGCGGCCCGCTCTTTACCCCAGATCTGAAATTTTTTCTCACGGGTCGCATCAATACGTTCGACCATTATAACACCTTCAGCGATCCGACGTTTGCAAATGAGGGTTTGGGAGTCATTGACCCCCTTGGAAATAATCTTGGCGAGCTTCCGCTCACCCAGCGTTACTATCGCACCACAACCGGTGAGCTCTCCTTCCAGGCGTTTGGCTTTTCTGTTCGTACCGATGCAGCTTTGAACGCAACGACCGAACTCCTGAATGGGTGGGGGACTCTTTATGAAGATCCGTATTACGTGCCAGGGTACGAAGAGACGAACAATGTCTATTCTTTAAATGCTCGCGGGCAAATTGGTGAGGGTGTCCTCGAAATACAGGGCGGTTATAGCCTCGACGATAAACAGGAGGGTAAGTACGACCACTCGCAACCGGTGAACATTACCCACCTTCCAAAATTCCTTTCATTAGCCGATAATTACACCTACAATTCCACCGACGGTAGTCTTACGCAGAAACCAGATGGGGTTATCGATATTTATACACCCGTTAGCAAGCAATTTCCCGACCCCGCAGACCCGACCAAACCCTATAGCTCGCAGCTTCCAGGATTGAATCCGTTTACCGGCCACATCGAAGGTCCGGCGATCCTGCAGACCAGTTCAAATGCCTATGGTCTTATCGGCGCTTTTCCAGATGGACAGAACTTCGCTTCGTCCGGGAACGCCAGTGGGTTCCAGCTCGAGAACACCACCCAATCCCAATTCACTGCTAACTATTCCACGCAAATCGGCTCGCACTTCCTGCAAGCTGGGCTCGATGGGAATATCATGTCGATCTATAAGTATCAGGATGGTCTTCCGTGGGATGCGAATCCCTTTAAGGATTCCTTCCTCGTCCATCCTTACACCGGGGACATTTTCGTCACCGACAAGATGGAGTTTAGCGACATTACCTTCGCGCCCGGAATTCGCTTCGATATGTATCAGCCGAATTCCTTCAGCATTAACGATCTCTATAACCCTGTTCCGAACGGCGTATCGGCCACGAAGCTTCAGACCCAGGTTTCGCCGCGTATTGCCGTCACATACGCTGTGACCGACCAAACGACATTTAATTTCGGCTATAACTGGTACTTCAAGGAGCCGAACCTTAATGATGTTCTATCAGCTACCGGCGGGGGAACACCGGAGGCCATCTCTCTTTCCCTCGCGCGCGGAAATCAAATTCTCGGTCAGGCTGGCCTTCAGGCCGAGCGGACGAAAGAAGTCGATGTCGGTTTCCAGACTCAGCTTTCCGATGTGTTTGCATTCAGTGTTACCGGAATTTATAAGGACCTTCGCAACGAGGCCGGTCTCGAAGCTATTTCGAGTCCGACATTGGCAACGAGTTACTTTATCTATACCGACGACCAATATGGTAATGCCCGAGCCATTGAGGTGGTGGCCGAAAAGGAAATGGCCGATAACTGGTCGTTAAAAGCGAACTATACCTATCAGTTAGCGCAGGGGACATCCTCTTCGGCTACGGAAGCGTATGCTTCGTTCCTCAATCAGGACCCGAGTTCGGAACAGGCGGTGTTGCCGCTTACGCCGTTCCCGTTTAGCTACGACCGGACCAATGTGGCCGACATCCTTTTCAATATTAATTACAATAAGGACGAGGGACCGACGCTCTTTGGGAAGAAGTTGCTCGAATTATTTTCGCTGCAAACGACGACCCTTTACCAGACCGGGACTCCGTACACGGCCATCAATCTGCGCGGCGGAACAATCGGCTCGATCAACGGCGACCGCCAGCCGGATGAATTTCAAACGGACGCCATGCTCACGCGCACGATTCCGTTCGGGGACCTTTTCGGACCAAGCATGAGCTCGCTTTTCCTCGACTTGCAACTCGAAGTTACCAACGTGTTCAATCGCACGACCCCGCTCTATGTGTATGCCACCACGGGGCAGGGCGATAACGATGGACAACCCGGAATCTACCCCGCTACCACCGAATATTACAACGATCCGACCAATAGCCGCGGCGGACAGATCGACCAGTTAGGAAATTTGTATTATAATCCTCGAATCGATTTGAACCACGATGGCCGCGTGAGCCTTGCGGAGCAGCAAGCTGCTTATACGCAATATCGCACAGATAACTTTAATCGGCGCGTCTTGTATCAGATTCCGCGCCGGGTATACCTTAATTTTACACTCCGCTTCTGAGCACGCAGGCCCATGAGGGCCATACGACATCATTGAATTTTAGACGTATGAGAAGAATGATCGCACTCCACTCCTCCCTCCGCGGTTCGCGCGGCGCATATGCTTGTATCGCTGCACTTGCCGGCCTTATGGCTTTCGGCTCCGTGGTGCACGCACGGCCTTCCACGAAAAGCAACAAAGGCGGCGGCGAGCAGCCGCTGAATTTCCTTCGTCAGAGGAATGTCTTTAGCAACCTCGATTTTTATTATACGAACCGGGGCGTGCTGTTTTATTCCGGCCAGGGAAACGCCTTCGAAGGGCTCTTCTGGCCTCGCGGATCCGGCAATAGCTACATTTTCGGAGAAGGACTTTGGTTCGCCACGAAAAAAGAGCTGAACGGAAAGCGTCACAAGCTTTGCGAGCTCGGCTACAATCCGAATTCCGGAGCAGGATGGTATATCGAAGGGGAAAATAGCCAGGTCGGGTTATCGACCGGCACCGATGGAGCTGCGCCCGCGGCGAAATATATTTCGTATGTTGGCCCGCGCTACGATAAGACAAGCGGGCAATATGTGAAAGGCACTTCGTCGGTCGTGCCGTCGCCATTTTACAATTGGCCGTTGTGGGACGCTTCGAAGACTAAAACACTCGATCATAATTTTTACTTTGGCGATTACATCTCCAATGTTTCGGAACGTAACGTGGCAAGCCTGATTGCCGATAGTGGAAAGGCAAATCCTAAACCCGCGATCCTATCGGAAGAAGATATTGTCAATGAGTATACGGATGGAGATCCAGCGAATAATCCGGAGTTCCATCCCGGCACAGGCTATCCCTTTGGGATCGACGTGACCGAAGCAATTTATTCCTGGAGTTTCGGGCGCTACCGTGACATGATCTTCCTCCGGCAAAAGGTTAAGAATTCTTCGCAGGATTCGTTGCTCGATTGCTGGATGGCGCCGGCCTTCGATCCCGATCTCGATGGGTCTGTCGGAGGCGCCTCGAACGATGGAAACAGCTATGTCGATTCGGCGCTTGTTCACGCCGATGCCGATCAAACGGACGTTTCCAGTCTTCGTGAGCCGTACAAGAGCGATCCGACCAAGCTCAATATGGGCGTTCAGTGGCGCAATTTCAATGCTCCACCCAATGGCAAGCAGTATGGTTGGATCGGTTTCAGCTTCCTCGAAAGCCCCGTAATCGACTCGGCCGGTAATATCGTTGACAATAGCGATAGCGCGGGCCTTCACGGATATGGGCCAAACAGCCTGTTTCAAAAAAATGCGCGAGGACTCACGACGTTCAAAGATTGGGTCATTGCCAACGACCCAACTACCCAGGACTTGCGATACGATTTTCTTTCTTCTGGCGAAAAGGATTTATTCAATGGCGCCTATGGCGATCAGCGCTTGATGATGTCAACCGGGCCGTTTACCTTACCACCAGGGAAATCGGTGGAGACTGTGGTCGCTATTACGATCGCGCAGGTGAGCAATACCGATTATAAGAAAAATTTTGGCGCGCTGTTACTGCTTACCGATTTTGCGCATCAGGTCTTTGGCGAAGTGCAGCCGGTGGTGGATCCGAACGGTGACACGGGCTACGTTGTCAATCATTTCCTTTCCCCGGTTCCCCCGAACATTCCTAATGTCAAGACGACTGCCCTCGATCGTGCCGTGCTGGTGACGTGGGATTCGACGGCCGATAGCAGCTTCGATGTCGTCAGTAGCCTGCTCGGGCTTCCCGATTCGATTCAAAAGAAGGCAACGCTGCCGTTCCTTGGATATCAACTTTGGAGAACGACTCGCTCGGACCACGACAGCACGATTCGTCCCGACGGCAGTAACCCCGATATCCTGCTGGGCGATTGGCACCTCTATGATTTTAAGACAGACTCTGTTTTTGACAATAAGGGCCACTTCAATCATTTCCATTATACCCGCACCAATAGCGTCCCTCATCCGATCCCGCATTCGTATCTCGATGTGGGCGATGACAATCACGATGGAATTCTCACCGGAACAGAGGGACTCTATAACGGAGTCCGGTATTATTACTACGTCCTTGCGTATGACGAGTACGATTCGACGAACCAGATCGGTCCGCTCTTCACGGCCATTGTTCCGCCGAAGAACTTTGTCGTCGGCATTCCGAATAAACCGGTATTCCTCGCGCCATTCAGCGCGGACACCGCTTCGAACCTCACCGGTAATTGCCTTGCCGGAAGTGGCGACCCCCATTTTGGCGGCGTACAGGACGTCCGGCTCGATATTGTCGATACCGGCATCTTTGCCAAGCGCTACACCGACGATACGATCAACGTAAGCTTCCAACCGCGATGGACGGAATTCCTCAACGTCAATCAGAGTCCCATGTATATCGATGTGGATGTGACCGATACGAAGAACGGGATTCAGAATACCTATGCGACGATGCAAAACCCGGCGAAAAATACCGTAGCGTATTCCTTCCCGGTCACGTTGCCGGGCGCGATCGTAGCACATGTGAACGGGACGATCACCGCGGATTCTGTTTTTCCCGCGCAGTTCACTACCGATAACTCGACCTTCGCTCCAAACCAGACGATCGATCATGCGTTTCGGGTATTGGCCGACGTTAATTTCGAGCAATTGAGCGCGCCGTACCGGTTAAGTTCCGTTAAGGTGTCAGGAAGTGGCGATCCGAATATTCTCCGGCTTTCGCGAAGAACGAATAATGGCGCGGCACTCGATTCGAATCAGAATATCTTCAACTTACCGAGCGACTCCGCGCAGCGGCCTCCGATTTTTCTTGGATCGAAGACGGTTACCGTTCCCGGTACGTCCAGTTCCCTTGGGCAAACGATAACGCGAATACAATTAGGGACGACGAATGACACGGTCTATACCCTGGACAAGTTCGTCAAGTGGTCGATTAACCCGCTCGACAGCACCGATACGATCTCCGGGACCTATATTTCCAACAACACCCTCTACAATTATAAGATCAATAGCACACGCCCCTCGTTCCTGGGCGCGCTTGGAGAGGCAACGTATGACGTTACGTTCGATGGCGCCATGCAGCAAGGGCCGGTGCCGGTCGTCATTCCGTTGAATGGCAACAACACTACGATCTATCCGCATGTTCTGAAGGTCCACGTTGCATTAGATAATTGCCCAGAAGCCCAATTGCGAATTGTCAAGGATTCGGCTTCCGATATGACGATCGAGGGAGACTATCATTTTTATAGCAGTACGGGTACGACCACGGCCAATACGGTGGTTCCGCGATATGACGATCCGGATTTGATGCATGTCCCGAATCCAGGGTGGTTCCAGATGGCGGCCTTTCACTATATCGATGGCGCCGACTTTGGATCGTCGCATACCGGTGCGACCTTCGTTCCACAGGGAGTAGTAGACTCGGCATCGAGCGGCGCAACCGTGGGACCGTATTATTTCCCGATCGGCGGTTCGGATAATATTATCGGCGGTAATACCTATCATCTCGTGGTCCATAAACTGAGTGTTGGCGGGGCGGAACTGATTTTTAATGCGCCGGAAATTCCGGATCAGCAACCCAGTCTGACGGGGGATACAATTGCCGGAACGCCGAATCACACCAATCCGCACTTGAATGATTTCCAGGTTGGCGATAAGATCACGCTATCGTTTACGGGTATCGCGAAGAACCTGCCGTTTCCCGGCGCGCAGTTTACCATTAAAACGGAGAGCGGTCCGAGCGTGGACCTTGCGAATGCGAGCAACTATACGAATTCCGTTCTCCAGCAGGTGCAGGTCGTTCCGAACCCCTATATCGTGACCCATCTGGGTCAGACCTCGACGGACAATGCGAAGCTTTTCTTCACGCGGCTTCCACCGCGATGCACGATCGAGATCTACGCGCTCGATGGCACGCTGATCAACACGATCGAGCATAATGGGTATCAATCCTCCGGCACGCCGAGTAACCAATTGGCCGATCAATCGTCGGTCGAAACGTGGAATTTGCTTACGAGTGGCAAACAGCGGGTCGGAAGTCAGGTGCTCTTCGCCCGCGTGGTTGCGAAGGACCCGAACTCCGGCGCTGAGACCGGCGAGATAACTACCAAATTCGCCGTGGTCGTGGGGCTGTCTAAATAATGGAATATAATCGGAGCATTATAACAATCGTGAAATTGCAGATAGAGACTATGACACATTCGAACCCTACTCGCGGCCGCCACCGGATCTCCGCGGCGCGATGGATATTGGCCGTGGCCATGCTCGGCGGACTTCTTACCGAAGGTGCGTTGGCGCAGAACGGGTCGACGCAATCGACGGCCAGCACGAACTTCACCAACGTCGGCGCTTCCGGCTCCGCATTTACGAAGCTGTGGGTCGGCGCGCGCGCGTCCGGAATGGCCGGAGCCTATAGCGCCCTTGCTAACGACGTGACCGCGCTATACTGGAATCCCGCGGGAATTGCGACGCTGCCAGGCATCAATGTTGGCGCGTCGTACACCAGTTGGTTCGCAGGGGTAACGGAAAACTTCATCGCGGCGACGATTCCCATCAGCGAGCGCTATCGTGCCGGGTTCGCGCTAACGGTGGTCGATTACGGTAGCATTTCAGAAGCCAGTATTCAGCAGGATGCCAATGCCGGAACGTACAATGCGAACGATCTTTCCTTTGCCGCGACGATTGCCGGTTCGCTGACGGACCGCTTCTCGTTTGGAGCGACCGCGAAGTACCTGCGAAGTTCGATCCTCGATATGAGCGCGCAAGGTCTTGCCTTCGATGCTGGCTCGCTCTATCTCACCGATTTTTATCATATGACGATTTCCATGGACCTTTCGAACTTAGGACCGGACCGTAATTTTTCCGGTAATAGTCTCGATTTTATCGCGAATAATCCAGGTGTAAACGCAGTCCGCGATTCCCTTTCGGGCAGTCTGAATACTGGGAATTATCCGATTCCGCTCATTTTCCGAATCGGCGTGGCGAGCGATTTACTTCAGGGCAAAGTGGAGAACCAAAAGCTCAATATGGACTTCGATTTTTCCACCCATTCGGATGGCCCGGAGCAATACAATCTCGGCGCGGAATATATTTGGAATGACATGGCGGCCTTCCGCGCCGGCTATGCATTCAATCAGGATGAACTCGGTTTAGGCGTGGGCGCCGGATTCCACTATAAATCGGAAAATTTTTCCGGCATCGTGGACTACTCGTATAACACTACGAAGAATCTCGGCGGAATCCATCGCATTTCTATTAGCGCGACGTTCCAATAATTGGAACGAGGCCGAAGGGACCGACGGAAACAAATTTTTTATTTCGAGAGCGTTTCTCATTAAGGGAGGGACGCTCTCCACGTTTCAGGAAGTTTTCATCTCTATTGTTCGATCGTGTTGAAACCTATCGCCCGGTAAGGCGATAAAACTTGGTGATTTATGAATTACCGCCTTTTCCTTTGCATTGCTTTTTTAGCACTCACTCCTATCGCGCTGTGGGCCCAAAGCCCGCTCGAAGCGGATGCCGTCGCATTTCGTTACGATAGCACTCACGCGCAGGTTGAAATTGACTATGGCGTGCTCGAACGCGCGCTCGCCTTTAAACAAAAGGATGGAGTCTGGAATGCTTATACGGAGGCAAAAGCAGAAATTTGGCAGAATGGCCGCGTGACCCAGGAAAAAGATATTCACGATACCGTACGATGCCCCTGTACGCAGGAGCAACTCGACTCCGCCGGTGCCAATAAACTTTTAGGTGCCACGGGATTTGCAATACCATATAGTGATACGACTACGGCGGCCTTCCTTTGGCGAGCAGGGGAGAAAGACGGCCATTCGGTTTTCGATACCATTGTAATTCCTTTGATACTGCCGGATCGAGACCCCTCAAAATTTGCGTTAGGCGGAATCGAATTGGCTTCCGAGATTGATTCGTCAGAGGGCAAGTCGAGTCCGTTCGAAAAAATGGGATATATCGTAACGCCCAATCCATCGGCGATCTTCGGGGAAAATTACACGAAGCTTTATTATTATACGGAACTGTACGTGCCCCGTTCCCTGGTCGATATGTCGCAAAAAGTGGATCTTATCACGTCGGTTGTCGATCCGAGCGGGGCGGAGATCCTCACCAGTACACAGAAAATTCCACTTAGCTGGACGACGATCCCCATTATTCTTGGTGTGGACATTGACGGGCTGGCTAGCGATTCGTATAAGCTCCGCATTCGCGTAAAATATCAGGATGCCATTGCGGATCAAGAAGAAAAGCCGTTTTATTATACCTCGGATATTAAGCTCTCCGAGGCTGCTCCAGCTCCGCCGGCTTCGTTATCCGGAGATTCCATTCTTTTTGCGGGGTCCGAATTTGCGAAACTTACCGATGCGGAGGCGAATGAGCGGATCGAGCAGTCGATGTATTGGGGAGACGATGCCGATAAGACCGCCGTCAAAAAACTAAGGAGTGTGGAAGAGAAACAGCGATTTTTATTTTCGTTCTGGCGCGCACAGGATACCAAACTCCATTCTGCCCGGCCGCTGGATGCGTATCACCTCTTTATGGGACGCCTTGCCGAGGCGGACCAAAAATTCTCGTACCAAAAAACACCGGGATGGAAAACGGGACGCGGAAGAGTGTGGATTATGTATGGGCCGCCGCCGCAAAAAGGCATAAAGACCGTTTCCTACGAAGCGGGCTACAAACCATATATTATTTGGCTGTATGATCCGAGTCCCGATTTTCGGCTTCGAAGCGGCAATCAGGCGGAATTCGATTTCGTCGACCGCATGGGCGGTGGGAATTATTTTCTCGTTAACTCCAATGTGATTGGAGAAAACTACGATCCCGAATGGATGACGCACGAAGCACTCCAACTCGCCCATTGAGGTTCGCTACCCCATGATGCTTTGGGTACTGCGAGGCGTGGGCGGCGCCCTTGGAATGCTGGCGTTCCTGTTTGGTATTCGCTCCCGCGTGACGCTTGAAAACCTTGCGCGCGCTGTGCCGGAGAAAAGCACCGCAAATCGTTGGCGCATCGCGGCACGAAGTTATTCCAATATAGGTACTGTATTCTTCGAGTTTCTCTTCCTGCGATTTGCTCCTAAACCTGTAATCCAGAAGGGCTTGGAAATCTCGAACCTTGACGCATTTCTTCCTTCGATTAACGGACCGAATGGAGCGATTCTTCTCTCCGGGCATCTCGGAAATTGGGAATGGCTGGCGCTTGGCTGCGCGCTACTCGTAGGACGTCCGCTCGATGTCATTATCAAAAATCAGCGTGCCTCCCGAGCCGAACAATTTCTCGTTGCCATGCGAACTCGCTTTGGTAACAGAATGATCGATGCTGGAAATGTGCGCGCGATTTTTCGAGCGCTTCGGAGCGGAGAGTTGCTCGCAATCCTGGGCGATCAGGCTGCTTCCGCGGAGGACGTTCGCGTGCCATTTTTCGGCGTGGAGGTCCCAACACTCGAAGGGACCGCCCGGCTCGCGCTTGCTACGCGATCACCTATCCTTTTTCTTCAACCGTATGCCCGAACGCGCCGGGGTTATCGCGCGCGGTTTATTGAAGTTCCATTCAGCGATCTCCTGGACGCCACTCCCGCGAATGTGCGCGAATTGACCGCGCGGCACACGGCGATATTAGAACAGACCATTCGAGAAAAGCCGGAATTGTGGCTCTGGCAGCACCGCCGTTGGAAGCATGTGAACCCATGAATGCGTTGATTGTCGAGACGGCCTTTTTAGGCGATGCCATCGTATCGCTTTCGCTTGCGCACGCAATAAAAAGGCTGGATCATAATGCTCGTGTAAGTTATCTTGTTCGGCCCGGAGCGGAAGAGGTTATTGCCGCTTCTCCCGATGTGGACCGAGTCCTGACCTTCAATAAGCATGGCTCTGAATCGGGCGTTGCTGGTACTCGGAAAAAGGCCGCGGAGCTAAATGCACTAAAATTCGACACGCTCTTTCTCCTGCATTCTTCCCGCCGATCGCAATCCCTTGCCTCCCAATTGGACTGTGAAACTAAAATTGGGTTTGAA
>Ga0070714_100000197_pt1 | contig 48773 bp, 28 predicted proteins | sample LARL83metaG_FD_65450 | JGI IMG/M metagenome (GOLD analysis project Ga0070714, IMG submission 65450) | Corn, switchgrass and miscanthus rhizosphere microbial communities from Kellogg Biological Station, Michigan, USA - LAR L8-3 metaG | ecosystem: Host-associated > Plants > Roots > Rhizosphere ... | reverse complement strand
GCCATCAATGGCTTTCTCGGGAAGAAGTCGTCGCGCACCGCGGTCAGCACGGTCGGGCTCGTATTCTCGGGCGCGGCGTTCGCATGGGCGCTGGTGGTCGCTCTGCGGTTCTCATCGCTCGATCAGGTTCCCTATCAAGAGTACTTGGCTCATTGGATCCGCTCTGGCACATTCACCGTCGATTTCGCTTTCTATCTCGATCAACTTTCTCTGATCATGCTGCTGGTCGTCACCGGAGTCGGGTTCCTCATTCACATCTACTCTGTCGGCTACATGTGGGAGGACCCTAGCTACTACCGGTTCTTCGCGTACCTGAACCTCTTCATGTTTTTCATGTTGACGCTTATCCTCGCGAACAACTATCTGATGATGTTCATTGGGTGGGAGGGCGTCGGTCTCGCGTCGTATCTGCTGATCGGGTTCTGGTTCACGAAAGATTCAGCGGCGTCGGCCGGAAAGAAAGCTTTCATCGTCAACCGCATCGGCGACTTTGGATTTCTCATCGGCATTTTTCTGATCATCCAGCATTTCGGATCGCTCGACTTCACGAGCGTCTTCGCGCAAGTGCAACCTCTGGCAGCGGAGAACAGCAGCGCAGGATTGCTTACCGCCATCGGAATTTTGCTGATGGTCGGCGCGTGCGGCAAGTCGGCCCAGATCCCGCTCTACGTATGGCTTCCGGACGCGATGGAAGGTCCCACGCCGGTGTCCGCTCTGATCCATGCCGCGACCATGGTGACTGCGGGCGTCTATATGGTTTCGCGCTCGCACATGATTTTTGAGCGGGCGCCGATGGCGCTGATGGTGGTCGCGGTTATCGGAACGCTGACGGCGCTGTTTGCCGCGACCATCGGCATTACGCAGACTGATATTAAGAAGGTGCTGGCCTACTCAACCGTTTCGCAGCTGGGCTACATGTTCATGGCGTGCGGCGTGGGTGCCTTCTCGGCGGGAATCTTTCACCTGATGACGCATGCGTTTTTCAAGGGCTTGCTCTTCCTGGCGGCCGGATCGGTGATTCACGCCGTCGGCGGTGAGCAGGATATGCGCAAGATGGGCGGGCTCAAGACGTACATCCCGATCACGTTTGCGACCATGGGCATCGCTACTTTGGCGATTGCCGGAATTCCGCCCTTCGCGGGCTTCTGGAGCAAGGACGAAATCCTGTGGAAAGCCTACTCCAGCGAACACGGTAGCTGGGTCTTCTGGCTGGTCGGAGTCATCACGGCCTTCATCACTTCGTTCTACATGTTCCGCCTGCTCTTCATGACGTTTTGGGGCGACTATCACGGCGCCACGGTGGATGAACACGGACACGGCACACACGGGAGCGATGGCCATGGCCACGGTGAACCGCACGAAAGCCCGATGGTGATGTTGGTACCTCTGATGATTCTGGCGCTGCTTTCGGTGGTCGGCGGTTTGGTCGGCATCGGCAACCGTTTCGAACATTTCCTCGAACCGGTATTCGGATCCGGGATGGCCACAGAGGCCGCCGGAGAGGCCGCGAGCCACGGCACAGAACTCCTGCTCATGGGCGTATCCGTGACGGTCGCTCTCTTGGGACTGATCCTGGCTTGGGTGCTGTACGTCAGCAAACCTTATCTCCCACAGAAGATCGCCGACTGGCTCGGAAGTTTCTACGAGGCCGTCCTGAACAAGTACTACATCGATGAACTCTACGCGAAGCTGTTCGTGAAGCCGCTGGTGGATGGATCAACGCTCATCCTGTGGAAGGGCGTCGACCGCAAAGTCATCGACGACACGGTGAACGACGCGGCTGAGGGCGCGCGCAAGGTTTCTGACGAGGTCCGCCACATGCAATCCGGCAACCTGCGTTCTTACGCCGGATGGATCGCCGCCGGCTCTGCACTCGTGATTGCGTACATGATCTGGCTGGGGGTGGGACGATGAGCACCGATCACCTCAGCTCCTACATCCTAAGTTTGGTAACTTTTGTGCCGCTCGCGGGAGCACTCCTGCTCATGCTGCTCCCCCGGCGCGATCGCGACATCCGCATCTTCTCACTCGTCATTTCGCTGCTGACGTTCGTGTTGTCGCTGCATCTGCCGGTTTATTTTCACCGCGGCCAGGCTGGCTTTCAGTACGAAGTCAACAACCAGTGGATCACGACTCCGAACATTCATTACCACATGGGCGTGGATGGCATTTCCCTGTGGCTGGTCGTGCTGACTACGTTTCTCACGCCGTTGTGCGTGCTGATCTCGTGGAAGTCGGTGCACGACCGGGTGAAGGAATTTTTCATCATTCTGCTGATCCTCGAAACCGCGTTGATCGGCGTCTTCACATCGCTCGACCTCTTCCTCTTCTATTTCTTCTGGGAAGCGACCCTGATCCCGATGGCGTTGTTGATCGGCATCTTCGGACATGAGCGCAAGGTTTATGCGGCTGTGAAGTTCTTTATGTACACGATGATCGCCTCGGTGTTTATGCTGGCGGCGATCTTATGGCTCTACGCTCAGACGCATAGTTTCGATTTTGTGGAGATTCGCGATCAGATCGGACGTGGCGGAGTACCGAATTTCCCTGCCGCCGCACAGTGGCTGTTCCTCGGATTCTTTCTGGCGTTCGCGGTGAAGGTTCCGCTATTCCCGTTCCACACGTGGTTGCCCGATGCGCACGTCGAAGCGCCCACGGCCGGATCGGTTCTGCTGGCGGGCGTTCTGCTGAAAATGGGCACCTATGGCATGCTGCGCTTCAACCTCGGACTGTTCCCCGAGCAGTCGCGTCACAATGCTCCGTGGATTATGGTGCTGGCGCTGATCGGCATCATTTACGGCGCACTCGTGGCCATGGTGCAGCCCAATATGAAGAAGCTGATCGCCTATTCTTCGGTCAGCCATCTTGGCTTCGTAGTGCTCGGAATCTTTAGCTTTACGCAGGCGGGGTTGAACGGCGCGATGTTCGTTATGCTGGCGCACGGGGTTTCGACGGGCGGTTTGTTCATGCTGGCGGGAATTCTCCACGAACGGCGCCACACGTACGAGATCTCGGAGTTTGGCGGACTCGCTTCTCCCATGCCGGTCTATGCGGCGTCTTACCTCTTTATTGTGCTCGCGTCGGTTGGCTTGCCCTTGATGAATGGATTCATCGGCGAATTTCTGGTGTTGACCGGCGCGTTCCAGGACCGGGCAATCTACGGAATTCTTGCTGCGACCGGCGTGATCTGGAGCGCGGGCTATCTACTATGGATGTACCAGCGCGTGTTCTACGGCAAGGTCACGCACGCGGTGAACAATTCCATGCGCGACATGATCGGCTTCGAGAAGGCTGCCGTGTGGCCTTGCGCCGTGGCAGCCCTGGTTATGGGAGTGGCGCCGATTTTGTGGTTGGGTGCGATTGATCCCGCGGTGCAGGCTGCGCTCAAACCGTTCACGCAGGTCGTCAGCCAGGTGGTGGGCCAATGACCTTCCCCATGGCTGCAGCACAGATTATTCCGCAGGGCGTGGACTACGTCCGCATTCTGCCGGAAATCATTTTGTCGGCGTTCGGCATTGTGGTCATGCTGCTCGATCCTCTCGTGGATGAAGAGAAGAGCCAGAAGACTCTCGGCATGATCGCATTTGTCGGCACCATCGCGGGCCTACTTTCGACGTGGTACATGGCGCAATCTCCGGGCCTTGCTTTCTCGAACATGGTGCGCGTCGACAGTTTCAGCGTGTTCTTCCACTTCCTCGTTATCGCGATCGCTGCTGTGGTGATTCTGAGTTCGTTTGAATACATGGCGGTGCAGAAGATTCGCGCCGGGGAATACTACGCGCTCATCCTTTTCGGTGTGGTCGGGATGGCGTTAATGTCCTCGGCCGTTGAACTGGTGCTTATTTTCATCGCGCTCGAAATCTCTTCGATTTCGACTTATATTTTGACGGGATTTCGTCGCAATGAGGCCTCGAGCAGTGAGTCGTCATTGAAGTACTTCCTGCTCGGCTCGTTCGCGACTGCGTTCTTCTTATACGGCGTTGCCCTCATGTTCGGCGCCACGGGATCAACCAACTTCGACTTGATCAGTCAGAAGCTGCAGGCTGGACCGGTACAAGTGCTTGTCTACGTGGCCATGGCGCTGATGTTCGTGGGCCTCGGATTCAAGGTTGCCGCTGCACCTTTCCACATCTGGACTCCTGACGTTTACGAAGGAGCACCGGCACCGATTGTCGGCTTCATGTCGACGGCGCCGAAGGCCGCCGCGTTCGCTGTGCTTCTGCGGGTGGTGTATGCCATCAACGCGCCCGGACGCTTCTGGCTGATCTGGGTTGCAGCAGCGCTCTCCATGACTCTGGGAAATGTAGGAGCTCTCGTCCAAACTAACGTGAAGCGACTGCTGGCGTACTCGTCGATCGCGCATGCGGGATATCTGCTTGCGGCCTTTGCGATGACCACACCGGAGAATTCGGCGAGCGGGATTTCCGCCGCCATGTTCTACACCGCTGCCTACGCTGCGATGAACGTGGGCGCGTTCGCGGTCGTGACACACTTCGCCAATGCCGGCGAGCGCTACGTGACTCTCGAAGACTTTGAAGGGCTCGGCCGCACTTCGCCATTGCTGGCCGCGACGCTGACGATCTTCCTACTTTCGCTGATCGGCATCCCGATGACCGGCGGCTTCTTCGCTAAGTTCTACGTTTTCAGCGCGGCCGTGAAGGCTGACCTGATTTGGCTCACGATTATCGGCGTCATCAACAGCGCCGTCGGGGCCTACTATTACCTGCGCATCATTGTTGTAATGTACATGCGCGACGCCCGCAAAGAAGTCCCGGTCACCCCGATCCCTTTTGGATTGGGAGTGGCGCTCGCGGTCAGCGTCATAGCCACCCTTTATCTGGGAATGCTGCCAAATCGAGTTCTCCAGTACACGCAACAGTCGGCTCAGGACCTGCTTTTGCAACCGCCGTCCCAGGCGGCGAGTGCGTCTCAAACTGCGCCAGTAGTAGCCATTCCGGGCAATTGATTTTCCAGTCGAAATCTCGAAACTGTATTTGACAAGGAGCTTAGGGCACGTGCATCATGGGTGCACTCAATAGATATTCCTCCCCCAGGAGGGATGAAAAGCGGCCAGAAGGAGAGCAAATGTTGAATTTGATGCGCAGGCTTTGGTCGGAAGATGCGGGACAAGACATCGCCGAATATGCAGTCATGCTGGCGGTTATCCTGGTTCTAGTTGTGGGTACGGTCCGGTTGATCGGATCGAACGCCAACAACGCATTCTCCAGCGTAGCCAGCTCGATCCAATAAAAAGGGGCGTTTCGACTCCAAGGCCACCTCGTCTGATTTAGGCTGAACGACGGAAATTCTATGACACGATTTACCTCAGGCTTCGCATTCACCGCTTACCGCTGGTTTACCAGCGCAGCGGCTGCGGCCAGCTTGGGAAAAGGATAAGCCAGTAACGGCAACCTAAACCTAAAGTTTCAGCCGCAAGCCGCGATCCAAGGATCGCGGTTTTTGTTTTTTGGGAAGAACCCTACACCTAAGGAGAACCGGTCCGATGATCGTCAACATGTCAGAGAAAGCTACCGAACAGGAGATCAACCACGTGATCGAGCGCATCCGCGAAGCAGGCTACCAGCCTCATGTCACGCGCGGCACCGAACGTACGATTGTGGCCGCCGTGGGCAGCGGGCGCCGCCACGAAATCGAAGCGCTGCAGGTCGCTCCCGGGGTGGACAACGTCGTCGCCATCGCCCAGCCTTTCAAACTGGTCAGCCGACAGGTAAAACCGGAGCGCACCGTCGTGAAGATCAACGGCGTGAGCATCGGTGGCCCTGAAATCGTGGTCATCGCTGGTCCGTGCTCCGTCGAGTCACGAGAGCAACTGCTGGACACAGCGCACGCCATCAAACGCGCGGGCGCCACGATGTTGCGCGGTGGAGCTTACAAACCGCGAACTTCGCCTTATGAGTTCCAGGGACTTGGCATAGAAGCGCTCAAAATTCTGCGTGAAGCGCGGGAAGTGACTGGCCTGCCCGTAATCACCGAGGTCATGAGCACGGAGGATGTGGACGTAATCTGCGAGCATGTAGACATGTTGCAGATTGGGGCGCGCAACATGCAGAACTTCGCGTTGCTGCGCCGTCTGGCCACGGTCAATAAGCCCATTCTGCTGAAGCGCGGCCCGTCCGCTACCGTGAAGGAGTGGCTGCTCGCCGCCGAATATCTCCTCTCTGGGGGCAATCATCAGGTCGTCCTCTGCGAGCGCGGCATTAGGACCTTCGAAACAGAAACCCGCAACACCATTGACTTGGCAGCAGTTGCCCTCGCGCGAGATCTCTCGCATCTCCCGGTGATCGCCGATCCCTCGCACGGAACGGGCAAGCAGAGCCTGATCGCGGCGGTTTCCCGTGCGGCCGTTGCCGTGGGAGCCGATGGCCTGATTATTGAGGTGCATCCATGTCCGGAACGCGCACTCTCGGATGGTCCCCAGTCTCTTGATTTCGCGGGATTTGGCAAGGTTATGCGGGCCTTGGCGGAGCCGCTTCGGCAGACCGCGAGCCTGCCTGCGGCGGTGCCCGTGGCCTCATAGGGACAATCAGGACCGCCGGCGCTAGACAACGAAAACGCGACAATCGACGGGCAAAAATGAGGTACGATAGTGCCGCCCGCGATCCGAAGCCTGAACTCGTTCCGACTGGTGCTGTATGAAAAATCTGGTGCATTGGCTGTTCCAGCTCTTCCGCGGAAGGCAACTGGGTAGTTGCGCTGTTCTCCTCCTGGTTCTGAGTTCAACGCTGCTCTCGCCTGAAGATCTGAAATCCCAGGCCGCGACTCAGGCACCCGGGCAAACCACGTCACCGCCCAGTTCACCCCAAGAATCCTCGGGTGAGATGGCCGTTAAGGACGAAGTTAATTCGGCGAAAGTGGATGAAGCCGCAACTTTCCGGGTAAACGTAAAGCTCGTGCTGGCGCGAGTCGTGGTCCGGGATTCCAAAGGTAACGCGCTGGGAAATCTGCATAAAGAAGACTTCGAGCTGTTCGACAACGGCAAGCCCCAGGTCATTTCACATTTCGACGCGGAACACAGCAAGCCTGAGACTCCGCCTGCCGCTGAAAGCGCGGAGCGAACCGAAGCGGCGAAGTCTGCTGAGCCGCCAGTCGTGCCTTTGCGCTATGTCGCTTACCTGTTCGACGACTTGCACCTCACCTTCGAGAACATAAACCAGGTACGCGCGGCAGCAGAACGCAGGTTGAACGCTCTCGCGCCCACGGAGCGAGCGGCCATCTTCTCTACCTCAGGCCAGAGCCAACTTGATTTCACCGATGATCGGGCCAAGCTGCTGCAAACCATGCAGAGCCTGCGTCCACGTCCATCTCTCGGGGGCGAGATCACGACGTGCCCAGACATCAGCTTCTACATGGCCGATCTGATCGTGAACAAGAACGACCCTGAAGCATTGCAGCTTGCCGTGAATGACTACCTGCATTGCACCCCTGGACTGAACACGAGTCTGCCGCAGAACCTGGCCGTAAACGCAGGGAATTTTGTTCGCGGACTAGCGATGCAAACCATTCAAGTCGGCGAACAGGATAGCCGGTTAGCCATTGGGTCGTTAAGGGATGTGGTGCGCCGAATTTTACTGATGCCCGGCCAGCGACACCTCGTCATGGTGTCTCCTGGTTTTCTAACTCCCGAACTCGAGTACGATTACAACGACGTTATTGATCGCGCACTGAGGGGCCAAGTAGTCATCGGCGCACTCGATGCCCGCGGGCTCTACACGGTGATCCCGTTCGGCGACGCGAGCCAACCCGGTCGGGCTGAAACTGACATCCCAGGCCAACCGTTCACGCCGACTTCCCGGGCTCAGTTCGACATCCAAGGCGCGTCCATTCAGAGCGACATACTTGCGGCCCTGGCCTATGGCACCGGTGGCTCTTTCTTTCACAACAACAACGACATGGACGAAGGATTCCGCCGGGTTGCCGATGTTCCGGACTCCTGGTACGTTCTCGGCTTTACTCCCGTGAACCTCAAGTTGGATGGCAGATTCCATACTTTGAAAGTGAAGCTGAAGCTGAAAGACAAGGTCGAACTTCAAGCGCGCCGCGGTTACTATGCCCCGAAACACGCGCCAGATGCGGCAGAACAGGCGAAGCGAGAAATTGACGACGAAGTTCTATCCGTCGAAGAGTTGCACGATTTACCAGTGGCTCTGCACACGCAGTTTTTCAAAGCGACAGACGACACGGCCAAGCTCACCGTTCTGGCGCGCGTGGATGTAAAACACCTCCACTACAAGCAGGCCGAGGGGCGCAACCAGAACGACCTGACGGTTGTAACGGCAGTGTTTGATCGCAATGGAAATTTTCTTCAATCCAACCAGAAAGTTGTGCAGATGCGCTGGAAGAGTGAAACGCTGGAGAGCAAATTGGCATCCGGCATCACTCTGAGAACGAACTTTGATGTGAAGCCCGGCCGCTACATGGTTCGGGTTGTGGCCAGGGATACTGAACAACAATTGATGTCCGCAGAAAACGGTGCGGTCGAGATTCCGTAAGAGGTGAGTTATGAAGAGTCATCGCCGGATTCGCTCGATAATTGTTCTGGCAGCAGTGGTCGCTATTGCCTCGGGCCTGATGGCGCAAGAAGCGCAGACGGCGGCTCCCCCCAGCGACTCAATTGCGACGCTCAAGGTAGAGACCCGTGTTGTGCTGGTGGATACTATCGTCACCGACAAGAAGGGGAACTACATTCGCGATCTTACGGCCAACGACTTTAAAGTCTGGGAAGATGGCAAAGAACAGGCCGTGACCAGCTTTTCGCGGGAAGAGTCGAATACCGACCCCGCCCATGCTCCACGCCATTACATGGTGCTTTTCTTTGATGACACAACCATGGAGTTCGGCGACCAGGCCAAGGCACGCGACGCGGCGGCAAAATTTATTGCTGCGAATGCAGGGCCCAGCCACCTGATTGCAATCGTCGAATTTGGCGGCATGCTGCGGATTGCGCAAAACTTTACTGCGGACCCGGAGCGGCTTCAGAAGGTGGTGGCCGGCGTGAAGTTTTCGACCGTGTCTCCCAATGGGCCTTCTCCGGACCTTGCTTCTTTAAATGCTTCTCAAATGTCACAACCACAAGCCTTGGGCTTGCCAAGCATGGGGGGCTTGGAAGCGGATTTCGGAGCACGCAGCGTCTTCCTCGCTCTGCGCAACCTGGCCAAGGGGCTGTCTGGAGTTTCCGGTCGTAAGAGCGTGATCATGTTGAGCGCCGGATTCCCGATGACCATAGAGCTGCAATCCGAGCTTACATCGGTCATCGACGCTTGCAACAAGGCTAACGTCGCCGTGTATCCGATTGATGTTCGTGGATTGGTCGCGCCCATGCCTACCATGGGGTCTGCATCGCATCCTCAAAAGATCGGCCAGCACTTGGCCCGTCTAACGCCTGCAACGCTCAAATATGACGGCTCTTCGCACTATCCGCTGCTTCGGCTGGCATCTTTGGTAGCCGAACCCGCCGAGTCTCCGCAACATGGTGGTGGTGGTGGGACCGGTGGTGGAGGCCACGGTGGCGGTGGTGGCACCGGAGGGAGCGGCGGCGGACACGGCGGTGGCGGTGGACGCGGCGGTGGTGGCGGGACTACCGGCGGCGGAGGATCGGGCGGCGGAAAGGGTGGTACCGGAGGAACCGGCGGGACCGGTGGCGGACATGGCGGGGGCGGAGGGGTTGGTGTTGTGGGCACTCCGTATGCGCCAAACAACCAGCCTCCCCGGCAGCTGATTCCTCAGATCCCTGACGTTTCGGCCAATCAGCAATTCTTGTATCAATTGGCGGATGGCACAGGCGGTTTCGTAATCGTGAATACGAACAACCTGCTCGGGGGAATGGATCGGATTGCCAAGGATCAATCTGAATACTATCTGCTGGGTTACAAACCACCCGAGTCGCCCGAGGGCAGTTGTCACACGCTGAAAGTCAAGATCAACCACGGGGGAACCAATGTCCGCTCTCGGAGTGGATACTGCAAGGCTCGGCCTTTGGACTTGTTGGCGGGAACCACAACCGAAAAGGACTTGGAGAGCCGGGCCTCGGGCGAAATGCCGAGCAATGTGACCGCCTCGATGCGGGTTCCCTACTTCTATACTTCACCGGAGGTTGCTCGAGCGTACCTGGCCGTTGATATTCCTTCGAACGCATTGCAGTTTGAAAAGGTCAAAGGCAAGCAGCATGCGGCGGTCAATGTGTTGGGGATCGCCTACAAACCCGACGGAGCTGTGGCGGCCCGCTTCAGCGACACCGTCAATCTGGATTTCGATGGCAAGAAAGAACAGGAAGAATTCCAGAAGAGACCTTTTCATTACGAAAAGCAGTTCGAGATTGCGACTGGAAAATATACGCTTCGCGTCGCATTCAGTTCGGGCAACAACAGTTTTGGAAAGCTGGAATACCCACTCACGGTCTTGCCTTTCGACGGCAAGAAACTCAGCTTGAGCTCCATTGCGCTGAGTAATAGCGTTGCCAAGGTTTCGGATCTGGATGAGGCGCTCGATTCAGAATTCCTGGAAGACCGCAAACCGCTGGTGGTTCGCGGGGGGCAAATCTCGCCTTCGGCTACCAACCATTTCAAGAAAACAGACACGGGCGTGGCATACATCGAGATTTACGATCCGCTGCTGGCTGGAGACAAACCACCGCAACTTGGAGTGGAATTTCGAGTGGTGGACCCGAAGACAGACGAGAAGAAGCTTGATGTCGGAATGACGGATACAAAGGATCTCATAAAGCCCGGAAATCCCCTGGTGCCATACGCAGTGAAGTTACCGCTCGATAAGTTAACTCCCGGCACCTACCGGGTGGACTTGCGAGCGGAAGACTCTGCAGGAAACACCACAAACTTTCGTGTGGTGGAGTTCGATGTAGAGTAAGAGGCCTTCCTGGTCTGTTGAAAGATGTCGACGGCCAAAGTGTGGGATCCGGCCTGAGCGGATGTCATGACGCTTTGAGGCGTCGCTGGATCATTTTGTCTGTTTCGAATCAGTAAAACACTTTGAGTGTGGCGTATACTGCGCCGGGGATCGCGCTGTTGTCCGACGCATGGGCAAGAAGACTGTCTCGCTGCCGGAGGAAATCCATGTCTACTCGGTACTCCATGAAGCATCTGAGTCTGGAATTCGCGGTCGTTACGGCCGTCTTGATGTCGAGCTTTTCCGCTGCCCAAGCCCAGAAGAAGCACGACAAGATCGCACCACCCGCTGTAGTCACGCCCGGCCTCGGTGATTTCGACAGATTTGTGAATCAGGCACTCAAGGAGTGGAAAGTGCCCGGCGTGGCTGTCGGCGTCGTGCAGGACGGAAAAGTCATTCTGCTGAAAGGCTATGGCTATCGCGACGTCGAGAAGCAGTTGCCGGTTACACCAAACACTCTGTTCGGCATTGGATCGATCTCAAAATCATTCACGGTGAGCACGCTGGGCATGGAAATGGACGAGGGCAAAGTGGATTGGGACAAGCCGGTGCGCGACTATTTGCCGACCTTCAAGATGTACGACCCTGTGCTGACTGAGCAAATGACCATACGCGACCTGATCACTCACCGGTCCGGGCTGCCGCGCCACGACATGGTCTGGTACAGTTCCGATTTTTCGCGGGAAGATATCATTCGACGCCTGCGGTATCTGGAGCCCAACAAACCGCTGCGCAGCACTTTCCAGTACAACAACCTGATGTTCATGACAGCGGGCTACATTGCCGGTGTGCTCAACGGCAAGAGTTGGGAAGATACGGTGCGCGAGCGCATATTCACTCCTCTCGGGATGAACGGCACAAACTTCTCGCTGAAAGATACGCAGGCGAGCCCGGACTTCGCCCAGCCCTACCGCAAGGGCAACGATGTGAAGGCAGATGTGAAGCGGATGCCCTTTGACGAGCAGTGCCCCGACCGGTGCGCGATCGGCCCAGCGGGCGAGATCAACAGCAACGTAACCGATATGAGCCAGTACGTCTTGTTCCATCTAAACAAGGGAAAGGTGGCGGGCAAAGCGCTTCTCTCAGAGAACAATTCCATCCAGATGCAGACGCCGCAAATGGTGATCCAGGGGGCGCCTGATTTCAAGGAGGAGAGCGAAGTCAGCTACGGTATGGGGTTCTTTGTCTCCCAGTATCGTGGCCACAAGCGGGTGGAACATGGAGGCAACCTGGACGGCTTCAGCGCCGAACTGGCCTTCTTGCCGAACGACAACATCGGCGTAATCGTTCTCACGAATCTCGACGGAACCGGCCTCCCAAATGCGATTGCCTACAACGTTTTCGACCACCTGCTCGGCCTTGACCAGGCGCCGTGGAGTCAACGTTATCTGCAGAATGAGACCAAGGCGCGCGAATCCGAACAGGAGGGGAAGAGCAAGGGATACGTGCCCCATAAGACCGACACGCACCCTTCTCACGACCTGAAAGATTATGTCGGTGACTACGGACATCCGGGTTATGGCATTGTATCCGTCATGTCAGACGGACCAGGCTTCAGGCTCAAGGTCAATAAAATCTCCGTGTCGGTGACACATCTGCACTATGACGTTTTCCAAGTTCCCGACGCCCCTTTCGACCCATTTGCAAAGATGAAGGTCTCTTTTTTCTCCGATGCAAATGGCGATATCTCAAGTCTGAGTCTGCCTCTGGAGACCAACGTCAAAGACATCGTGTTTACTCGCCTGCCCGACAAGCAACTCTCCGACCGAACGTTTATCGAAGCCTTCACCGGACAATACGAATTCCCGGGCAGTCCGACGCCGTTTACGATTTCGTTGCGGGGCGACCATACGCTGGTGGCAAGCACTCCCGGATCACCGGATCTCGAGTTGCTTCCAAAACGCGGAACGACTTTCGATGTGAAAGATCAGAGTGGAGTAACCATCGAATTCAAGCGTGACGCTAGCGGCAAGATAGTCGAGGCCGCATTCAACGACAACGGCACAGTCTTCGTGATGAAGAAGAAATAAGTTGCAAAGGAGTGCGGCACGAAGGCTGTGTGCACTCCGTGGCTCAGTGTGCGGCCGCGGTCCCGGAAGGCTGCTTGACTTGCATCGCTGGATCGCCGAATAGCACAAACGTCCGGCGCACGCCCGGATCGCCGATGCTTGACTTCGCCTTCAGAACTGATTCGCCCAACGTCGGCCGCGCGGCACTCAGAAGATTCAGCAGAACCAACTTGTCAAGCTTGACCTGAGGTGCAGGCTGGTTCAAGCCCGTCGACGCCAACACCGCTACCGCGCCGCCGTTCGGCGCCAAGAGCAGCGTCACTCCCAAGGGCTGAGAGTAAACATCCTGGAAGAATCCATTGAGGCAGTTCATGATCAGGAACACCGGCAATTGCGAACTGTTGGTCAGGGACGTGACCGAATTCGTGTCGAAGATGTCGGAGCCCGACCATTGCTCTTCTGATCCGTGTCCTAGATAGTTCACCAGCAACTGACCTGCGTTGATCCCGTTGATGACGTCCTGTTGCGCCGCTGACGTTCCCACGGTGCTGGTAAATACATCCGTCACCTGCATGCTCGTGGGGAGCGCCGTCTGCACTGTCTGGCTGTCCTGGGTGAAGCTCTCCGTATCGTCCTTGTCGGCAACGATCAGGGCATTCGAAGTCCATGATCCGTTTGTTGACTGGCCTTCGTACGCAACAATCTTCGCAACGACGGTAGCGGCTTCGGCTGGCGAGGCGACTGGCAAGCGCCCGGTGGCAATGGTCGGCATGCCGCTATTGGTGAAGTCAGAGAACCAGTCGTCCGACGCGGTCATCAAGTTAGCGCTTGGCAATATTCGCGTGGGCACCAGATCGAGATGGCCGAGACCGAGATAATTGCGCGGATCGTACGATGCCCGCCCGTTCAACAACAGGTAGGTCGGAGGCTTCCTCCAGTTCGCATTTGCCGCCTGCAGGAACTGCCGGATGGCGAACGGACTGCGTTCTCCAAAGTTGAATTCATCGTACAGGTCATTGATCGGAACGATTGCGGATGACTTCCCTTCCGCATGGTGCGCTCGTACCAGCGGCTCAAGCGCCCCGGCAAACTCTTCGTAGGTGACCATCGCAATGTCTGCGCCCGGTTGAGGACGGTGCCAATGCGACGGATGATTCGGCCGCACTCCGGCCGCCGAGGAGACCCGGTCGTCTGCTACTGCCAAGAGTGTGTGCCGCAACGAGGCGGCCGGATTCGTTGTGGTCCACGGCACCTGCACCGCGACTTCGTACTTGCCGTTGTTGGATGTTACTTGCGGAGCGAGTTGTACGGGACGACTCGGGTCCGTGATGTCGAGTAGCGTCGGAGCGCTGGTGAACCCGCTCACTTTGAGTTCGTCGCCTGCTCTCCCAGTGAATTTCAGCTGATCGGAGTCGGCAACGTAGGTATGCGGATACGTAATGCGAATGGTGTCAATCAGGCTGGTGTCATAGTCACCGTTCTGCGCGGTCAGCGTCACGGTGTTGTTCCAGTCTTGGAGCAGACCCGGAGGCAAGTCCATGCTGAGTGTGCCTTTGTCCTGACCCGTGAAGGTCACGTCGCCAATGGCGGTTCCGTTCAGCATGACTTTCACGTCGTGCGGGAAGGCCACGATGACTCCCTGCAACTTCACCTCAATTCGCGCCGCTTGCGTGGATGAGGTATCGAGATGCGGCAGTGTCATGACTTCATCCACAGGCGCGGGCGAAACCAATGGCCCAAAGAAGTCTTGCCCACTCGCCGTCAGCAGCGCCGCGAAATAGATGTTGTGCGGTTGCAGTTCGACGGTCGCCGGATAGCTGGCCGGGGGCTGGTTCGATCCCGAAGATTTCTGCATCAACGAGATGCGCGCTCCTCTGCCTTCGCCTGCGACCAGCCAGTACACGCGCGTTCCCGAAAACACTGTGTCAATCCCCGTACCGAAGAAGTTGATTGCTGCCTGGGGACCAAAACCGCCCGGCCCGGCTGTGGCTCCCGTGATCTGCAAAGGCTGCTCGGTAGCTTCCGCGAACAGATGCAGCAGTGCCGGATCAACTTTGGGATCGAGCCCGGCCTTCACCAAATCGGGCTGCGTCACGCGGTACCAGCCTTCATGCCGCACGAGAATTTTGACAGCCGGTTGCGCCGCCAACTCAAACTGTTTCTGAATCTGATTTGGAGTGGGCGATGAGCGCAGCGGCAACGTCTCCACGAAATGGCTATCGTGGCCGTCCAGCGACGTAGGCTGGACTTGATTGAGTTGACTGAACAACCGCGTTGCCGATGCCGTAGAATCGCTTTCCGCGGGCGACCCCCCTTGCACTGGCACTGGTCCGTGCATTGTGCGCGTACCGCTCAGATCAATGTCCTCCAGCCAGTAAGAAGTTCCTGTTGCTCCCGCAGAAGAATCGATCCATGCGTAGCTTCTGCCCGCATGTTTCGGCAACGCTCCGCTCATAAGCAGCGCGGAGCCTGCAATCATCGAGGGATTCATGCGCACCGGGTTTCCATTCTGCTCGCGGTACACGTTGAATCCCAGGTTGTGCGCCTCGCCACCTGTCTTCCAGGTCAGCATCACGCGGTTCGTGCCGTTCTTATCGATGCTCTGGTGCGCGGAGAAGGATTGCAGAGTGACGCTCGTGGGAGCCGTAATGGTCTCGTTCCACGTCGAAGAATTGTTTGCCAAGTTTGGATCGGTTTGGTCCGCGGTGACTGTCGCGGTATTTGGGACCAGTCCGGGTGCATTCGGCAGCGTGAGTACGGTGATTGTGGCCGTGCCCGCATTCGCCATGGTGCCAAGCTGACAAGTGACAGTTCCGCCCGCTTCCGAGCAGGTTCCCTGTGTAGTCGTTGAAGAAAGGTACGTCTCTACTGAAGGCACCGTATCCGTCACGATCACATTCGTCGCAGACGCAGGACCGCTGTTGGTCACCGCAAGCGTATAGATGAGCGGAGATCCTTCGGTTACTGGATTCGGTGATCCCGTCTTCACGATTGCCATGTCTGCACTGTTGGCATTGGCCACCAGCACTGTGACGCTCGCGGTGTTGGTCGTGAGTCCGGGAGGCATATTGGCGGCAGAAGCCGTAACGGTCTCTGTGATGTTGGTTCCTGATGGCGTGCCAGCATTCACTTGCAGTACAAGTGTGAAATTCGCGGTGTTCCCGGCGCCAACACCGAGGGTTCCGCTGTCGGTGCATGTGATAGTGCCGGTGCCGCCGATCGGCGGAACAGTGCCGCAGACCCAGCCCACCGGAGCCGAAATGGATTGGAAATTCGTGTTCGGCGGCGTGGTCTGCGTGAACGTCATGCCGGCGGTGGTCACGGCCGGACCATTATTCGTAACACTCTGCGTATAGGTAACGTCGCTGCCGGCCGCCACCGAAAGGGGCGAAGCCGAATTCGTCGTGACCAAGTCTGCTTGCGTCGCCGTAGCAACTACGTCTGCGGCCGTGGCGGTATTGTTGGCCGAGTTCGGATCGGTCACGGCCGAACTTACGGTCACGGTATCGTTGATCGCCGTGCCCGATGCGGTTCCCGCGTTCACTCCGAGGACTACTGCGAAGCTGCCCGTTCCGGGCGCGAAACTCGGATTCGTACAAGTTATGGTCCCCGCGGAGTTCACGGCTGGCGTGACACAAGACCACCCTGCCGGGGGCGTAATCGATTGGAACGTGGTATTGGCCGGTGTCGTCTCGGTTAAGGTCGCGGTCGTCGCTGAACTCGGTCCGCTATTCGTGACTACCTGCGTGTAGGTGATATTGTTTCCTGCCGCCACTGGAACCGGGTTGGCTGAATTCGTGACCGAAAGATCTGCTGAGTCGCCAACTTGAACGCTCGCCGTAGCGTTATTGTTCGACGGATTCGGATCAGCGGTCGTTGAGGAACCTGTATCCGTCTGCGAAATCGTTGTGCCCGAAGCCACGGTGGTGTTCACCCTCAGGACCAGAGTGAAAGTCGCTGAGGTACCGGAATTCATGTTCGCAGAATCCGTACACGTCAGAGTCGCCAGGGTACAGGTCCAGGTTCCACCAGGGCCGGTCAGCGAGACTGCCGTCGTACCCGCGGGAAGCGTATCGGTGAGTTTAGGAGTCAACGCTGTGGCGCGCCCGTTGTTGGTGAGCACCTGCGTGTAAGTAATGTTGTTGCCCGCGGTGACCGGATTCGGACTTGCAGAATTGGTGACGCTCAGATCCGCTTGCGTAATGGACGAGATGCCGATGACGACGGTAGCTGTATTGTTTGCAGTATTCGAGTCTTTCGTGGCCGTACCGACCGTCACGGTGTCGGTGACCGTTCCGGAGGCGCCGGCTGTATAAATGGCGGTGATTGTACCCGTTGAGCCGGGTGGGACGCTTGTGGCGGTGCAACTCACGGGAGAAGAATTGGGACACGTCCAGGTCACCCCGCCCGTATTTGCAACCACCACGGAGACGAAGGTGGCGTTAGTTGGCAGCGGCTCAGAAAAAGTTGCGGTGCTGCAACTGCTGGGTCCGGTATTGGTAATTGTTTGTGTGTAGGTAATGTTGTTGCCGGGACGCACTGGACTCGGTGTTCCGCTGTTTGTCACGGCGAGGTCACAAACGTCCACAACTGGGGTTGCTACCGTCGTGGTGTTGTTCGCTGAATTGGGATCGCTGCTCGTCGTCGTCGCGGAGGAATTCGCCGTGATCGTGCCCGCTGCCACAGCCGGTGCAACATTGACCACAACAATAATGTCAGCCGAAGTTCCGGCTGCCAGCGATGGGTCGGTGCAGTTCACAGTTCCAGTGCCGCCGACCGCAGGGGTTGTGCAGGTCCAGCCAGCAGGAGCCAGGACAGACTGGAACGTTGTATTGGTCGGAGTGGCTTCCGTGAAGCTGGCTCCCGCCGCTGCGGCTGGACCATTATTCGTAACGGTCTGAGTGTAGGTGATATTGTTTCCGGCAAGCACGTTAGGCGTGTAGGCCGTCGAGAGCGATAGATCCGCCTGGTTGGATGCTGCGACTATGTCGGTCGCAATCGCGGAGTTGGCGCCAAATGCCTGGTTCGTCGCGTTGACCGTCACCGTGTCGGTGATTGTGGTGCCGCTGGCTGTGCCGGCCGTGACTTTGTAGACGACTGTGAACGTTCCGGATGATCCCACTGCAACGCTGAGGTTTGTGCACGGAGTGCCCGGGAATCCAGCGCAGCTCCAGCCCGCCGGAGGTGTAATCGAAACGAATGACGTGTTGGCCGGAGTAGATTCAGTAAATGTCGCGCCAGTGGCGGCAGACGTCCCGGTATTCGTTACGACCTGCGTGTAAGTGATGTTATTGCCTGCTTGCACGGGGTTTGGAGACGCGATATTGCTGACCGTTAATTCAGCCCCCGCGGTGATGCCGACGACCGTATTAGCGGTAGCCGAATTATTCGAAATGTTCGGATCGCTTACCGATGACGCCGCCGACGCCACGTCCGTAATGACGGTTCCGTTTGCCGTTCCAGCATTCACCTTCACGATCAGAGTGAATGTCGCCGTGGTCAATCCCAACATATCGACGTTGTTGCAGACCACGTTGCCGGTTCCTCCGCCGGCGGGCGTAACGCAACTCCACCCTGCGGGTGCCGCGAATCCAGCTAGGGTCGTGTTCGCCGGAATTACGGTCACAAACGTCGCATTATCAGCCGCGCTGGGTCCGTTATTCGTGAGCACCTGCGTATACGTAAGATTGCTTCCGGCCGCCACTGGATTCGGCGATGCGCTGTTGGTCACGCTCAAGTCGGCCGTCGAGACGACGCTGGCTATGTCTGTCGCGGTATCGTTGAGAAAATTCGCCTCGCCGCCGCCGGCCACGACCGCGGTGTTGGTCAAGGTCGCCGGAGCCGCCGGCGATACTATGGCATTCACGGTAATTGACGGGTAGGCGGTGCTCGCAGCCAAGGAGTCCGAACGCACGCAGCTCACCGTCTGACTGGAAACTGAACACGTCCATCCCGTACCAGTTGCGCTCGTCGGAGTGATTCCGCTCGGCAGAGTGTCGTCGATGGTGACGACTCCGCTGGTCGCACCATAAGGACTAGCGTTGGTTACTGGAATCGTATAGCTGGCGTTCGTCCCGCGGGTGAAGTTGCCGACATGGCTCTTGCTCAACGTCATGTCTGGAGTGCATAGAGCGGACGACTGAATTCCAGTTGTCTGCCCCAATGTGTTATTGGTCGCGCTCGTTCCGGCGCCACCCGGTGTGGCACCGTAAGCGACGCCCGGCGTGAGCGTCGTGCCGTTGACCCCGCCACTCACGCTGATGGTAGCCGCCGCACCTGAAGTCAGAATCACACCACCGGCGCCGCCGCCACCCGGGCCGTGACGCTGCGCCAGGCTATAAGCTTGAGAGTCCCATGCATCACCGCCGCGGCCACCATTCGCCTGCAGAGTCAGGCCGCCCTCGCCGCCATTGGCTGCGAGCACGATGATGGTTCCGCCAGCGCCACCGCCACCGCCCGCATCATTGGAGGTTCCGTTGTAAGCTGCCGCGCCGTTTGCGGTCAGAGTCGCTGTGCCCGTCAAACTGTCCGCCCGAATGAAGATGATTCCACCGCCCGCCGCTCCGGCACTGGCTTGGTTGTTGGTGTCGGAATTGTTTCGCGAGCCGGCACCGCCACCTCCGCCGAGCGCAATGCGGTCAATCGTCGCCGGAAACGATGTCCCGCCTTCGCCTCCGTCGCTCAGGTTCGTGAGCCAGGAATCACCGCCAAACCCGCCGGTTCCACCGTTGCCGCCACCGCCGCCGCCCGCATTCTGTGTATTCCCGGCCGCGTCCCCGTCCGTTCCACCTCCGCCCGCATTGCCCGGCGCACCGTGCGCCATACTGCCGTCGACACCGGTTGTTCCGCTGGGATATCCGACGCCAGTGGTCGTCTGCAAGAATGTTGTTCCCGACTCGACCCACTGCGGCGTGCCCGCGACGCCTTCGCCTTTGGAACCATCGATTCCGGTCGCGCCACCGGTAGCACCCGTATATGTTCCGGGCGAAGTCTGCACATAATCCGAATTTAACGCTCCGGCGACGCCGCCAGTTAACTGCATTCCAGCGCCGCCGCGGAATCCTTGTCCGTCGACGTGCACTGTGGCTCCGCCCAGGTTCAGTTGTCCCGCAATATCTAGCGCGATAATTCCGCCGGTGGATCCGTTCCACGGAGTGGCAGTCAGCGCGCCCAATGTGGCCGTCGTGTATTGCGGCACCAGCACAACTTGATAGGTACTCTGCCCTTTGCTTGTCGACGCCGCGGCCGCAGTGTATCCGAACACCAACCCCGCGCCTGTTCCTGCTCCCTTGATGGGCACAATGCCGCCACTCACCGGTCCGGTCGCCGTGACGAACTCGTAGTTGCCGGCGTTATTGATCGTCGTGAATCCGGTGCCGGTGCTACCGTTTCCATAGGCGCCTGAATTGGAAGAGTTAATGCTCGCGTCCTGCATCTGAATCACGAGGAGCAAGCTGCCATTGGCGATCGTGCCACCGGCTCCGGTCGCAGTGCCGACCGGTATCGACGTGGCTCCCGCAGCCACACTCGCCGTCCCGGGAAAGTATGTATTCTGGGTGCCGCTCAACGTACCGCCTGCGGTCAATGTAGCTGTGGAGCAAACTACACTCACCACCGGCGCCAGGGACACATACGTATTGTTGCCCGTGTTCGGATCGGGCGGCGTTCCGGAGTCGGTCACCGTCGCTGTGTTGGGATAGAACCCAGCGGTCGTAGTCGCTACGACCACCGCGATAGTTGCCGTAGCGCCACTGGCAAAGGGATTCGGCAGTGTGCAGGTGATAGTAGCGGCGGTGGTGCAAGTGGTTCCCGCGCTCGGCGTCACCGAAACGACCGACAATCCTGCGGCAGCATAGGTATCGGTCAACGTGGCGCTGTTCGCCGGCGACAGCCCGCTATTCGTCACGGTAATGTTGTACGTGGAGTTCTGCCCTAGCGGTACTGCGCTGACGCTGGTCGTCACTCCAATGTCGGCCGTGCTGGGATTGATGGATATCGCGCCCAGCGACCAGTTGGACGGGCCGCTGAATGTCTCCGAGATCGGCACGCTGGGTGCGCCGGTTCTTGCACTACCCAACGCGGTAACGTCTGTAGTACCGCTGCCTCCCGGGCTACTCGCGTTCCATTGCGTAACCTGGGGACCAGCCGCTGTCGCCGTCTGGTTCCCCCCAATGGCAACTGTGTCGAGGATCATCCCGTTAATCACGCTCGGTACGTCCTCTGATGAACTGTTACCGTTGGGGCCATCCGTGGAAGTAAATGTACCCAGAGGCACCCTCTGATCTACTCCGGTGAACGTGGTCGCGCCCGCGACTACTCCCTCTGTCTTTAGCGTAGGAATATTCAACGTCACGGCGATCGGAAGATTCGTTCCCGACACCGGGTTCAGTAGATACCACTGCTCCACCCGACGTGTATTCGCCGCGTCGTTGTTCGCCCCAATGAAATTGAGCGGCGTTCCGTTATAAGTAATTCCGACTACTCCGACGGTGTTCGCATTCGTGAGGTTGATGGAGACTCCCACCACCAACAGCCGATTCGCACCCGTACCCGTCGTGTGCGTGAAGTTGAGAGTTGCCGAATTTAGTACGCCGGTCAGTCGCGCGGCGCCGTTCGTGCTGGCTCCGTCTACCGCGACCTGACCCAAAGCAAACGGGGCAAGCAACAAGACAAGCAGCAGACCAAACAATCCCAACCGCGCGCGTCCGGCACTCAACCCGCGATCGCGCGAAGGCGCGGCGGGCGATAAGAGCTTCGCCACAACATGCTGCCCACGCGCGGCAGAGCGCAGCGCGTATCCAGCCAGGCCATCGAACTTCGCCTGCCGGATCGTCCGTCCTACCCGCACCTCTTTACTCACAGCAACTCCTATAATTTCCTCTCCACGAACTGCCGGATCATCCTGCTGTCCGCAATCGCCGCGCGTTATGAATAAATTCCTGGCATGATCCGCAACGACGAGCCTGTGGAGCCGAAAACCACGATTGGACTTTGCTAAGACAATATCGTCCTTTCGTAATTTGCTCACGATTACGGGAGTAATCTGGACAATTTCGCCGTCGCGAATTGCGGGGGACATGCTGGCGCCGAGTGCCTGAAAAAGCACGCCGACACCCTGTCCCAGCAATTCACGTGTGACCTCTTCAAAGAGCTTTGAGTCCGCCCCGCGGTCAATCATGAAAAGGGTCAATCACACAAATATTCAGTCACGAAAATTGAGGATCGCATCTACAGCGCGCTCATCGGGTTCGAAAGAATAGTGATAAACGGGAACCGAATCGACGACTTCCTGCAAGAACTGCAACGCCGAATCGACGAACTCGTGCCGGTGAAACGGCACAAAGCTGCGCGCAAACAACTCCGCCACTGCCTGGCTTGGAGATAGCCGCGTCAACACGTTCCCGTGCCCATGCTCGAGCACGAAAATGCGAGCCAGAGGTGCGCTTCCCGGCGACGCGTACATTGCCTCCCCATGCCACGGGGTACCGTACATCCGTATACGGCTGGGGTCATCAGTGACATCCCGCCGAACAATGATTCGGTCATCGCTCAGAACTTCAACGTCTGCCCGTTCCGTCCACAGCCGCGTCGTCGTACTCTTCCCCGCCCCCGAGTGCCCGACAAACAGATTGCCGGTCCCATCGCTGCTGACAATTCCGGCTCCATGCAGTTCAATCGCCTTTTCCTGCGTAAGCCGATGCATGATCAGTAGTTCATCCAGCGGATATGTAAGTGGAGTCAACACGTGCGGTGTGGCCGTGAATGCTTCCTCGCTCATTTGGAGCGTCGCTTTGCTGAAGAGAGTGTCGATGAGCAACCTCTTGTACGGTCGCACGCCGAGTGCCGGAACATGGAAATCGAATTGAAATCCGACTTCATCTTCGTACAAACGCCAAGTGCAACCAGAATCAAAAAGCTGGTGCGCATGAACCAAGGGCAAATCGGTGAGCCATTCAATTCGAATCGCGATATCAGGGGCGCGCGATTCCATACGAAATGGTTCCAACGAGGGGTTCAATGCAACATCAATGTCGTGGCGAGAGCCGACTCCCACGGAGACTCCCCCGATGGAGAACCCGCTACGGCAGAGCAGTCCCAGGTCTCCAAGCGACTCCTCCGTTACGCACTCGCCCCTCATCCGCGACTCCGCCTTTCATTAAGACCCAACGCTATTGCAGAGGCCAATCGGTGTGCAGCCACCAAAACTGAAGTTGGAGCCGCCGCTAGGTGTCTTGCAATGCCCCAGAACTGCCTCCTCCGGGCGCAGGCTGATCGTGGTCAGTCTTGGCATCTCATACGGCTTCTTGCCTTCGACTTGTTTTACTTCACTATTCATTCAGCCCCACCTCTTGCGTCAGTGATTACCACAACTCCCACAGCCCCCCGCCGCAACGTTCGAATTATTCAAGATTGCAAATACCTGTTGCGGCCCATTCCAACTCTCCACATCAATCTCTTTGTTTACAATCCGGCGCGCTGATTCCAATAGCGCTTCGTGCTCGCTACCGCCAGCACAAAACTCGCACTGTCCGTGCACCGGAACTTCGACTCCGATGGCCGCTGCACGCAAGTGGGCAACCTGACAAAGAAACTCCACCGGACTCTCCCGATCCCCATTTTCTAGCTCACCATTCGCGGGGCACATGCCACACAGCGATTGAATCCGACACTGAGTGCACTTTGTTAAGCGGGTGCGCTTTCGCATTCGCAGCCCCAGTAAAGCCCCTTCCCAAACTTGCCTTACTCCCACTTCTCGAATACTGAACGTCTCTTGCTGCGAAATGACGCATATTCCCAGTTCGCCGTATGCATTGACCGCAAATCCGCTGATGCCTCCGCCGCAGGAGTACAGCGTTTCATCCAGCGAGGGGTTCGAGGCACTCTCCAGTTCGCGACCCACCAACTTCCGATACTCGCTTGCTCCCTTGGGAACGCTCATGTCTAGTGCGACAACTTCTTCCGGCGTAAGCCGTACTGCTAGCGGACTCTGCGAGCAATCAATCCGCGGATTGATCTGCCCGTCCATCTTGAAGTCAACACCCAGCTCCTCTTCCGCAAACTGACGCATCGCGACTACTTCATGTTTATTGATACTGGTCGCCACCGTCTTAAGCTTCAGAGGCAGCCTTCTTTCCTTCAGCAGCTTGATTCCACGCATACACCGGTCATATGAGCCCGGAATCGCGGTCAACGCCTCATACGTTTCTCGTGTGCGTCCGTACAGCGTGATTTCGATGGCGAATGGAGGCCACTCCGTCAGGTAGTCCGCTATCTCCTCCGTCATAATCGTGCCGTTCGTGAACAGCGTGATTAGAAATCCCTTTTTCTTGGCGTAGGTATAAATCTCCAGAAAGTCTTTGCGCGCGAAGATCTCGCCGCCGGTATAGAGGATCCAGAAGCAGCCCATCTCGACCAGTTCGTCCAGCATCCGGAAATGTTCTTCCTTGCTCAACTCCCGCCGCTTGGCATCCATATCGCCCATGGGCAGATTGTTGTAGCAGTGCAGACACTCCAGCGGACAGCGCCGTGTCACTTCGATCGAAACCTGCAGCGGCACCCGCTCCCCAGCCTGGTGCTGGTGTACGTTCGCGCTAAACGCGCCGTAACTTAACTGCTCCAAATCCCCCTCCAGTCTGATAGCAGCGGACGCGCTCGCACGCGCCCGCTGCTGCCAGTCCTTCCCGCCCCACTGGTCTTAGGTCCGCAGAGCTTGTCCGAAGACTTTCAGTCCCCAGCCATCGCCGCCGCGACTGGAACCTCGACCAGACCAACCGCCTTCATCTCACTCACAAATTCCGCCACATCGTGCTCGGCCTGCGCCACCTCAACGTCATATTCCTCTGCGATGGCCATCGACAGTTCCGCCACGGTTCTTGGCGCATCGAGTAATTTCCATATCAGCGAACCGGTTCCGTTGAAGCTGTAAATCGAAGCTAGGTCACCCACCTTGGCGCGCACCGGAACGATTAGAGTTTCGCCTCCAACTACGCGCCCCACCATTGCCTGTGAACGGACAAAAGTTTCGTCTTGTATGCTATTTACCAATTTGTTATCTCCCCATTCCGGTTTTCGTAACAAACGCTACCCTTCGAAACCCCGGCGCTTTCGTCCCAGATTGAGATTACGGCAGAATGCCTCTGGCAAGACAATCAGACTTCGGGGTAGGTATTTGGTTGGTTATCACCCCGAATGGTTCCGAATGCAGCATAAAAACAGGGGTTGCGGGATTGACTGTAGCCCAGTGGAGGCGTCCTTCAGCCTCTCGGGAGGCATGGAAAGTCATTTCCGCTCGGCGCGATGGCTCGAAAGCTTTCCAGTGGACAAACGAAAGGAAACGCTATAAAAAGAAATGCGCGGACTGTCGCGTATGCGACGGATTCGCCATCAGCTATTCCAGTGCTCAACGAAGAACGCCGTCGCGCCATTCTCGATCTGCTCACCCACCAGGGACGTGTGCTGGTCACCGAACTTGCGCGCCAATTCGAAACCTCGCAGGTTACGATCCGCAAAGATCTTGAGATCTTGCATGCGCACGGCCTCGTCCATCGGACGCACGGAGGCGCACTGCCCGCACGTGAGGGCGCGCTCGAAGATCCGACGTTGCGTGAAAAGGAAAAGCTTCACCGACAGGAGAAGTTGCGCATCGCCGACAGCGCCGCTTCCAAAGTGAAGGAAGGCCAGGTCTTGATTCTCGATTCCGGAACCACCACCACCGCGATCGCGAGGGCGCTGCGCAATTTTAAGAGCCTCACAATCATTACGAATGCGGTGAACATCGCCGCAGAACTGGCCGGAACGGCGGTAGAAGTAATCCTGACGGGCGGCACGTTGCGCAAGAATTCGTTCTCCTTAGTCGGGCCGATCGCCGAGGAAACGCTACGGCGTCTCAGCGCCGACCTTCTATTTCTCGGCGTAGATGGATTCGATGTGCACTACGGCCTGAGCACGCCTAATTTGCTCGAAGCAAAAGTCAACCGGGTGATGGTCGAGGTCGCGAAGAAGACCGTGGCGGTCTGTGACTCTAGCAAGTTCGGCCGCCGTAGCTTGTCACTTATTGCGCCGCCGTCCACGCTCGAAGAAGTCATTACCGACCGCGGCGTCCCGAAATCCGATCTTCGCATTTTGAAGCAAGCTGGAATTGAGGTCACGCTGGTCTGAAAGCGCAATTGCAGATTTAGGTTCCAGATTTCAGATTGAAGCTCGCGATTTGTTTCGCAAATCTGAAATCTAAAAATCTCCAATCTGAAATCCCACGATGCCCCGCTTCGACGTCACCATCGCCGGCGAACTAAACCTCGACTTAATCCTGTACGGCCTTCCTGAGCAACTTGCTCCAGAGCGCGAATTCCTTGCCGACCGTATGATGCTCACGTTAGGTTCGTCTTCGGCGATCGTAGCTCATAACCTCGCCACCCTCGGAAGTCGCGTAGGGTTCCAGTCACGCATCGGCGATGACTCGCTTGGCCAAATCGCCCTCGAACGCCTTCGGCAAGGCGGAGTCGATGTGTCGCAAGTGCGCATTGCCCCCGGGGCAATCACCACCGGTCTCACCGTGATTCTGCACCACGAAGCATGGCGCAACATCCTCACATATTCGGGAACGATTGCCGAAACATCTTGGCAAGATCTCGACCTCGACTATCTCGCAGACTCGCGTCACTTCCACTTTTCTTCTTACTACCTGCAGCGGGCATTGCGCCCGAGAGTCGGCGAATTATTTCAGCGGCTGAAAGCGAAGGGACTCACCATCTCTCTCGACACCAACGACGATCCCGACGACCGTTGGGACGGAGATCTGAAAGACGTTCTGCGGCACGTCGATGTTTTCCTGCCCAATGAACGCGAGGCCTGCAAGGCCGCCGGCACGGAAAACATGGAAGCTGCAATTCGCAAGTTGTCAGAGTGGGTACCGCTCGTCGTAGTAAAACTCGGCCGCAAAGGAGCCATGGCACAGCGTGGGGGCGAGCGCTTCGTAAGCCCTGCGCGCGAAGTCGCAACCGTGGACACGGTCGGCGCCGGCGACAGTTTCGACGCTGGTTTCCTTCACCAGTTCGTTCGCGGAGTGGACTTGCAAACCTGCCTGGCAAGCGGCAATCTCGCGGGCGCACTTTCAACCACCCGGCCCGGCGGCACCGAAGCCTTCCGCGAAGTCGCCCATCGCGACAAGTTTTTTAAACTCAATTCGTAGAGACGTTGCTTGCTGTCTCTCTCCAGCCAGACGACCGCCGATACTCATTTCGCGCTGACCTCGAGCAACAAGTGTTCTTTAAACTCGGTCTTCAACCGAGGAGCATTGCCTGCCTCTGCTTGCACCGTGCCGAGGTCCTTCCCGTCCGCATAATCCACAACGTGGTACGCGCCCGGCTTCAAGCCGCGCAGTTCAATCTCACCCGCGAACGTCCCATTTTCTTTCTCCGCAAAAAACGCGTAATACATCTTGCCGTCTTTCTCGATGGCGTACGCTTCTGGCACGTCATACCCGTAGACATAGAGATCGCGGAACTCGCCCTTCGACAGCATCTTCTCGTTGTATAGTCCAATCCATTTTTTCCATTGCGCATCTTTTTCGCTCGTAAGCGCGACCGGCTTGAATTTCGGACCCGGATCAGGCCACACAAATTTCGTCCCGGGCACGCCGCCGGTTCCGAGCGTGGAAGCGAAATCGCTTCCATGTTCGCTCCAACCGTCCTTTCCAACTCGGGTCATCTCCGAAAGCTCTACATGGTCGCCATACACCGCTGACTGCGGCCCCAGCAGAGCTTTGTACATCTTGATCCGGCGCCGTACCTGCACCGCGCCCACTGGATCAGCCGTCACTGCCTGATCAATGAACGGCAACCACGCGAGCGACGGCGGCGTGCCGCACGGACACGCCTGCGTCACGCTCTCGGGCTTGATCGCCCGCGTCGTTTCAAAAATCGTCTTGTACACCTCGCCCATTGCGTTGACCGAATCCTGCGGAGACTTGTGATGATGCGCGGGGTTGTAACAAGCGGGCACGCTATAGATGTTGTCGAGCTTCGATCCGTCGAATCCCCAATCACGAATAAATTTCTCGGTCAACTGCTTGTGGTACGCCTGCACTTCCGGCACCGCGGGGCACAGCGCAGCCAGATCACGCGTCATTCGGGCGTGCTTGCCGTTCTTATCCAGGATGAACCAATCCGGATGCTCCTTCGCAATTTTTCCGACTACATACTTGTGCGACTCCCATTTTCCCTGACCGTCCTCCGCTCCCAGCGGCAGCCACCACAACTGCACCAGGATGCCCTGCTTGTGAAAGTCATCCACCATGCGTTTGATGGAGTCCCCCGGGAACGTCTCCTTCCGCGGATTCCAGTCGCCATACGTATCGAACCAGCGATCATCGAGCGTGGCCCACTTGATTCCGAGTTCCTTCAGCTTTGGCACCGTGCCCAACATCTGAGCCGGAGTCACGTTGAACTCGTAGCCCCACCCGCACCAACTCACGTTGTAGGCTTCGTTCGACGGCTTCGGAATCTGCCATCCTTCTTTCTGCAGCACGCTCGACCACATCCGTAGTGGCTCGTAAAAATCTCCGCTAAACACGGACACAAAACTTCGCGGCGACGAGTAGCTCTCTCCCGGCTTCAGCACAGCGTTCACAGGAATCTGCACGCTTGCGGTGATACGGCCATCGGCCTCCGCCTTCACCGGAATCGATAACGTCCACGGCAGAGTTTCTACATGTCCGATCGCTTCCCCCACGGACCCCGTCCAAACTGCGACCACCGGAATCCCGCCCCCGTAGCCGCCTTTCACCGCTTCACCCATGACGTTCGGTTGCGACGAAGTCCGGGTCAGCTTCTGCACGTCATCTTTTCCCCAGTCATAACTTGATCCTTGAAACGACCACATGTCATAAGGATGCTCGTTCGCGCCCACCTGCATAGCGTTGAAGCGGTGCTGCTGCATCCACACCTGATCAATCTGAAAACCGGTGCTGCCTACGTTCTTGTACGTCGAGCTGACCAGCACAATATTCGGAAAATCGTCATAAGCTTCCACGACCAATCTGCGCTCAATGGAAAGTCCGGCGGGCGCAAGGGGACGCGCGGGAATCTCGATCCGCTTTCCACGCCCCAGTTTTCCGCTTGCCTCAAGCACCTTCGCCTGGGAGAATTCCGGAACGAAATCCAGTTCCTGCCCGTTGTGCACGATCGAGTCACTCCCTCCTGTGGAACCCACTCCCGGCTCATCGAGCGTTAAACGCTTGCCGTCTTTCATCAATGTCGCCTGCAGAAATCCGGAGGGGAGTATCTGAAACTCTGCCGCGCTGGTGGTGAAGATCACTGGCCCTCCGTCGCGCACCTCGACCTTGATGTCGGAAGGCCGTGATGGCTCGGGCTTGGGTTGCACCGAAGGCTTGGTGCAACTAGCCATCAGCAACAAAGCTCCAGCAATAAGAATGTTCAGGGAGGAATACAACAAAGGAAGACTAGGCCAACTGCCAGACTCGATGCGCTTCATAGTTCCCTCTCCGCTACTGCATAACGAAAGAAAACACAACCTTTCGTAACTATACAACAGCCAGAGATTTTTGCGCTTCTTGCTTACCGAATCTCCGCCAGCGAGTGCTCAAGGGCTCCTCGCTTAGGAGTGGGGGTTGCGCCCGCCTCACTTGCGACCCATGCTCCAACCAGGTTCGCCACTTCATTCATCAAGGCTAGCGACGCGCCGTGCAGATATTCGTGCACCAACCCCGCGGTAAACGCGTCTCCCGATCCCACGGTGTCTGCGACTCGCACTTGAAATCCAGGATGTTCGCTCGATTCGCTGCCCCGAACCAACAAACTGCCGCGAACGCCGCGCGTAACGCAGACCAGATTCAGATTGTAGGCCTCGATTAACCGTTGTGCGGACGATAATTCATCCTTGTGTGAAAAATTGTGCAGGCTCATGATCTTCGGCAGTTCCTCGTCATTCAGCTTGACCAGGTCGGCCAACTTCATTGATTCCGCCAGAACTTCCGCGGAATAATAAGACTGCCTGAGGTTGACATCAAAAACCTTCACGGCGCTTGGCTGTGTGGCCTTGAGAAATTTGCGGATCGTCGTGCGGCTTTCTTCCGACCTCTGCGCCAGCGATCCAAAACAGACGGCATCTGCCTTCTCCGCTAAATGCTGCCAGTCCAGGGTCCATTCCAGAAAATCCCAAGCCACCTGATGCGCAAAGTCATACCGCGCTAGCCCTTTGGCATCGAGTTCGACGTTCACCGTGCCTGTCGGATGGGCGCGGTCTGTCTGGACATGATCGATATTGACGTGCAACTCCTCCATGCGCCGGAGAGCTTCGAGTCCGCGCGAATCCTCGCCTACGCGGCTGGCTACGATTCCCTGATCGCCCATCAGCGTCGTGATGTAAGCGAAATTGGCGGGAGCCCCGCCCAGACACGTGCGCTCCGGTAGCAGGTCCCAGAGAACTTCGCCCAGCCCGACGACTTTCTTTTTCATCGTCCTATACCCGGCACGGCTCGCTCCGTAAACGTTTCCGATCAAACCTCGAAGGGGCAGGTAAAGTTCCTATCAGAAAATCTGGGGGAGCCGTTGGCTCCCCCAGGTTGTTCGATTGCTGATGCCTCGGTTAGAAGGTAACTCTGGCGCCGAATTGGAGCTGACGCATTTGACTGTCGAACTCCAGGCTGTTGATGATCCCAGCGCCACCGCAGTCAATACACGTATTGCCCGGAAGTGCGTAGACCGGATGGTTGAACACGTTGAAGAACTCTGCCTGGAACTGAGCCTTGACTCGCTCCGTGATGCTGAAGTTCTTGAATATGGACATGTCAGACATCAACTGTCCCGGTCCAGTGAACTGGTTGCGACGCACTGTGCCGAATGTTCCTGCTGCCGGCCTGCAGAAAGCTCCTGCGCAATCCGGTGAGCCGCCCGGGGGCGTGTACAGCCCGCAATCGGGAGTGGCTCCAGTGCAGTTCGGGTTGTTTGTATCCTGCACTGGCGTGAAGTACACCACCTGCTTGGTCGCCGAATTGAATGAGCTCGAGTTCATGTGAAAGCCACCGACCAAGTTAGGCCTGTTCGGTCCAGTGTCTCTATCTTGGCCGCCAGACTCGTAGCTGGGCGAGAACGGCAGTCCGCTGGCTAAAGTAAACGTCGTGTTCCACTGCCAACCGCCCAACAGCAGATCTGCGGCGCGGCCGATGTTGCCCAGGAAGTGCTTGCCTCTGCCGATCGGTAGCTCGTACAGCGACGTCAGAACGAAGACGCTGTCACGGTTGAAATCGACACGCCCAGTACCTTGACGCAGATCCGGCTGGTAGCTGCCGTCGTTATCATAGGCACGGGAGTAGGTGTAGAACGCCGTCAGCGTCAGGCCATTGGCAGTACGCTGATCCACTTTGATGTTCAGCGCTTTGTACGAGTTCACACCATCGCTGCCGTTGTAGTTGAATCCCTGTCCCGAGCAGCAGACAACATTCGTAGTTACGCCGTTAGCATCGGTATAAGGTGTGGTGAAAGCCGTGTTGTACGGGGAACGTTCATTGAAAGTGAGAGATCCAAAACCAACGATCGTTGCTTGATTGTTGTTGTAGGTGTTGCTGTTCCCCTTGAACACATGGCTGCCGTGGTTCGCCACGTAGCCGACTTCCAAGCTGGTCTTGTTGGTCAATTGGCGCTGTACAGTTACGTTCCAGGCGTCAAGCGTCGGCGCCACCAGATGATCTGGCCGGATGCGCGGTGATACCGTTCCCGTCGGCCCAAACAGAGGAAGGATGCCGTTGGCCGGAATCACAGGAAAGCTGTTCGGAGCCGGACCGCAAGTTCCCGACGTGTACGGCAGGCCCGCACCTGTCGGCAAGCACGCTCCCGTGAAATTGAATGCGGCAGTTTTCTTGTCGTTGGTCGGAGAGTTCAGTTGCTGGTTCGCCAGCACCGGCAGGTTCTGCGTAACCGTGTGGCCAAATAGCGATCCAAAAACACCCATGTCAAAACTGCGTCCGTAGCCCATTCGCAATACGGTCTTGGGCGTCAGTTCGTACGCGATTCCCAGGCGGGGGGCAAACTGTTTGAAGCTGTCGGCGGTGTTGCCGTTCATACCGATCCCGCCGTAACCCGCAACTCGAATCACGCCCTCTGGCAGCACGGCGAAGCCACCGTTCCCCTTGCCATTCACTTTCTCAGGAGTGTAGAACTCCCAGCGCAACCCGTAGTTCACTGTGAGTTTCTTGGTGGCGCGCCAAGTATCCTGGCCGTAGAAGAACCAACGGTTTTGCGATTCCATCGCTGTTAATTCCCCGGTAGAACCGACAAATCGATTAAAGGCGGTTACTTCGCTAAAGAGGAAGGTACCAAGATCCAAGCCGCCCGTCGACGATGCCTGCCCGTCCGACGTGCCGAGGTAGTTGAAGTTCAAAACACCGGTGCGGTTGTTGTCCGACGGTACACGCAGGTTGTTCGCGTGACGCAGGTCAGCGCCAAACTTGAACTGGTGGTTGCCCACGATCTTGGTCCAGTTGTTCACGAACTGTATGCCCTGCTCTCGCTCTGTCAGAGGGCAGTTGCAACGGCCGATGCCCAAACCTTCTCCGATGCCGTTGTTGTTCAGCGTGTTCTGGCCAATCGTTAGATCGAAAACCATCGCTGGAAGACCGCCCGTGCTCGCATCGGCAGTGTTCAAACCGGGTAATCCGAGCGCAGTCGCCGCCGCGACATTCTGATCAAACTTCGTGGAGTGCGGATTGTAGCGGAAATATCCGAACCGGAAATCCGTCAGCAAACTGCTGCTTAAGGTGTAATCGAATCCTGTCGCAAGACTGTAGTTGCTAATGACCGACTGGCCTGCCAAACCCAGGGGTCCGAGTCCAGGTCCACCGATTGCGGTCCCGAAAACCGGAGCGCCAGAGAGTTTAAAATGGGCGTGCGAATATCGGCCAAAGACATTGAGCTTCGAATTGGCGGCATAGTCAATGCGCGTAGTGTACTGATAGTCGTTGAAGCTGCCGCTTCCACTTGCGTTGTAGTTGTCCACTGTCCCATTGTTTTTTCCGGTGGTATTCGGAGCAGGCAACAAAGCCAAAATCTGTTCCGCAGTTGTAAGCCCCGACCCCGTGAAGTTCCCATCGACAGCTTGCAGATCGCTCTGCGGAATCTGATTTCCGCTATAAGCTGTCCGAGAGCCGACGGGTAAATAAGGGTTGTACACCTGCCCGTTGGTGGAATTGCCGTTTGCGCTAAGGCCGGCGTTCAAGTAATCGCTTAGGTCGCAGGTTGAACTTCCGGCGGTCAAACAGGTCGAACGTACCAGCGCGGTGGGAACCGTGACAGAAAAACTCTGCCCCTGCGTGCGCCGCGTCCCTTCGTAGTTGCCGAAGAAGAACAGCTTGTTCCGGATAATCGGTCCACCAACCGCGCCGCCGTATTGCTTCCAGCTGTTTGGCGAGGGTGTACCGGTAAAAGGGTTTTTCGCCGGATCGACCGGGTCGAGATCATAGAAATATCCGCTACCATGGAACTGGTTACTGCCCGACTTGGTCTGTGCAGTTAGAATTCCGGCCACCGCTTTGCCGAACTCGGCATCGTAGTTTTGCGTAGTCATCTTCGTCTCGGTTACCGAGTCAAGACTCGGGTTGACGATGATGATTCCGAGAATTGCATCCTGATTATCCGTTCCGTCCAACTCATATCCCGTACCGCTGAAGTGCTGGCCGTTGACTTGAATCTGCTTGCTGCCCTGCGGATTTTCCGTGGCAGCGTGGCTCCAGCCAATCACCTGCGTTCCCGGCGTCAGCAACTCCAGACTCTGGAAATTCCGGTTGAAGATGGGAAGCTCTTGCAGTTGTTTCGAATTGAATTCTACGGCGACGTCAGCTCGGTCCGTCTTTAGCTGGGGCACTTCGCTCGTAACCTCGACCGTCTCGGAAGATCCACCCACCTGGAACTGGCCGTCTACGCGGGTCCCAGCATCGGCCTGCACCAAAATGTCTTTGAACTGTAGCGTCTTGAACCCCTGAGCCTCAATGCGGATCAAGTACGTGTCTGGGATCAAGTGCGTAACGGCGTAATTGCCGCTCTCGTTACTGGTGACGTCGCTGGACACATTCTTCGTCTGGCTGGTGACGGTGACCTTGGCTCCGTTCACCGCGGCCCCGGTCGGATCACTGACCGTGCCCAAGATGCTTCCATACACGGCCTGACCGAATGCGCTGGAGACACACAGTGTTCCCAAAAGAACCAACACCACGACTGCGGCCAATGCTGACCTTTTCATGAACTTCCTCCTCAGAATCTTGCCAACACACCATTGCCCCAGAATTGCAGAGGGAGACCTGATCAAATGTCGTGCAGTCGTAATACAAAACAATTATCTGGAATAAGTTTCACTAGGTTTGATACCGTTACAGGTGTAAAGTGCTATTGTTGCAGTAATATACGTCGTACCGTTACCTTCCTGTGATATGGCTGTGACGCACACTTTCGCTATTGGCCGGGAGCAATGCTTCCAGCAAATAGATAAACTTATTAATAGTCATAGCCTCCACACCTCCGAGTCGCTCTGCAAGCTCCTCCGCTACCTCGCCGAACATTCTCTGGATCATCCCGGCGTATCCTTGAAGGAGTACCAGATCGCCACCGAGGTCCTCGGCCGACCCGCCGGATTCGACCCTCAAAGTGACTCCACCGTCCGCGTCCAGGCCGGACGCCTGCGCGTGAAGTTGGCCGAGTACTACGCCCATGAGGGTCCCGACGATCCCATCGTGGTCGAACTTCCCAAGGGATCGTACGCGCTCACGTTCAACGTGCGCCCGGCCAAGCTAGGATCGCAACCCGAAAAAGCGCTGGTTCTCGAACCAGGCGGGAAAAAAGAGCACGCTCCACCATCGAACCGGGGATGGGCGATTACTGTGCTCGTGCTCTCCGTTCTTCTTGCGGCGTCTCTGGTGACCACTGCCGGATTACTGTCCCAACGAACCAAGACCCAGACCGCGACGGCCCAGCCGATCCCCGCCTCTTATCAGATTTTCTGGAATCGTTTCGTGAATAGCCCGCAACAACCGTGGGTGATCTTCAGCAACGGCAGCTTCGTGGGTAGACCCGAAACCGGCATGCGATACTTCAACCCCGCATCCGACACCCGCTCTTTCATCCTCGATCACTACACCGGCGTGGGAGAAGTGCTGGCCATTCACCAACTCGATCTGGTTTTCGGTCTCTTCAACCGACCGATTCGTGTGAAGCGCGGCGCCTTGTTCTCTCTCGATGACGCCAAGAACAACGACCTGATTTTCGTCGGTTCTCCTTCTGAAAATCTCACGCTCCTCGATATTCCCGGCACCAAGGAATTCGTTTTCCAGCGGCTCGACTCGGGTCCGCGCAAAGGAGACCTCGCCGTGCTCAACGTTCACCCCGAGTCCGGTGAACCCAAACTCTTTCTGGCAACCCCTGCGAATCAGCCCACCACGGAAGACTACGCGGTGGTCGGTCTGCTACCCGGTCTCGACCCATCGCGCTCCATCCTCATCCTGGCCGGGAATTCGACCTTCGGCACTCAGGCCGCCGTGGAATTCGTTTGTCGCGAAGACTCGGTGAAGGAATTGCTGCAGCGTCTGAATGTTTCGAAGGCAAGCGATCTGAAACCGTTCGAAGCTCTTCTTCACGTCAAGATCGCGCATGGCGTTCCCGTCGTGACCGACCTGGTCGCGGTCCGCAATCGCAGCAACTGATGTATGGGAAGACTGCGCGTACCGAAGAATTCCTACTTTGCGGGCGGCGTCAGATGCGGATCCAACTCCGCAGCCCTCTGAAACTCCTTCTTCGCTTCATCTTTCTCACCCTTTTGGTTGAGGGCCAGTCCAAGCTGATAATGCGCCGCCGCATATCCTGGCTCCGATTGGATCGCAGACCTAAACTGTGTAATCGCTCCATCTACGTCACCCACGCTGAGCAGCCTCTTGCCTGAGTTCGTCGAAAATGTAGCTGCCTGCTGATTGTTCGTCGCCGCCGCGATTCGCGCTCCGGCCTTGGCTTCATCAGCCGCACCCTGCGCATCTCCCAACTGACGCAACACCTGGGCCAGCGTGGTATGCGCTCCACCAAAATCCGGCTGCAACCGGATCGCCTCCCGCAACTCTGCCGCCGCCTCGGGCAGTTTTCCCTGCTGCTTCAAAACTGTGCCCAGCGTGTAGTGCGCCTCAGCGTAATTGGGCTGCTCCCGGATCGCCTTCTGCAGTTCTTCGCTGGCCTTGTCGAACTCTCCTTTTTGCCAGTACAACACTCCCAGCGTGTAGTGCGCATCCGACAAGTCCGGCTGAATCCGGATCGCATTCTGAAATTCCGGAACCGCCTTGTCGAGCTGATCTTTCAACTTGTACGCGAGCCCCAGGTTGTAGTGCAGCGATGCATTCTCCGGAGCAAGCTTGAGCGCAGCCTCGAGTTCCGTGATGGCCGCATCGAAATCGGCCCGCTGCATATACGCAATGCCTAAATTTCCACGGAACGTCCCATCCTCCGGGCGCAACAGAATCGCGGTCTTAAATTTCTCGATCGAGCTCGTCGCATCTCCTCTTTGAATTAGCGCGAGCCCCAGATCGTTGTAGACCTCGGCATCCTTCGGTTGCAGTTTCAACGCCGCCTCGAATGCCGCCACCGCGCTGTCGATCTCTCCCACGCGCTGGCTGGCAATCCCCAGGTCCACTTGCAGTTCGAACCAGTCCGGCTTGATAGCAGCGGCTTTCTTCAACTCGTCAAAGGCTTCAGCATTCTTCGACTGCGCCATCAGTGTCTTCGCTAAGTAGTAGTGTGCCGATGGATCCTTTGGCGCAAGTACCGTGGCCTTTCGCAGTTCGCCCGCGGCATCATCGAGTTGATGTTCCTGAAATTGCGCGACACCCAGATGCAGGTGCGCCGGCTCATACTCGGGACGCAATCGCTCTGCCTCGCGAAACGCAGCTTCGGCGTCACTATATTTATCCTGCTGCGCCAACACCGACCCTAGATCATCCCGCAGGTCTGCGCGCTCAGGAGCCAACTCCACCGCGCGCCGCATCTCCACAAGCGCCTCGTCCGCCGAGCCTCGCACGCTTAGCATTCTTCCCAACATCCGATGAGCCTCGGCATTTCCAGGAGAAGTCTTCGCAGCCTCCCGTGTCTCCTGCTCCGCCTCGGCAGATTTTCCTTGCTGCGCGAGCACGCTCGCCAGACTCAGTCGCGCTTCGGCAAATCCTGGCTTGAGCTTCACCGCCGCTCTCAGATGTGAAACCGCGCCCTCCAATTCTCCCTGCTGCGCCAACACCCAACCCAGCGCCGACTGCGCCTCTGCGTCGTTCGACGCCAGCCGCACTGCCTTTTCAAATTCCGCCCGAGCCCGCGTCAGGTCCCCGCTCTTGAATGCCTCCTGCCCTCTCTGCATGGCCAACTTCTCAGCCGACTTAGCCGGCGCGGCTGTCTGCCCAGCGCTCACTCCGAGCGTCACCAGCAGCATGAACCACGCGAACCTGGAAATTTTTTGGGACACGATGAATGGAAGATGTCTGATCTTCCCGCATTATATCCAAGGTATCTCAGCGATAGTTCTCCCGGGCGACGGGGGAGATCAGCACTAAAGCTGGTCGCAGGAGAACCGCAGTCGAGTCTCTGGTTGGGGTCGCAAAGTTAAAAGCTGACTCTGCCTGGTGCACGTTTAATAAATTCCCTTCCCTGTGCTCTCCACCTTCCCCTCCACGACCGACAGCGAATACGCCGCCCCACTGTCCCCCGTCCACGCAAGCAAATCAAAATGCCCACCTGTCCCAACTCGATAAACACTGATTCCCCGGAACGTCAGCGCCACGCCCTTCTCGCAAATCTCCGGCGCCTGCGTCGGCCTCAAGAAATAAGCGCCCTTCCCTGTCCCTACCACCACAGCCTTCCCATCCGCCTCCACCAGCACCGCCGACTTCTCATCGATCGCCACTTCCCGCGGAGACGAACTCCATCCATCCTTCATAATGCGCGCCAAAAATCCCAGGGACCGCCCCAGCCGATCGCGCTTGGCGAAATGCGAATCCGTAATCAAATTCTCCAGATGCGGAATCTTCAAGAAGTCGCGATCCAAAGTGACTCTGTCGAAATAGGGATTCCTCAACACATCCGCCGACGACAAATTCTTATCGTCCGGCTTATCACCGGCCGCGGTATAAACAAACTCGCCCAGAACCGCCAACCCCGCGCTGGTCCCGCCGATCGGCTTGCCCGCGGCGATATCATCATTAATCGCGCTCTCAACCGACGTCCCCTTCCACTCGCGAATATAGTTCGCCTGATCTCCTCCTGCGATGAATACCACTTCCGCCTTCCGAATAATCTCCGCCACCGCCGGATCCATCGCCGCCCCGCGATCCGGAAGAATCAGCGTTGCCACCGAATTCGCCTTGCACAGCCCATTCACATATGAGTTGTAATCGTCGTCGCCCCTCGCCCGCACAATCAGAAAATCTCCCCCGTTGCCCTTCTTGCACAGCCAGCGAAACGCCTCGTCGATATCGTCACCGCCGCCCATCATGGCAATCCCCGCCACGGGCTTGGTCTGCACGTCCTCTTTATTTCCGAGTCGAAAATATTTATAGGATTCCGCATGCGCCAGGCTCACGGCACACGCCATCGACAACAACAGCACGAACCACCGCAGATTGGTTTTGATCACGTCGAGAATATTACCGCACACGCTGCGCAGATCGCGCGCTCAGAAAGAAGCCTGGCAGCTTCTCTACTTCAACCCCTTCACCTGATACAAATCCGACAGTGTCCGGCTGTACCCGTACACGTAAGCCTTGTTGTCAGCCGAAACCAGCACACCGCGAATCGTATCGATCCCCGCCGAATCCGCTGGTTCAAACGATCTCCAGAACGTTCTCTGCCCCGTGGCTACATCAATGCGAAACACCTGCGCCGGAATCTGCCCCCGCGTGATCACAAACAGCGATTTTCCATCCGACGACCACGCCGTCGGGAACTCTCCGGGCTGCACTCCCTGCAGCACCCTCGGATCTCCTCCGCCCACAGAGAACAGATAGATTTTCTGGTCCGGCCCGCGCGCCGCCACCGTGCCTCCTTCCGGCGACAATACGAATCCTTGCGCAATGCCCTCCATGCTGAACGCGTGCGGCTTGGCATCATCGAGCGATTCAAGGTACAACCGCGCTCCATGCCCACTCTCAGTGCCTGAAAACACAAACCTCTTTCCATCCGGCAAGAACGTCGCCGCGATGTGGTTCATCCCGTCTGGCTTCAATTCCTTCATCTCACCGACTCCGGTCGGATAAAGCACCAGCGGCGATGGCATCACGTTCAGCCGCGAGAGCGCCCATTGCCCATCGGGCGAAAGTGAGAGCCCACTCCCTTCACCCAGCCGAATCGCCGGAGACCCGTCCGTGTTCCGCAAATACACCGCATACTTCGGACCACCGCCCTCGCCCGACTCAAAAAACAAAACCGTCTTCCCATCGGCCGACAAACTTCCCGGTACCGACCAGTCCAACCACGACAAGTCTTTCTCTTTCGCGTCACCCGGCGACAGCCCGATCATGCCCGAGCGGTCGTTGCCCCGGGTCAGCAGCACGTTTCCTTCCTTGCCCACATCCAGAATCGTCAGTTCGCCCGGAACCCGCGCTAGTAGCCGCACGCCGCCCGCGAGTGTCGTCGCATACAACGACCGGTCTCCTCCCGTTCGCGTTGCCGTGAACCAGATTTCGCTTCCGTCTGGCGACCACGCCAATCCCTGTATGCTGTCCCACCCGTCCGACAGCATCGTCTTCTTCCCCGCCATATCCAGCACAGAAACCGAACCGCCGTCGTCCCCGGTTTGCGGGTGATCCACGAATGCGATCGTCTTCCCATCCGGGCCCAACCGCGGATTCCCGATCCATCCATCCGCCTCATACAACACTTTACCCAGCGGAAACTCCAGTCGCTTCCGCCCGTCGACTTCGTGAACGATCACCAGGTTCGTTCCGTCCGGAGCCCAGTCAGCCCATTCGACATCGTTCAAAATCTCGCGCGGCGCTCCCCCCACCAGCGGCACCCTCGCTAACGTTCCGGCGTATAGAAACGACGAATCCCTCGGTTTGCTGTGGAGCGCGAGTAACATCTCTCCCGACGCCGATACCGCCAGCACGTCCGCGCCTTTCGGTTCCACCTGCTGCGACTGCGGACTCTCTGGCCGCGTCGTATAAAGATCGAGCGGCTTTCCTTCCCACGCGGCGCTGTAAATCACGGTTTTGCCGTCTGGCGCAAACCGCGCCGAATGCACAATCCCGCGCCGGAACGTCAGCGGATGGTACGCCGCAAACTCCGCCTTCGCTGCGCCCCCTTTAAAGAGCAGCGCTCCCGCCGCCAACCCTGCCAGCAGCGCCACCACTCCCGCAACCGCCGCCGACTTCATTACCCGGCCACGCGGCACCATGCCCTCGCGCGCTGTCGCGGCCGCAAGCCTTGACGAAGACACCGCCGCAATTCCCGAAGCACTCGCCGCCCGGATTCGCGAACTCTCCAGTCCGCGCTTTATCCGCTTCAAGTCACCGCGCAACTCTGCGGCTGTCTGGTAGCGCATATCCCGCTCTTTTTCCATCGACTTCAAAATCAGATCGTTCAGCTTTTCCGGAATCGCCGCATTCAAGCTCTCGACCGGCGCGGGCGAGCGATTCAGAATTGCCTCAAAAATCACGCCATTGCTGCTGCCTGTAAACGCCATCTGCCCAGTGGCCATCTCAAACATCACCGACCCGAACGCAAACAAATCGGTCCGCGGATCCAGTTCCTCCGCCCGCACCTGCTCCGGCGACATGTACGCCACCGTCCCAATCGTCGATCCCGGACTCGTCATCGCACCTTCCGGCATGGTCACCGTGTGTTCGGTGCTCTGCGCCAACTTGGCCAGGCCAAAGTCCAGCAACTTCGCCTGCCCGCGCTTGGTGACAAAAATATTCGCCGGCTTAATGTCGCGATGAATAATCCCGCGGCTGTGCGCCGCATCTAGTGCGTCCGCAATCTCAATGCTGATCCCGAGCAGAGTCTCGACATCCATCGCCCGCCCGCCAATGCGATGCTTCAACGTTGTCCCGTCGAGGAACTCCATCGCGATGAACGCGTGTCCATCGTGCTCATCAATTTCATAAATCGTACAGATATTCGGATGGTTCAGCGCCGACGCCGCCTGCGCCTCTCGCTGAAAACGCGTCAGTGCCTGCGGATCGCGCGCGACTTCATCAGGAAGAAACTTCAGCGCCACAAAGCGTTTCAGCTTTGTGTCCTCGGCCTTGTAGACGACACCCATGCCCCCTCCGCCGAGCTTCTCGAGAATCCGGTAGTGGGATATGTTCTGGCCGATCATTCTGTAGGGTTCATTAGCAGCGCTGCTATCTTATTGATGTGAGCCCATCCGCGCAAGCATCTTTCAGCAATTGCGGAAAGCCCGGCCTATCAGTTGCTGACAGTACGGCCCCGCAGTTGCCGAAAGCCACAGCCGCCGGACGTTGCCGTGAAAGAGCGGCCCTTCAGGGCCGCGTAAAGCAATCGAACGGTGCGAGCTTTAGCCCCGGTGGTTACTTCCAAAATTGCACTTGCACCCTCTCCCGCCTCGCGATACTGTAGCCCCCGGCCCAAATCCACGCAGGAGTGACCCGCCATGTCGTCCGAAGAAAATCTCCAACTCATGCACCGCTGGTTCCGCGAAGTATGGAACGAAGGCAAGATCGAAACCGTTCACGAATTGCTTTCCCCCAACGCCGTCGGCAAAGGGCAAACCGGGCAAGGTGATATTCACGGTCCCGCCGATTTCGTCCCCTTCATCGAGCGCATTCGCGGCGCGTTCCCCGACATTCACGTCACCGTCGAAGACGGCTTTGGATCCGGCGACAAAGTTGTGGTCCGCTGGTCCGCGACCATGACCCATCGCGGGGATCATTTGGGCATTCCCGCCACCGGCAAGCAGGTTCAACTCACAGGTATCACAATCGCTCGGTTTGCAGATGGCCAAGTCATCGAAGGTTGGGACAACTGGGACCAGTTAGGCATGTTGCAGCAAATCGGCGCCTACCAGCAACCCGAAGCGCTGGCCGCATAGAATTGCCGCATAAGAATTAACGAGGGTTGACTGACACCTGCATCAACTTAATGCCAACCAAGTTCGAACGGAAACCGTGACGAACACGTGTCCGTATTTCTACGCGGGCTTCGCACCCCTGCCTACCCTGACCAATTTCATTTGGAGACCCAGACTCACCAGGTACGCTCCAATCACGAGAAACATCAGGTTCTTGTTGCCCATGATCATGCTCAGGTATTCGCAGAATCCTCCGATCATGGCCCCGATCAGGTTTGCGCCAAAGAAAGAAGATGGGAGCGACACCCCGCGGAACGTCGTCGAGAAAATCAGTCCAGCAAAAAAGATCGGCAGCGGCACCACGAGAAGAGACCACAGCAATCGTTCATCGAAACTTAGTGCCAAAACAGAGTCACGCTTAACAATGTAGAGCAGCAGTAGAGTTGCGATTAGCGGCGCATACAGCCAGGTCCGGAAACGGCTCATGCGCATCGCAAGGAGGTTCGCGGCTAGCACCATCAGAAGAACGCCTGCCACCACAATCATGGTTACAAACCACGTCGTGCCAAAGTAGAGTGAGCAGTCCGCGATGCTCTTCGTCTCCAGCAGCAGAAAACCAAGCCCCAAAAACAGAAAGTGGCCGTCATTCATGCCGAACCCTCGCCCCCGCAGCAGGAATACCGCCGGTATCGTGATCGCCAGAAGAATCCCAATCACGATCAAGTAATCCGCGGGAATCGTCTTGCGAGAAAGGTAAAGGAAGGGCCAGTCATCTGTAGGAGCGACGGCCTCGGACAAGTCGTCGCCTGGGGGGATGGCTGTACGCACGAACCGGCCAAACTGCTGGGGTGGCTCCGGGTGGTGGCCACGGAAGGCGCAGATCACCACCTGTCCTTGGCTTTCGTACAGAACCGGCATCTGGCCCGTCGCCTCTTCGACCATGCGCACCAACTTGCGCGCGAGCCACTCGTGCCCCGCCATGAAGGACAGGGACAACACTCCATCGTCGTTCAGCAACCGGAAAGCCGACTGCATGCTCTGCACGGTATAGATGTAGCCGTCTAAACGGATATTGCTCATCGAGCTAAACAAGGTCTGCGAATCGAGAAAGCCGAAGACAACCATGTCATATCCGCCACTCGATCTTCGCAGAAACGCCCGCGCATCTTCGACGTGGATGTGGACCTTCGGATTCTCGTAAATTCCCGACGCATTGAATCGATCCGACAGCTTTACTAACATCGGGTCGATCTCCACCGCATCTACCTGTTCGGCTCCGTTCAGCACCGCAATCTCCGTATCCGTGCCTCCTCCCGCGCCTAACATGAGCACGCGGCGATGGGCCGGTGCGACCGCATACGGCAGATCGTATTGCGCCCGCATGTTGAGAATCTCAGTTCTTTTCTGCGGAGAATACCGGTTCGGGTCGAAGGTGCCGTCGAATTGAAGAAAATAGTGATTGACGCGCACGTTATAGATAGGCGGATCTTCCATCATGCGCAGCCCCGGATGCGGATCTCGCACAGGATTCTTGTGCTCTCCCTGTTCGCTCACGATGATGCAATAGTATGGGGACCACAATGCACTCGGAGTGACCGAAAAATACACGCCGGCCAGCGCTAGAGCCAGCATCGGGATTCCGCGCAACCACTGCCTTCGCGGAAGAAGCAGAACAATCGCGAAAGCCAAGAAACCCATCCCCAGCGTCGGTGAAAAGTACTTCAGCGAGAAGAGCCCGAAACACAGCGTTCCCGCAAGGCTGCCGCCCAAGTCCCAAGAGTAAGCCAATAACGCGGGCAGAGCTTCAAACAGAGATCCGATTCGCTGACCCAGCGGCACGAACACGATTGCGTTGCTGACGAAAATACCCACCAGGCACACGTAACGAATGAGTTGAGGATTCGGTGTATAGAATCTGCTTTCCGCGGCAGTGGTCGGCAGCGTAATGAAATGGGCAATCAACAGCCATACGACGTTAATCAGCAGCAAAGCTGGCAGCCAACCAAAAAGCGACTTCCTTTTCTTCCCAACGATCGCTCCCACACCCAGACCGAGGAAAGAACTGATCAACATCAGATTTGCGTAGTAAGCGATCAGTCTTACGACCGCTGGCGCCCAGCGAATCATCATCAATTCGAGAAATAGCGCAAGAAATGACAGGCAGAACAACTCGAACCCGCGCCGTCTGGCATCAGAATCCGTCGCTGGAGACAACGACAGTGCGGGTGACTCGGCGGAAGCCATGCAAGCTTTCCCTTCGGGTGCCAGGACGTGGCGGCGTTGAATGGAAGAATTCGCGATTGTAGCAAATCCACTCGGCAGATTCCGTCAGCCCCTCGGTTGAATTCATTTTGAAGCCGTCTTGAGGTGCTTATCAATCTGGCCCTTCACGCTGGCTTTCTCTTTCCGGTTTGCGGCTGAAATATAGTGCACCACCAATAATCAGCGCACCGCCCGCAAGAGCCATCCGGCCCAAGACTTCATGAAGAATGGACACACCGAGAATGGTGCCGACAAGAGGTTCCAGGTTTACGAAAATTCCTGCTTGTGATACGGGAACCCACTTTAAACCCCAGTTCCACAACACGGTGGTGCTCGCAGTCGCCAGTATTCCCTGCTCAGCGACCGCGATCCATACACGACTCGAGTAATGCAACCATGGGACGCCCGATTTCGTCGCGACGACGCCCGCCAACATCAAAGTACCGATCCCGTTGACTGAAGCCGTGACCATCAGCGCCGTGTGGGCGGCCCAACTTAAGTCGCCTTCGAGTGCAGACACCGGAAGAAGTGGTAGTTCCGTGGTCCGAGTTCCACATAAAGGCTCGGGGGCAGAATTTCATCTCCATCGCGTTCGAAGTTCGCCCCTGACAATTCATCAAGCAGTTGCCACTTTCCTCCACCGGCATCACCCCAGCAATTTTGGCCTTCGCGGAGCATGAAACTTCATGATCACCGATGCTTTGTCGTCTGCGTCTCCTGAGGTTGAAAACTGGCGAGACCTTCACAGAGCCGCAATGCACGAGACGGATCGCAAAGAATTGCCGTTTCGCATAAACGATGCTGAGAAAGCCCTCGCTCGCCGTAGCCGGGAACTGTTCGCTTTGCCGGGAAAACATCTGGAAGAACGCAAGGAACGGATAACGCCTTGAGCAAACTACGAGCGTTGAGTTTTTGTCTTCGATTGAAACTTGGTCACACGGTTTCAAGGTAAATCCGATTCGCTGTGAAGCCGCAGGTGGGCAGCGAGGACTGTGATAGACCACGGCGCTCGCTTCAATCAGGTTAGCGTCACTTCACAAATCGCAACGACCGAATGACTCACATCTGCAAGTTCTGACAGTTCTTTCACTTCTTACCGCAGGCTTCTATTAGAAGTTCCTTTCAGGAATGCAAGCAGCCCAATGTCAGACCACGGCTGCGTGAGGCAAACTTCAGTGGCAGAAACACAGGAAAAAAACGCAACGCAAGACAGGGAGACGCACTCCCCGTTTCTGCAGGAGCGAATCGATTTCTCCCTGGTACTCGGTGGCCCCGTCTCCCAGATCTTTCGAAAGTCGCATCTTGCTGGAGATGCCTTGGAACTCTTGCATTGGCGCCTGCTCGTGATCACGCTCGTCGCATGGCTGCCACTGTTGGTGCTTGCGATCGTTGGCTCCATCGGTCGAAGCTTCAGTGGGCTTTCCTTCTTTCATGATGTTGAGGTGCATGTCCGATTTCTCGTGGCCCTTCCTGTACTCATAGCTGCCGAATTGGTTGCGCACTCGCGGCTCCGTCCGGTTGTCTGCCGATTTGTCGAGCGGCCCATTGTGTTTCCTAAGGAATTAGGTCGCTTTCGCAGCGCGATCGAGTCCGCGGTAAAGCTGCGTAATTCCATTCCCGTCGAGTGCGGGCTGTTGCTTCTTGTTTACACTCTTGGCCTATGGGAGTGGAACAGTCGAATTGGGATTGACACTTCGACGTGGTACGCCATGCCTGGCGGACGGTGGCATCTGACCAAGGCAGGCTTCTGGTATGTCTTCGTGAGCATTCCCCTCTTTCAGTTCATCCTCCTGCGCTGGTACCTCAGGTTGTTCGTCTGGTTTCGCTTTCTCTGGCATGTCTCCAGACTAAACCTGCACCTCGTTCCCACTCACCCCGATCGTGCCGCCGGTCTTGCCTTCCTGGGCAAGAGTGCTTACGCCTTTGGCCCCATCCTTTTTGCGCAGGGTGCGGTGCTCGCCGGGATTGTGGCCAGTCGAGTCCTCTACCACGGGGAGCGCTTACTGTCTTTCAAGTTACAAATTGCGGGATTTGTGGCTTTTTCGTAATGGTCATTCTCGGTCCACTCTTGATGTTTACGCCCCAGATGGCTCGTGCAAAGAGAAAGGGGTTGGCCGACTACGGACTGCTCGCTCAACGCTACGTTGACAGCTTCGAACAGAAATGGGTTCTCGAAGATCCCGCAGTTTCCGGAGAACTCCTGGGAACTGGCGATATCCAGTCGCTCGCTGATCTCGGCAATAGCTATGCCATGGTGCGCGACATGCGGTCGGTCCCGTTCGGACTGGAGGACATCTCCCGCTTGGCCGCGGCGACCGCCGCTCCATTTTTGCCCCTCCTGTTAACGATCTTCACACCGGAAGAACTCATCATGCGTGTCATCAAGGTCGTGTTTTGAAGTCATGAACTGCATCGGGCCCACGTTAGGCGTATTAGCACCTCGCTAAGTTGCTGTCATGTGCAAACGGCTGCTTTTCGTCTGCCTCACTCTGGTGGTGCTTCGCACCCCGGACCAGGTGTACGCCCAGTTCACCGACCCCCACACTTACGACAATACTCCGGTGGGAACTAATCAGATCGAGTTTGCCTATTCCTACGCGCGGGCCAACGCGTCGATTGATAATTCGCTGATCGTCGCGGGCGCAAGATTTAACCTGAATCAGGGAACGATTACCTACACACGCTATTTCGGCCTCGTTCACCGTCTGGTCTGGGTGGAAGCCAGTATCCCACTCGCTGGCCTCAATGGTTCGGTCAGCGGCACTAACATCCACAGCTCCGCTACTGGCACTGGCGATTCCAGCTATGCGGTAGCTGCGCTGCTGAAGGGAGGCCCAACGCTTAGCGTAGCGCAATTTGCAGACTACAAGCCGATCACCACGGTGGGCATGAGCCTTACCATCACGGCACCGACGGGCCAATATAGCCCCAATAAGATTTTCAACCTCGGTTCAGATCGCTGGTCGTTTAAGCCTGAAATCGCGGCCTCGCATCCATTCGGGCCAGAGCAGAAGTGGGAGGTCGAAGCCTACGCCAACTCCTATTTTTTTACGGATAACACTTCTTATCAGGGGAGAGAAATCCTCCGGCAACAGGCGCTGCCTGGAATTGAAGGACACATTAGCTATTCTTTCATTGATAGCCTCTGGGTCTCACTTGATACGCGCTACTCCTTTCGCGGCTCGACCTTCATCAACGGCGCGAGCCAGAACAACGCGCAACAGAATTTCAGCCTGGGCAGCGAACTGAATGTTTCCCTTAATCCTCGGAACTCGCTCGTCTTCGAGTTCGACAAGTCACTAGTCCACCGAAATGGTCCAGCCTTGAGCGGCATTGCCGTGAAGTACAACTACAGTTGGGGCAAGGGATACTAGTAACCACACGGTGTTCTGCGGGATCAGTAACCCCCAACGATCGGGAGTCGTCAACTGTTGTGAAATCTCGATTAGATTCACCATCCGGGTCAATGCGTGAAATCGATCTTTATGACAGCTATCTACAGCTTCTGTCGAAAGTCGACGCGATGGATCAGATTTGAAAGGCAAAGAACGCTGTAACTATTGCCAGTGGGAGAAAGCAGCCTACCTGTATTAGAAGTGAAAGAGAGCGGCGAACGTCCGTTCCAGTCGGGGGGCCAGGCCCCTTCAAGTGAATTCAAGATTGAAAGGTGAAGAGGCGGCTTATGAATCGAAAAGCGATTGTAGTCAGTCTGATGACAGTTTTGTTCGTAACGTCAGTAGGCGCTTTTGGTGCAGCGGGCGACAAAGCCCAAGTCAAAGGCATGATCGTTACCCGCACCGGAGAAACGTTGATCGTGAACGGGCCGGATGGGAAGATTACCGTGGTTCTCACAGACACAACGAGGACGAAAGACGATGTGGGGCTCTTTGGGTTGGACAAGAAGGAAATGTCTAGTGTCGTGCTGATACCGGGAGTTAAGCTGAAGGTCGATGGAGTGTCCGACGACCAAGGGCGGGTTGTAGCGAAAACGATCACAGTCGACGGCGACGATCTAGAAACGGCCGAGATGATCCAGTCCGGCCTGCATCCCACAGCAGAGCAAGTCGCTGCGAACGTGCAGACTCTTTCAGAACACGACGCAAAGATAGAAACCAACAAGGTACAGCTCGCCGCCCACAGAGAATACATCGAAAATAACAAGCAGAATATTGTTTCCAACAAACAGCAGATTGACCAGAACATCAAGGACATTCAGGAGAACACGGATCGCTTTATGGCCCTGAGTGAATATGACGTGAAGGGCCAAGCAACTGTGAAGTTCAAAGTCGGCAGCGCCAAGGTCGCGCCAGAGGACGAGGAACAACTGAAGCAGTTGGCCCAAACCGCAACCGGCCTCAAGGGATACATCGTCGAAGTGATCGGGTATACCGATTCAACTGGCAACGCTGCGATGAACACAAAACTGAGCGAGAACCGCGCACAAGCGGTGGTCACTTATTTGGTCCAGCAGGGTAGCGTGCCAGTGCGGCATATCGTGGCCCCGGGCGCGATGGGCGAATACGGAGC
>Ga0070714_100000194_pt1 | contig 49287 bp, 46 predicted proteins | sample LARL83metaG_FD_65450 | JGI IMG/M metagenome (GOLD analysis project Ga0070714, IMG submission 65450) | Corn, switchgrass and miscanthus rhizosphere microbial communities from Kellogg Biological Station, Michigan, USA - LAR L8-3 metaG | ecosystem: Host-associated > Plants > Roots > Rhizosphere ... | reverse complement strand
GCATCTTCTTTTCAATCTTCTCCAGGTCCTCGGGAGTGAAAGCGGTTGGCCGGTAGAAGTCGTAGAAGAATCCCGATTCGGTGGACGGCCCGTGACCGAGCTTGGTCTCCGGGAAAAGCTCGAGCACCGCCGCCGCCAGCAGGTGCGCGGACGAATGCCGGTAGATTTCAAGCGCCTCGGGGTTCTTGTCGGTTAAAAGAACAAGATCCGTATCCTTTTCCAGCGGACGGGTAAGGTCGATGAGATCGCCGTTGGTTTTGGCGGCCAGCGCCGCATCCGCCAGCCGCGGGCTGATGTCCTTGGCGATCTGGAGCGCAGTGGTGCCCTTGGGAACTTCCTTCACGCTCCCGTCGGGGAGCTTTACATGAATGCTGTCTGCCATAAGAGGGACCTATGAGTGATCTGAATCTTTCAGTCTAAAGAAGGGAGTGGGGAGGGTCAAACGGGGGCAGGGGTAGGATGTGGCGACGGGAAAAACGGCTCCACCCCCAAAATGAGCTGATTTTGACTTTGGGCTGGGGCCCCGCCCGTCCGCGTGTAGGGCCGTGGGCGTGAGGTCAATGAGTGTAATCGCCTGATTACAGCAGTTGAGAAGGGGAACTGACCTCCCCTTGGTGGTGTCTAAGCATGCAGATGAGGAAAATTCACGTCGTATTCGTGTGCGTCTTGACACTGAGCCTCGTGGCTGGTTCTTTGTACGCGCAGGTTGACCGCACCAATCTCGATGAGGGCTTCGATAAGCCACTGAAAAAGACAGTTGTAGACTTTGGCCCATCCCCCTTCAGGACCTCTCAACACGTCAGAAACAAACTGACGTGCTATTACTATCCCGCTTTCACCGTTAAAGAATACGACCAAGGGGAGAAGGGTGCGGAGTGGTTGTCGATTGTTCCCTCTGCTCAAGCCGCGTGCGTCCGGATGCACGAGGAGCACGAAAAGGTCACCACGGAGTGGAGCGGATATTTTCGGGGTGTAAAGGGCACGGTTGTTTTCTTTTATGCTTCTGATGGTGAAGAGGGAGGAATGCCATTCGCGGCCTTCGATAGCGGAACCGGACGAAAGCTCTTTGAGGATTCTTCGCTACTTGACTACTATCAGAAAACACTGCACCTCAAGAGCGTTTTCCGCGTAACCAGCGAGGCTGATCAAAATCCCCGGTTGACCTATCTCCGGGTTGCGCGTGCCGGTTGCAACCTAAAAGCGGAACAGTGGGAATGCTGGAACAAAGTCCGAGCACAGTTGGGCATCACGCAGACGGACATACCAGTTTGTAGCGGGTATGAGAAGGCTGACTGGGAATCAGCGATAGTGTATCCAGTCTCGGTTGTGCTGACCGATTCTCCACAAATCAAAGCCGTAGATGGGCCTGTTTTTTGTTGGCCAACAGACTAGCTCGGCGCTTGCTGTCGTAACATCTCGATTTCACTCATCATGCCCGGCGCGGGGGGTTGAGCGCTATGGCCTGATCATTCACCAGTGGCTGCCATGAACCAAAATGCAAGCGTCGCAATCCCCGAAATTGGTGCGTGGGGGCTGGCCCATCCTTTCCGTGTCAACCCTGCCTAATAGGTTGCCCCACCCTTCCCGCGCGTTTTGCGGGAGGGTGGGCTCTGGCCACGAGCACGACTCCCATTTGCTCTCGCATCCGTGCGGTCCATTGCGATTCGATTTCAACAATCCCTTCCGCCCCCGTCGCGTAGTGAACAAAACTACTCCATTTCCAATCCTCGGGCCTCAGCACCAGTCCTCGCTTTACCGGATTGCGATGCATGTAGCGCAGCGTCTCGATGCGCTTGGCTTCGCTCCATACTGGAAAATCGTAGTAGCGGACCTGCCAAAAGCGTGGCAGAGGTTTGGCGTGCAGCTTTTGTGAGGCGATCTGCTTAAGCATCTGTATCGCTACCGAGAGTTTCGAGCGCTCTGGTTCGCCGATCAGAAGATGCACGTGCTCCGGCATCACGACGTAACCCACGATGTAGCAGCCGTACCAGACACGAACTCGCTCCAGCGTTCGCTCGAAAGTCTCTTTCGCTGTCGGCGAGTCGAGCAGCCGCATGCGGCGATAGCAACTAAACGTGATGAAATGCAGGCAGTGCTGGTTTTGGTAGCGAACTGGTTTGACGTGCATTCATGCAGATTGTAGTCTGCAGCGCAGGCCCACCCTCCCGCAAAAAGACGCGGGAAGGGTGGGGCAACCCCAAATTGGGAATTCCATGAGAAAGGTTGGGCCAGCCCCGGAAGTATCCGGGGGCGGGCAGAACGTGGGGCGGGGATGACCCGCCCCAACAATCTCTTTACATGTTCACGTCTTTGACGTGCGTGGCGAGGTACCACGTATTGCCGAAGGCATCGGTCACGCCGGCGCTGCGGTCGCCGTAGAACTGGTCGGCGGGCTCCTGGAACGAAGTCGCGCCGGCCGCCACCGCTTGCCGGTATGCGTCGTCCACGTTCGGGACGTACAGGTAGAACATCGTGGGCATGCGCTCGTACTTGCCGTGAGACTCGCCCATCTCGATGACTGAATCGCCGACCCGAATCACGGCGTGGTGCACGACGCCGTCCGGAGACGCGTACTTGGCGACTTCCTCCGCGTTAAAGGCACGCTTCAGGAAGCTGATGAGCGGCTCTGCCCGCAGAGGGTGTAGATACGGATTCACGCTGTGCAGGCCCTTCGGGACGTGAGTCTTACCCTTGGCCGTCGCGATGTACCAGAAGTTGCCTGCTCGATCTTTCACTGTGCCGGAGCGCTCGCCGTATTCCTGATCGCGTGGCTCGTCAACCAACGTTGCGCCTGCGGCCACTGCTCTCTTGCAGACGGCGTCGGCGTCTTCGACGTAGATATGAAGAGCGTTGCGGTGCAGCAAGCCGGGGAACTTCTGGCCCGGCAGGCCGCCGCCCATCATCAACATGGAATCGCCGATGCGGACTTCGCCGTGCACGCCACCCCTCGGCGTGTTGGCCCTCATTTTTTCTTCTGCGCCGAAAGCCTGAATGGCAAAGTCGAGCAGAGCCGGACCGTCTTCGGCGACAAGGTAGGGCGTGACCATCCGGAAGCCGGGCGGAATCGGGCTCACACTTTTCTTCACTTCCTTCTTCTCGGGCGTCTTGCCACCTTCGGGGCCTTCGGTCATCCCGCGCATGCGGCGGTGCATTTCTTCAACCGACATTTCCTCTTTCACAGTGAATACGGCCCACGAATAGCCAAAGGGATCCTGCAGGAGGGCATCGCGGTGCCCGTAGAACTGGTCCTGTGCGGCCCGCACGAGCTTCATCCCTGCCGCCACGGCATGTTCCGCAAATGCATCCACATCGGAGACCTGGATCGTCATGGAAACCGGCGAGTGACCCAGCGTTTCAGCGCTGAAGCGTCCACCCTCGGGCCATTCTCCGGCGATGTTGATCGGTGAATCGCCGATTCTGAGTTCGGCGTGCGGAATCTGCCCGCCAATTTCGAAACGGAAGATTTCTTTGGCACCCAAAGCACGCGTGTAGAACTCGATCGCTTTGGCTGGATCTCGGAAAGCCAATCTTGGTGACGCAGTCGTGCGCACGGCTGCAACGGGTTCAGCAACGGTAGACATACGTTTTGTTCCTCCTAGTTCAGATTTCAATCGTGCCTTGAAACGTGCGTTCGGCAGATTGCGCAATTCCGCCGCGATACGCACCAGGGGCTCGATTTCAGCCGCTACCTTCGGAGGCTTGCCGTCCGCCCGAGCCAGCATGGCCTCGACCGACTTGTTGAGTTGCTCGACCTTCTTGAGATCGAGTTTGTTCTGGTCGCCACTTCCCGGATTCAGAGAGCGCTTAGGCATGGGCACCCTCCATGCGCGCGCGCAAGCTGCTGAGCGCGCGGAACTGTAACTGCTTCACGGCTCCCTCAGTCTTGCTGACTTCCCGCGCGACTTCCTTGATGCTTTTCTGTTCGACAAACCGTAGAACAACTACTCGCCGCTGCTCCGGCGGCAAGGTGTCCACGAGGCGGAACAACGTGGCGCGCCGCTCGACTTCCTCAATTTCTGCCGGACTAACATGGGCGGACTCGATTTCCGCCTCGTCCGAAACTTCGCGGCCGGAGCGCTGCCACCGGTCCGAAATCAGGTTCGCTGCGATCCGGAATAGCCAGGCGGCAAACGGAATGCCGCGCCACTCAAACCGCTTCAGGTTCGCCAGCGCCTGATGGAAGACTTCTGCCGTCAGGTCCTCCGTTTCCGCGCGGTCGTGTACACGCTTCACGATGTAGGCGTAGACGCGTTCGAAGTTGATTTCGTAAAGGTCGGCAAAGCAGGCGGGGTCCTTCTGCGCAGCTTCGATGAGAAGCCGCTCGTCCGCTTCTTTCTTCAGAGCCTTCAACGAATTCTCCGCGGTTGAACCTTACATAGGGTAAACGTCTCGGCCCAGAAAAAGGTTACGGAGCGGAAAAAATAGAGATGCCAACTTTTTCTTGTATCTCTGGCCATAGATTCCGGCATCAGAAGGGTGACTTCTGTGGGCAGGGTCTTGCCCAGATGCTCAATATTCCGAAAAAGGAGGATGAACAGGCGACTATGGAGGCGATCACTGGAGTATTCAAGACACGATCGGAAGCGGAACGCACCGTCAACGAAGCGTACAACGCGGGCATCGCAGCAGACAAAATCACTCTACTGACTCCGGGAACCGTGGAAAAAATCGACAAGGAAATGCGAACCGTTCCCACGGAGGCTTCGGAGGAGCCCGGAATGGGGAAAGCCGTCGGAGCACTCGCCGGCGGAGGCGTCGGATTCGCGGGCGGATCCCTGCTGATGGCCCTTGTGCCGGGACTGGGACCGATCACGGCCCTCGGCTTGTTGGGCGCCGCGATCCTGGGAGTGGCGGGCGCAACAGTCGGCGCGGTTGCCGGCGGCAAAGCAGAAGAATCGAACTACGAGGGACTTCCGGAAGATGAAATCTTCGTCTACGAAGATGCGCTACGCAAAGGCCGCAGCGTCGTGATTGCCATGCCAGACGACGAACATGGTGCTTCGCTTCTTCGCAACTTGATGAAGGCAGCAGGGGCCGAGTCGGTGGACGGAGCCCGCGAACAGTGGTGGGTTGGCTTGAGAAGCGCAGAGCAGAGCCATTATTCCACTTCCACCTCCGGAAGGAAGTTCGCAGAGGACGAGAAGTTTTATCGTCTGGGATTCGAAGCAGCTCTGCATGCGCGCACGCGATGCATGGAGTTTGATCAGGTTTCGGCGGAGATGGAGGCGACCTTGGAAGATGTTCAGCGCCAATATCCGGGAGCAAAAGTGGAAGAGCCTTTTACTCGCGGATACCAACGGGGGCGGGAGCACTATCAACATCTTTGCGACGAAACTAAGAACGCAGCGTAGCGGAATTCGCTAAGGGATCGGATTCAGGCGCGGCAGTAGAGCTCTTCCATCGCTGCCTTCACTTTGTTCGAGACGGCTTCGAGGTCGCGTACGGTGAGTCCAACGGTGGAGATGGGCTTGCCAACGCGCATCTCCAAGGGACGGCACTTGATGTGATAGGTGTTCATCGGGAGCAGTTCGTAGGTGCCGACCAGGGCAACAGGAACGATATCGACCTGCGCCTTGATCGCTAAAAAGAATGCCCCTTGCAGGAATGGCTTGATCTCGCCGTCGGGCGTACGGCCGCCCTCGGGAAAGATCACGAGCGGTAGTCCTGCCTTCAGGCCTTTCAGCGCTGCACGAATGCTGCTCACCGAATGCGAAGGGTTCTGTTGATCGATGCAGATCTGTCCGGAGCGCTTCAGTTGCCAGCCTACAACCGGATAAGAGAGCAGTTCCTTTTTAAATGCAATCCGGAACTGAAACGGCAGATTCACGTAAAGCACGGGGATGTCGAGCGCTGAAGCGTGATTCGCGGCATAGACATGCGGCTTGGTCGTGTCGATCTGGTCGAGGCCCGTGACCTTCACCGGGGAGAAGATCGTCTTCATGATCATCCACGACCATGCGTAGGAAAACCAGTGCAGGCGGCGGCCGCTGCGGTCGAAGAGTCCACCGGGAAGGGCTAGCAGTCCCATGACGAGTGTGTAGAGCCAGATCAGCGGATCGAGGATCAAATACGATCGCAACACACTCAACCAGCCATGTTTCAGGCCAGGCACGGCGTGAGGACTTTGTCGCGGAGCAGGGGGTAGAGGCGCCGGGGACGGTCTACTTTCCGTTTGGGTATTTTCAGCTTGCTCGACCGATGAATTCACTTCCTGCACACTTCCATTCTAGGTGAAAAGCGCTGGCCGGGTACGATCAGGCGTTTACCTTAGGCACTCACTTCAAGAAGGCGCATGACCTCCCCAACCAGATAAATCGAGCCCGTGACGACAATGACCGCTTGCGGGCCGGCAGCTTGCCGGGCACGATCGAGTGCCGCCGCGACCTCAGCGACTGCCACAATCTCGGCCCCCGTTCGACTGCCAGCTTGGTGGATCTCTTCCGGCGACGCAGACCGTGGATTCTCGGGACGCGTGGCAATGACGCGCTCGGCCAAAGGAAACAAGATCTCCGTCATCTCTGAGATTGCCTTGTCGCGCATCGCACCGAAAACGAAAATCAGCGGACGGTCGTCATAGCGCTCCGAAAGGGCAGAGCGGAGGGCCCACGCTCCTGCCGGATTGTGGGCTACATCGAGGACGATCTCGGGCCAATTCCCATGACGAGGGATCACTTGGAAGCGTCCAGGCCATCGTGTTGCACGAATGCCGCGCTCGATGGACTCTGCCGTGATGCCTGTCATGCCTTGTTTGTTCAACTCGTCAGCCGCCGCAATTGCGAGTGCGACATTGCGTAGTTGATGTCGGCCTACCAACGGCGTCTCGACCAGAATCTGTTTTCCGAAGACTTGGAGCGGATACCGATAGCGGAAATTTGCATCGGCGCCAGGTTTCAGATAATCGGTGCTCCCCGGCGAAACGGGCGGCACATACTGGACGGCGCTGACTCCCTTCGCTCCAAGATCGAGAATAGTGTTGCCGATGACGTCGTTGGCCTCCGGTTGCTGCGGCAGGGTCACGACCACACCGCCGGGGCGAATGATCCCGATTTTCTCGCGGGCGATCTCGCCGACCGTGTTACCAAGAAATTTCTGATGGTCGAGCGAGATGTCTGCAATCACACTGAACAGCGGCTCTACGACGTTGGTGGCATCGAGGCGGCCGCCCATCCCAACCTCGAGCACTGCGATCTCGACGTGTTCGCGTGCAAAGTGGGCGAAGGCGATGGCCGTCATCATCTCGAAAAAGCTGGGGTGCCACGGCAGATCTCCGTGCTCGACCAGTCGTTCGGCGACGCGATCTACTTCAGTGTGCAAGGCAGCGAAGGTATCGTCGCAGATTTGTTGCCCGTTGATGCGGATGCGCTCGTTGATGCGGATCAGATGCGGTGAAGTATAGAGCGCAGCTTTTAGACCGGACGCTTGCAGAATGGACGCCAGTGTTGCCGCAGTGGAACCTTTCCCATTCGTTCCGGCAATGAGCACGCTGGGAAACGACCGCTCCGGATGATCCATGGCCGCAAGCAGGATGCGCATGTGAGCGAGGTCGAACTTTTGCGAAGGCGTATGAGCGAGTTCGTGCCCAAGCGCAAACATGCTCGCCACTGCGGTCTCGTAGGACATAAGAAGCTTCTAGCTACTAGCTCCTGGCTACTAGCTTACCAACATCCCATTTGGGCTTTCGACCGGAGGTTGACCGCGGAGAGATTCCATCGGAGTGGGCGAAGTACTAGGGGCGAATTAGGACCGAGAAGCGGTTTACGCCGCCATGAAATCCAGCGCGCGCGCGATGTAGGGCTTGAGCTGTTTGCGGGGCACTACTGCGTCGAGCATGCCATGCTGCAGGAGGAATTCGCTGCGCTGAAAGCCTGGTGGTAGCTTCTGCCGAATCGTCTGCTCTATGACCCGCGGTCCGGCAAAGCCGATCAGGGCTCCTGGTTCCGCGATGTTCAAGTCGCCCAGCATGGCGAACGAGGCGGTGACGCCACCCGTAGTTGGATCGGTCAGCAACGAGATGTAGGGGACTTTGGCTTTGTCCAGCTTCGCCAGAGCGGCAGAGATTTTTGCAAGTTGCATCAGGCTGATCACGCCTTCCATCATTCGCGCGCCGCCCGATGCTGAAACGATGATTAGTGGTGTCCGCGTGTCGGCTGAACGCTCGACTGCGCGGGTAATCGCCTCACCGACGACTGCCCCCATACTTCCGCCGATGAAGGCGTACTCCATCACGCTCGCGATCACGGGCCGTCCTTCCAACTTGCCGTGCGCGTTGATGACGGCGTCTTGCAGACCGGTATCTTGCTGTGCCTGTCGCAAGCGGGACGAGTAGGGCTTCAAGTCCACAAATTTCAGAGGATCGGTCGAAGACAGGTTGTCGTCGAAGGTGGCGTACTCGTTGTTGTCAAGCAGTTGCGCCAGGCGGGTGCGAGCGTCGATCCGGAAGTGCTTGTCGCACTTTGGACAGACGTTCAGATTGTCTTCCAGATCTTTCTTCCAGATAATCTGCCGGCAGCCTTCACACTTCACCCACAAGCCTTCGGTGCGGACAGTCTTCGCGCCTGAGGTGTCGAGCTCGCCGGATTCGCGCTTAAACCAAGCCATGGGGAAATTTGGGAATTGTGCAATTTAGTAATTGGGTAATTTGAAACGAGCTGCACTTGGCTGCGCCTTTCAATTACTCAATCACTCAATTTCCTAATTACTCAAGTTCAGTACTCGATTCCTCTCTGCGCCATTACGCCTTTTTCGTATGCGTGCTTGACCTGTCGCATTTCGGTCACTGTGTCGGCCGCCTCGACAATTGTGGGGTGCGCGTTTCGGCCCGTCAAGATGACGTGCACCATTTCCGGCTTCTTCTGCAGGCTCTCGACCACCTTGGCGGGATCGAGCATGCCGTAACTGATCGCATAGTTGATCTCGTCAAGCACTACTAAGTCCCACTCGCCCGATTCGATCGCCTTTTCAGCCTCGGCCCAGGCTTCTTCGACCATCCGAACGTCTTCCGGATCGGGTTTCTCCGCGCCAACCTTCACAAAGCCCCGTCCCATCTGCTTCATGACGAACTTGTCGCCAAAGGCCTTTACTGCGTCGAGCTCGCCGTAATGCCACGATCCCTTCAGGAACTGTAGCATCAGGACTCGCATTCCCTGGCCGACGGCGCGCAGGGCCGTCCCCATCGCGGCCGTAGTCTTGCCTTTGCCGGGCCCAGTGTTCACGATAATGAGACCACGACGGATATCAGCCATGCCGTAAGCGGACGTTTGATTCTACTAGAAGCCGCGCTGGCCTACGGGGCAGATTCCGGTTCAGAACTGCGGATCAACTTGGATGGCACCTGTTCGTTGCTGGACACTCCCATCCTCCAGTGGACAGAGCCGAGCCTCTGCCTAAGGCGCCCGGCTTCATCTTATCAAGGGTTTAGGCACGTCCTTGCCATGGAATTGGAGTTGCTCTCAGTTATGTATTGGGTGTGTGCTGATTCCGTGGCTGGGGGGGCCAATCGGGGAAGTCTGAAACTATTCAAAAAAACCGAAATAAAACACCCTCCGGTCCAGTCTATGGTTAACAGACAGGGTCAACATCATTTGTGAATCGTTATCGGCGCTCGGTATAGACATAAATGTTCGCAATCAGGAACTTTTCCATGGAACTCTTGCATCCAAAGTTGCGTAGCTCGGTCAGGCGGATCTCTGTCCCCTCGCAAACCGCGGAGGTCTCATCGTGCTCAACAGGTGTGTAGTGTTTTTGTGGTCCGCAGTGCTGGCACTCCCGGCATTTGCGGCCCAGCATGTGGCGGTTCATCCCAGAACGTCGATCGACTCGGGCGATCAGGCGACGATTCGCGAGATCGTTGACATGGAGCGCCAAGCCAAGGAAGCCAGCCTTCACCGCGACCCGGATTTTCCTCAGCGCACCCTTGCTGAGGACTATGTTGCCATAACTCCCCTCGGTCAAGTCACGACCAAACAGGACTCGGTATCGGCGCGCAAGAGCGGGCAGCTTCGCTATGACACGATCAACGTGAGCGACATGGTGGTGCGCATCTACGGTGACACCGCTGTTGTGACGGCGCGGGCTGACGTGAAGGGGCACCAGCTTGGGGAAGACTTCAGCGGGCCGTATCGCTATACGCGAGTCTGGGTCCGGCACGCGGGACACTGGCAGGCTGTAAGCTATCAGGCTACGGTCACGCAGTAGCGCATCTCATCCGATTCGCGCCTACGATAGTGTCCTTCATTCCGGGAAGGTGAACAATGATTTTGCGTGGAAGGCAGTCGAAACGGCGGTTGTGCGCCGGTGCGAGAGCATTGATTTCTGCACTGATGTCCTGCGTGGCTCTCGCCGCATTCGCCGGAGCGCAAGACCACCAGCTATCACCCCAGAAGCGCACTCAAATCGAGGCCGCCGTCTCGAAGTTCATGGCCGACGCCCACGTGCCCGGCGTTTCCGTCGCGGTGGTCGAGAACAGTGAGTACGACTACGGCGCTGGGTTCGGCCTTTCCGATGTGGAGAACAATGCTCCTGCCAGCGAACATACGCTCTTCCGCCTGGGATCGATCTCCAAGCCATTGACGGCCGTCGGCGCGATGCAGCTCTGGGAGCGAGGGCAACTCGATCTCGACGCGCAGGTCCAGAAATACTGTCCGGCGTTTCCGCAGAAGCCATGGCCAATTACCACACGACAGGTGATGGGACATCTTGGCGGCATTCGTCACTACAAGGCTGATGGGCAGGAGGATCTCGAAGGCGGGAACACAAAGCACTTCGACAATCCCATTCAGGCGGGGATCGACTTCTTCAAGAATGATCCACTCGTGGCACAGCCCGGGACGCATTTTCATTACTCGACGCAGGGCTATACGCTGGTCGGATGCGTAATGGAGGGGGCATCCGGCGCCAAGTACGTGGACTATATGCTCAAGAACGTCATTGTCCCGGCGGGCATGGAGCACACGCAGCCCGACGATCGCTTCGCGATCATTCCGTACCGCACGCGCTTCTATCACAAGACCGAATCGGGCACGGTGCAGAACGCTGATTTTCTCGATTCCAGCTATAAGATTCCCGGTGGAGGCTGGATATCGTCGGCGGAGGACATGGCGCGATTTGAAGTGGCGATTCTGAACGACAAGCTGATCAAGCGCGCCACGCGCGACCTGATGTGGACTCCGCTGAAACCGTCCGACGGCTCGAAAGACACGTACGGGCTGGGATGGGGCGTGGGCGACGAAGGCGGCCTCGTCGCGATCGGTCACACCGGCGGACAGCAAGGCACGAGCACGGCATTTTCCATCGCTCCGGCACAGCGTGCCGGAGTCGTCGTGCTAACGAATATGGACGACGTTAGCTCGGGTGACTTGGCCGAGGAGATTCTGAAGATCGTGGTGGGTGCGCCGGCAAGCGTGCCGAAGAAATAGTACCTAGGCAGGATTCTCCGTCGATAATCAGTATTGAACTATAAGCATTACGTTTAATGTCCCGAGTGATATGGGTGGCCCTTTAGAATCGTTAACGCGCGATAAACTTGTTCGAGCAGGACCACCCGCGCCAGTTCGTGCGCGAGTGTCATTTTGCCGAGGGAGATGATTTGCTGGGCGGCGGCCCTAGTCTCCGGGCTGAAGCCGTCAGCGCCGCCGATGGCAAAAGCGATCGGCAGGGGATTGTGGTCTTGGTAATCTCCCAGAAACTTGGCGAACTGTTCGGACGAGAATTCTTTCCCCCGCGAATCCAAAAGGACCAGGGTGGATTTCGCACCACTCTTCGATCCTCGGCCGCACGTTTCGAGCAAGGCTTTCTCATCGCGAAGCGCGATACCTTCCACTTGCACGTAGCGGGAAATGCGCTTCAGATACTCGTCGGTGAGCGACTGGATCGCCGGTTCCTTCGTCTTCCCAATCCACGCAATCTTGATCTTCACGAGAGACCCTCACTTCTTGCCAGAGGCCAGTACTACTGTGGCTCCGAACGCGACTTTCTCCCCGTCCGAATACTCCCGCACTGCCGCATGCACCTTGGCGTGGATTTTCTGCCACTGGTCAGCGGGCACGCGTTCAAGCATCGGACGAAATGGGACGGAGACGGCCTGAGCTTGCTCCCACACTTCTTCGGCTGGGCCCAGCCACGTCCAGGGAAGCGTCTTGGTCTCCTCTTCGACCTCGTGGAATCCGGCGCTCCGCAGAATGGCGGAAAGGCTACCGGGCGCAGCAAATCGAAAAGGATCGGGACCGCTGGGATCGAGCAAGGGTCCGCCAACGTGCCGATGGACCACGCCCATCGTCGTTTGCCAGTAAGGCTGGTCGAATGATCCCCACGCCAGAAAGCACGCCCGCGCGCCCGGGCGCAACGCGCGCCGCAGTTCGCCGAGAGCAAGTTCCGGGTCGCGGAAGAACATTACACCGAAACGCGAAGTGGCGAGATCGAAGGTGTTATCGGGAAAAGGCAGAGAATGCGCATCGGCCTGCCGCGTGGTGAAGTTATCGAGTCCTCGTGATCGCGCGCGCCGGGCCGCGATTTCGAGTAAATCCGCGCTGAGATCGAGCGCCGTGACATGGCCGTGATCCCCTACGCGAAGCGCCACGCTGATCGCTGGCTCACCGGTTCCGCTCGCCAGGTCGACGACCTTCATTCCGGGCGACGGTTGCGCGTACTCAACCAGAGCATTGGTTACTGGCTGGCCCATAGCCGCCGACTTGGCCTTCCACTTTTCGGAAGCAACCAGGCGGTACTGCGATCCCCAGCTCGGTTCGGGGTCTAGCGTCAATGTCATGGGCTTTCAGAATCCGAAAAGCACTACGCTGTCTTTTTCGTCTTCTTCTTCGACGCAGCCGGCTTGGCCGCAGTCTTCGACTTGCGGGGCAAGGATTTCAGATCGGCCGGCTCCAGGCGCTTGGCCGACTTCCACAGCCGCTCCAGATCGTAGAACTTGCGCGACTTCTCGGAGAAGACGTGGACGACGAAGTCCACATAGTCCACCAGAATCCACTCGGCTTGGTTGTAGCCCTCGACGTGAGTGGGGCGCAGGCCTGTGGTCTTCAGGCGCAGCTCCACCTCGTCGGCTATGGCCTGGACCTGGCGCGGATTGGTGCCGCTGCACAGCACAAAGTAGTCGGTGAATGCTCCCGACCCTTTTTCCATTTCAAGAATGCTGAGTTCTTCGGCCTTTTTCTCGAGGCAGGCTTGGATGGCGGCTTCCACTTGCTTTTTGAGTTCGTTTTTCTTCATTCGATTGCTGGTCGTTGGTCGCTGGTCGTCAGCGCGTCCTTCATTGTAACCGACCTTCGATTTGTGTATTTTGCACACGCTGATTCAGGTCAGCAGGCACGCGCGGACGCGGACGAGCCTCGACATTCATTGACTCGCTGGTTATGCGCACGTAAGATTCGTTTCCAATGATCGGACGGAGCCAATGATCGGACAGACTATCTCGCACTACCGCATCGTCGAAAAGCTCGGTGGCGGCGGGATGGGGGTCGTCTACAAAGCGGAAGACCTCAACCTGCACCGCTTTGTCGCTCTCAAGTTCCTGCCTGACGAAGTCGCCAAGGACTCTGCGGCGCTCGCCCGCTTTCAGCGTGAAGCGCAAGCCGCGTCCGCGCTGAACCATCCCAACATTTGCACCATCCATGAGATCGCGCAGGAAAATGGGCTGTCCTTCATCGCCATGGAGTACCTCGATGGCGTGACACTGAAGCACCGCATTGGCGGCCGCCCCATGGAGACCGAGGAGATTCTTTCGCTGGCGATTGAGATTGCCGACGCTCTCGATGCGGCGCACGCGCAAGGAATCGTCCATCGCGACATTAAGCCGGCGAACGTCTTTGTGACCAAGCGCGGGCACGCCAAGATCCTGGATTTCGGCCTCGCCAAGGTCGGGCCGGGTAGCAGCTCCTCTATCCCAATTTCATCCGCGAATACCGTGACCGCCGTTGAAGAGGCGCATCTCACCAGTCCCGGCTCCACGCTGGGGACCGTCGCCTATATGTCGCCCGAACAGGTGCGGGGGAAAGGTCTCGACGGCCGCAGCGATCTGTTTTCGTTCGGCGTGGTGCTCTACGAGATGGCGACTGGGGTGTTGCCGTTCCGCGGCGATACTTCGGGCCTGATCTTCGAGGCGATTTTGAACCGGGCTCCCGCCGCGCCGGTAAGGCTGAATCCGGAAGTTCCGGTGAAGCTGGAAGAGATCATCACCAAATCGCTGGAGAAGGATCGCGAACTCCGCTACCAGCACGCCGCTGACATTCGAGCCGATCTAAAGCGCTTGCAGCGGGAGACACAGTCGGGACATTCGTCCGCGGCTAGTTCTGCGGCTCAAATGGATGCAGCGAGCGCGCCTTCGATCGTCGCGCCAGCAACCTCAAGCGCTAAGCACAAGGTGGCATCGGCTTCGGCGATTGCCGTCGTCGCTGAGCCTGTTCGCCGGCGCTCACCAATCATCCTGATCGCATCGTTGCTCGTTGCGATCGCCGCGGTAGCAGGAATATTTTTCTGGCGCTCGCGCGCCAGCCAACTTACGGAAAAAGACTCCATCCTGCTTGCCGATTTCACCAACACGACCGGCGATCCCGTATTTGATGGCACGCTGAAGACTGCGCTCCAGGTCAGCCTCGCGCAGTCTCCGTTTCTGAATCTCATCTCCCAACAGGAAGTTTCCAAGACTCTGAAGCTGATGGGACAGGCGCCCGACGCTCGCGTAACGCCGGAAATCGGCCGCGAGATCTGCCAGCGCAACGGCATCAAGGCCCTGGTCCACGGGTCCATCACAAGTCTGGGCAGTTCCTACGTGCTCTCGCTCGAGGCGATTAACGCGGTGAACGGCGCATCCATCGGCCAAGAGCAGACCCAGGCGCCAAGCAAAGAAAAAGTACTCGACGCTTTAGGTGACGCCAGCACAAAACTGCGCAGCAAGCTGGGCGAGTCTCTAGCGTCGATTCAGAAATTCGACAAGCCTCTCGGCGAGGCCACAACGACGTCGCTCGAAGCGCTCAAGCAGTCGACCGAGGCCTCGGTCCGCAACAACAACGGCGACTTTCTTGGCGCCATCGAAATCAGCAAACGCGCAGTGGAACTCGATCCTAACTTTGCCATGGGATACCGCGGCCTAGCGGTCGAATACAGCAACATGGGCCAGCAAGAGGCCATGCTGGTCAATATCGGCAAGGCTTTCGAGTTGAAGGACCGCGCCAGCGAGCGGGAGAAGCTGGCGATCACCAGCGACTACTACCAATACGTCGGCCAGATCGATAAGGCGATCGAAGTCTACAACCAGTACAAGCAAACGTATCCGCGCGATGAGCGCCCCCGCGTGAATCTCGCGGTCACCTACCTTAGCGTGGGCCAATTCGACAAAGCGCTGGAAAACGGGCTTGAGGCCATTCAACTAAGTCCGGAAAAGTACAACGGATACGCGATTGCAGCGAACGCTTATGCGTCGATGAATCGCCTGGATGATGCCAAGGCGATCTTGGCCCAGGCTCAGCAGCGCAAGTTGGGTGCGGCGCTCATTCATTTGCAACTTGGGCAGATCGCTTTGGCGCAGGGTGATGCGGCGACGATGGCAAAAGAGGATGCGCTCGCGAAAGGGAGCCCGCAAGGTGAACTTGCTCTGATCCAGCGCGATGCATCACTCGCTGCAGCCCGTGGCCAGTTGCGTCGCAGCCGAGAACTCTACAAACAGGCCCAGGATGCGGCTCAGCGGCTCGAACTCACGGAGACTACTGAGAGTGCGGTACTGAACATGGCGCTCATCGACGCATTTGCGGGCAATCGCACAGAAGCAGTAAAGGGAGCAGACGCGGCGCTCAAACAGGGGCAATCCCCGAATTTCATGCTCTTCGCCGCCGATATTTATGCGCGCTCCGGCGAGGACGCCAAAGCCAGAACCTTACTCGAGCAGGCCGTGAAGCAGAGGCCAGACGACGTGTTCATTCAGTCGGTGAACGCACCAATCGTGCGGGCGGTGCTCGAACTGAATCATCACGCGGCGGACAAAGCGCTGGAGATTATGAAGGCGGCCCAACCCTACGATCCCGCTAATACCGAATCGCTCTACACACGCGCGGGTGCCTACCTGATGGCTGGGAACGGTGCTGATGCGGCGAAAGAGTTCCAGGCGGTCCTCAATCTAAAGAATGGTTCGCCTGCAGATCCGTTGATGTCGGCAGCACAACTAGGGCTGGCCCGCGCTTATGCCCTTTCTGACAAGGGCAAAGCGCGAACATCCTACCAGGATTTTTTTGGCCTCTGGAAAGATGCCGACCCGGACGTCCCTCTCCTGAAAGAAGCCAAGGCGGAATACGCGAAGTTGCAGTAGTAGCCGATTCCCGATTCGTGATGCGGTTTACTTGCCTGTCTTTTTCGCGTCGGCGGCGGCTAGTTCGCGCAACTTCGCCATGGTGGCTTGGGAGGAGTCTTTGCGCTTGGTGTTCTTGTTCCGGCGTTTTGCCTTCGTGACGTAGTGGTTCTGAGCCATGAGATCTCCGAGGTCTTGGCGGTTTGGGACGCCTGCCCTGTGTGGTGCCAAAGATGCATTCGCCAATAAAAATGCGACGCTTACTATAATACTGGGTTCTGTGAGATTCCCGGGACCCTCTGCGCAGCTATTTATATAGCCCCAACTTCCTGATGTACTCGCCGACGGCCGGGTCCACAAATCGTCCCAGGGGCTTCCCCGCCGATGCGGCTTCGCGAATCGCGGTCGCCGAGGCTGGCTGATGCAAGTCTCCCAGTAGATGGACGGTTGCTCCCTTCAGCACCAAGTCTCCGGTAGGTGCCTGCTTGTGAAATGGCTTGGTCACTTCTGGGCGGGGACGCAGACTCTCCGGGAGTGCGTTGGCCACATCAGCGAGGGAATATCCCGGCCGGGCGGCCACCACGAATTCGCACTCGCGAAACAGAGCCTCAGATTGATGCCATTTGGCGATGTCTTCGAAGGCATCCATGCCGATCAGGAGAAACAATTTATCAGCGGCCTTGAACTTCTGTTTCAGCCGCCGAACCGTGTCAATCGTGTAGTTCGGCTTTTCCTGGCGGTCCTTTCGAATTGGCACGATGCCTTCCTCGGGCGCCTCCAGCAGAGACGGCACAAATGCCTTCTCTTCGGCGGTCGCCAAGGCCAACATGGCAAAGCGGTGCACGAACGGGGACAGCGGCTGGCGCTGCTTGTGAGGAGGAATGTTCGCGGGTACGAAGTGAATCCGGTGCAGTTTGAACTGCTCCAGCGCTGCCCGCGCCAGTGCCATGTGTCCGCGATGGACTGGATCAAAGGTTCCGCCAAAAAATCCGATATTCATAGTTCGTTCGTGGATTCTGCCCGCCTAGTGTCTTGATTCGCGGCCCCGGATGCAAGTCGAGAATACGCATTGTCCAACCGGACGTTGTCCGGCAGGCCAATGGACCTACCAGAGTGCCCAGTCTGCCAAAACAAAATGAACTCCTGTAACTATCCTGTTTCCCGTTTTGGCACTAGCATGGGTTACATGCGAGTAACCCTCCCCCTACTCCGCATCCCCGCATCTCGAGCCCCCATTCTGCGTTATGGAGTGGCCGTCCTCAGTACGGCCCTGGCCTTGATCCCGACGGTTCTGTTGGCTGATGTTTCCGAAAGCCGCCTTGCTCTGTTTGGCGTCGCGGTCATGGTAAGCGCTTGGTACGGCGGTTGGAAGCCTGGCGTGGTCGCCACTTCCTTCGCCCTCACCGTGGGCGCCTATTTTTCGCTCGCCGGGCCACACAGCCCCGAGCAGGCACGTACCGCGATCCTCCGCCTTTCGCTGTTCTTTTTCGTTGCCATGCTGATCTGCTGGCTCAACGCTGCCTTGCGGGCCGCACAGGAAGATCTGCGACGCTCGGAGTTGAACTTCCGGTCGCTGGTGACGAATGCCCCCTATGGCGTTTGCCGCTGTGATTCTACGGGCCAGATTCTCGACGCGAACCCGGCCTTCCTTGAACTGCTCGGCTATTCCTCGGGGGAGGAACTGATCGGGAAGCATATTTACAGTTTGTATTCCGATACAGACCACTGGTTTGCGCTCGCCGATTTCTTCCGTTCATCAGCACCGTTCAAGGGACTCAATGCCGAATGGAAGCGGAAAAATGAGACGACGACCGTAGTTCGAGTCTCTGGCCGCGCAGTAACGAACGGCCGGGAAGAAGGGGTTGTGTTCGAACTGTTTGCCGAAGATGTTACCGAGCGCCGCGCTCTCGAACAACAACTTCGGCAGTCGCAGAAGATGGAAGCGGTAGGCCGTTTGGCCGGCGGCATCGCGCATGACTTCAACAACCTGCTGATGGTGATTTCGGGCTATTCGGAGTTCCTGCTGGAACGCCTTGGCGACGAGCCGCGTCTCCGCGGCCCGGCGCAGGAGATCGCCAGCGCAGCCGAGCGGGCTTCGTCGTTGACTCGGCAACTGCTCGCCTTCAGCCGCAAGCAGATGCTGGCGCCGCGCATCGTCAGTCTGAACGATGTTGCCACCGAAAACTTGAAAATGCTGACTCGCATGATCGGCGAAGACATCGACCTGGTGCTAGTTCCGGGGCCGGGTCTGTGGCCGGTGCGCGCCGATGCCGGGCAGATCGAGCAAGTAATCATGAACCTGGCGGTCAACGCCCGCGATGCCATGCCTTCCGGAGGCAAGCTCACGATCGAGACCTCAAACGTCACACTCGATGACGAGTATGCCCGCTTTCATGCTCCCGTTCGGCCGGGCGACTACGTGATGGTTGCCATCAGCGATACCGGCGCCGGCATGGATACCGAGACTCAGTCGCATATCTTCGAGCCATTCTTCACGACGAAGGGCACCAAGGGAACAGGCCTGGGGCTGTCAACGGTTTACGGCATCGTCAAGCAGAGTGGCGGATATATCTGGGTCTCCAGCGAAGTGGGCCGAGGGACGACGTTCAAGATCTACCTGCCGCGGGTTGCTTCGGTCGGCGAGCCTGCCGCGCTAGTTGCGACCCCAGTTGAGTTCAAGAAAGTAGAACCCGGCACGGAAACGATTCTGCTCGTCGAAGATGAAGCCAACCTGCGCTACCTGGCACGCCAATATCTGGAAAAGCAAGGCTACAAAGTGATCGAGGCGGCCGATGGCGCGGTCGCTATGCAGATTGCCGTGGCCCATGAGGCCGTGATCCACCTGCTCCTGACCGACGTCATCATGCCCGGCATGAATGGCCGCGAGCTGGCGCAGCGCATTTCTGAAATTCGTCCTAACGTGAAGATTCTCTACATGTCCGGCTACACCGAGAACGTAATCGGACACAACGGCATGCTGGACGCGGGCATACGCCTGCTCCAGAAGCCCTTCAACCTTCGCGATCTGAAAAGCAAAGTTCGCGAAGTGCTCGACGCAACACCAACCCCCCCGGAGGTCGCCATGTCCATGCAGTCCGCAGAACCGCGCCGCGCCGTGCAGGCCAGGGAAATTCCGCCTTCGCGTGCGCAACGATTCCAACTTCACTTGCCTCTGCGTTATCGCCGCTTGGGTGAGAGCCAGTGGCACGAAGGCACAACCGAAAACATAAGCCGGTCTGGAATGTTGTTTCAGGCCGATGAAGTTCTACAGCCCAGTTCTCAACTGGAAATCAATCTCGTGCTTCCGGCAGAAATTGCCGGGCTCTCGTCCACGGAAGTTGTGTGCCGGGGAGAAGTTGTACGTACGATTGAACCGAATGGCAAGGCTCTAAGCCCAGCGCTGGCCGCGCGGATTTTGCAGTACCACTTCCAGCACGGCCCGCTTCCGCGAGCGTAAATTTCCCAGCGCGAATGTTCTGTGGCGGTTGACAATAGAAACGTGGCGACCTTCGGGCCGCCCTTTCCATTTTGCTGTGTCGAATAAGGAAACCGGGGATTTATTCCGCGGGCGCCGGGGCGGATTCGGTGACGGCCCGCAGGCGGGTTATGGCGTCTGCGAGGGCATGAGTAAACTCTGGAATGCCCTTGCCAGTGACGGCGGAAATCTCGTACAGCTTGAGCTTTTTCTTCTTGCAGTACTTCTTCAACGCTGCCACCTTGTCTTTGTTCACCACATCGATCTTCGAAGCGACCATGATCATCGGCTTGTCTTCAAGATGCGCGCCGAAGCTGCTTAATTCGCCGAGAATCACTTCCACGTCCTTGATGACGTCGGGACGTCCGCTGGAATCGGAAACATCCACCAGATGCACTAGCAACCGCGTGCGCTCGATGTGCCGCAAGAACTGTGTGCCCAGTCCTGCTCCGGTGTGTGCGCCCTCGATTAGCCCTGGAATGTCGGCCACCACGAAGCTGACTTCACTCTTCGCGTCGCCTACCGCGACCACACCCAGATTTGGCTGAAGCGTCGTGAACGGGTAGTCCGCAATTTTTGGCCGCGCAGCCGAAATGCGTGAGATCAGCGTGGACTTGCCTACGTTCGGATATCCCACCAGTCCCACATCGGCGAGCAACTTCAACTCGAGGCGGTACGTGTGTTCCTCGCCGGGCCGGCCCGGTTCGTGCTCGCGCGGAGCTTGGTGGACTGACGTGGCGAATCGCGCATTGCCGCGACCGCCGCGGCCTCCGCGCGCGATCACGAAACTTTGGTCAGGCTGGGTGAATTCGAAAACCTTGTCCCCGGTTTCGTCTTCGTAGACGATTGTCCCAACGGGAACCTTTAGAACAATGCCGTCGCCGTCGCGCCCGGTCTTGTTCGAGCCTTCACCGTGGCGCCCGCGCTCGGCCTGGTGCTCGGGATTGAAACGGAAATGCACGAGCGTGTTATGGCGCTCACTCGATTCCATGGTGATGTCGCCACCCTTGCCGCCATCGCCGCCCGAAGGGCCGCCACGCGGAACGAATTTCTCCCTGCGGAACGCCATGCAGCCGTTCCCGCCATCGCCGGCCTTCACCTTAATTTTTGCCTCATCAATAAACATGTTTTTCCTGTCGATCTATCATCAGGGAAGAGTAGCGGGTATGTCTAACGGCCGTGGTCTACCGGCCTTCCAGCGTGACCTTCTTGAGTCCCGGAATCCAGCCACTCTGAAACTCCGGACGTACCGTCTGCGCTGCGTCTAGCGCCCTATGGAACGCTTGACGAGCCTCTTCGGACCGCTGCAGGCGCTTCAAAACATCTCCCAGTTCAGCTTGTGCTTGCACCGATCGCGGTGCGAGGTCGACTGCCGCTTGCGCCTCAACCAGTCCCTCTGGAAGGCGATTGCCCGCGACCGCCAACTGCGCCCGGGTCACATGGTTCAACGCGGAGGCCAACGGGATTTCAAAGTGTCCGTCGTAAACAAAAAGGCCATCCTCGATCACCGCACTGGGCTGCATCCTCTCGAACTGGTCGTAGGGATTCAGTTCTCCGGGCCCAAACTCGTAGCCCGAAAGCACTCCAGCACTAATCAGTACGGGGCCATCAATACTCCTGGGAACGTCCAATGTTGGCTGCAGCCAAACCGAAGCAATCGTCGTCAGCGGTTTACAGTTCACGCCGTAATAAGTCGGTTCAACGACAACGTCGGCGAAATACGCAAGCCAGCAATTCTTGACGTTGCGGCCGTCCAGATATTTCCGTGTCGCTTTGAGTTGCTGTCCCCAGTCCGCGTTCGAATCACTAAGGTACCGGTAAGTCTGAGAAGGTCCTCCCCAGAGTTCATTCGAATATGCCAAATAAACCGGAAACGTTCGCGCAGACGACGCGACGTTCCAGATGAGCAAGATCGCCACAACATACGCCCAGCGTTGCTGGCGTTGAATCAGCTTCCACGCTCCCCATCCCGCAAAAATCATCAGGAACGGGTAAACCGGCAAAATGTGGCGAACCCCAATGTTCATGCCTGATCCCATTGCGACCAGGAAATAGATCGCGGCTGGGATGATCAGAAATAGCAACTCCCTCAAGTTGTCGATTCTCGACCGCGCTAAGACCAACAGTACCAGCGCAAGCAAGATGAGCAATCCCAAGGTCGACTTAATCGCGAATGCCACCGGAAAATAAAACCAGCGACCATGCGGATAAACCGTACCCAACAAATACGAATGGCTGAACTCCGCCGTAATGCCAACGTCCGCAAGGCCATATAAATATGATTCAGGCAGAAGGCGCCAGCGCGCGGCGGTCAGAATCATTTTCGTTTGCACTGGATTCTTCAACCGTCCCGCGTACTCCGTCACTCGCGTGCCAGCATCCACGCCAGCGCGCGGATGGAAACGAAATCCGTAGAACGCCCATAGGATGGCCACTGCAATGACGGCGGTCGCCGCTAACGCACCCAGCAGCTGTGCCGCCTGCCCCGCCCTTCCAGCGCGAACTTTTGCCGGCGCGTCACCAACGCGTCCCCGCAAAACTTCAATCGCAGCCAGCGCACCGAGAATCGGGAAAATCAAAATCGCTGAATGCTTGGTCGCGAGTGCCAATCCGGCTGCCAGCCCTGTCAAAGCAAGTCTTCCGGCAGTTGGCTTCTTCATGTAGCGATAGAACGCGTAGACCGTGGCCAGCAAAAAACACGACATGCCAACATCCGTCGTGACGACGGCGCCGTGGGCGAGAATGTTCGGTTCAAACACCAGCAGTGTCAGCGCAACGAACGCGGCAACATTCCCGAACATTTCCCTCGCGACTGCAAAGACCAGCGCTCCGAGCAGCAGGGTCAACATCGCCGCCGCCATGCGTGTGCGGAACAGGATCATTTCCGCGTCGTTTGAATACACAAACTGCGTCGCCGTGAGAAAGTCTTCTTCCTTGGAAAACACCCCCGGATGCTCGGGCACTTTCAGGGGAAGCCGCAGCAAGGGCAGCGTCGCCAGCAGCTTCACGAGCGGCGGATGCTCGGGGTTATCCCCAAAGTCAGCGTTGGTCCAGTAGCGGTAACCCGCAAAAATGTGGCAGGCTTCATCCCAGGTCTGGGATTCCCTGCGTGCAGACAGAGCAAGTTGAAGCGAGAGAAGGAACAACAGGCAAACCACTCCCGCTACCTGCAAACCACGCGAAGCACTATGGGAGGTCGGATGCACTTAAACGGGGCAGTGTACTCGCTACACCGACACGTTGTCTATGATTGCAGCCCAAACAAACTGGCCGCCTTCCGGAACGGGAAATCCGGGCTACTTTACTTCGACCGGTTCGACCATGACGAACTTGCCCATCGAGCCCTTGTTCAGGAACTTGATGCGTCCGGTGATCTTGGCGAAGAGAGTGTCGTCTTTGCCACGGCCAACGTTTAGCCCTGGCTTTACGCGCGTGCCACGCTGCCGCACGATGATGGTGCCGCCGGGCACGACTTGCCCACCGAATGCCTTAAATCCAAGCCGCTGCGCGTTCGAGTCGCGGCCGTTTCGTGAAGTGCCCTGCCCTTTTTTATGTGCCATAGGAATCCAGTTGTCAGTGGCTAGTTGCCAGTCAAGACCTTTGGGTGCGAGCAAGCTGCCCGTCCCGAAACTCATTACTTCTTTTTCGTGGATGACTTCTTGGCCGCTTTCTTGGGCGCGGCTTTTTTCTTGGCTGAACCCTTCGCCGGCTTCGCGTGCGCAGCGTGTTCCTCGGCCTCGTGCGTCTTCACCTTCTTCGGCTTGGCTTCCTTCTTGGGAAGGTCGGGAGCTTTGAAGCTTTGCCCGCCGAAAGCGATCTCCGAAATGCGCACGGCGGTGTAGTCCTGGCGGTGTCCGCGGAGTTTCTTGTACTGTTTCTTGCGCTTGTAGTGGAAAACCAGAATCTTTGCGCCGCGGCCCTGTTCCATCACTTGGCCAACTACGCGCGCATCGGATTGTTGTCCGACCTGGCCTTCTTCACCAGAGACCGCAAGCACAGGGAACTCCACCTGTCCATCGGTGCCATTGAGCTTCTCGACTCGAATCACATCTCCGGGCGCCACCCGGTACTGCTTTCCACCGGCGCGGATAACCGCGTACATACTCTGCCTCCGTCAAATGTCGTTGAAATTCAGCCCGTAAACAGAACTCGTTGGAGTTCTCAAACCGCAACGTTATCCGAAAACGTTATCCGATCCCCAGGGCGCACACGGGCGCAACCAAGGGGCCTGCTGATTTCCTGTGCTTGCTGTGTTTTCTACCACGGCGCTTCAGCCAAGGCAGGCGTCCCCAGAACGGGTCGGCGAGTACAGTCAAACTTCACTATTTTAGCGTGCGCTGTGGAAAAGCGTCAAACAGGAAAGCCCGTTTCGCCGGGTCGGTGGCTCCTTCACGCAAACTCGTTCCTTTTGGTTTTTGGCGTTTTCGCCTTTTGTACTTTCCCAGCCTTGTGTGCGAGAATTTCGCCGGATTCCGGAGGAACCTCAATGACGAAGCACCTTTTTACCGTTTTGTTCTGCCTGCTCGCCCTGACCTTGCCCGGCTTGGCCCAAACAAAGAAGTCAGCCATGAAAAAATCCGCCGCCGCCGGCCCGGCTCCCGATAAAGCCTACCTGCAGAAGGTCTGGGACGGTTGGTCCACACTCGATCCCGCCAACACTGCCCAGTACTACGCCAAAGGTCCGCATGTCTTCTTTGACATCGCTCCCCTGAAGTACAACAGCTGGGATGAATACGAAAAAGGCGTCAAGGGAGTCCTCTCTGGATATAAAAGCGCGAAGTTCGTTTTGAACGACGACGTCGCAATTCACCCTCATGGAGATCTCGTCTGGGCCACGGCCACCGTTCATGAAGAGATGACCACCAAGGCCGGCAAAGTCGAGATGGGGAATTTCCGCTGGACCGGCATTCTCGAGAACGAAGATGGCAAGTGGCTGATCGTCCACGAACACGTCTCGGCACCTTTGCAATAGAACATTGGCCACGGATTAGCACGGATTCTCACGGATCTATAAATTCTTGCGGTTTATCCGTGAAGATCCGTGGCCCTGTTTTCAGTAGGACTTCCAGAAGAAGTACACGGTCATGCCCGCGCCGACCAGCACAACAAACGCCCGGATCCAGACCTGCGGTACCTTTTGCGCGTAATGCGCGCCCACATAGCCTCCCAGGATTCCTCCGACGATCATCACGATGCCCTGCTTCCAATAGATCGCTCCTGCCACGACGAACGCGACCACCGCAACTCCATTAATCACGAAGCCCATCACCGTCTTCAGCGCATTCATCGCGTGAATGTCGGTCATTCCCAGCACCGCCAGCATGGCGAGCATCACGATGCCCATGCCGCCACCGAAGTAGCCTCCGTAAACGGCAACCGCTAATTGAAAGAATGTTGCTGCGGCCAGCGCTGAACCGGTCGCTTCATGCTCGATAACAGATTTACGACTGCCCGCGAGTTTCTTGCCGAAGGCGAAAAGCAGAGTCGCGCCCAGGGTCAGCCACGGCAGAACGCGCATGAACGTGTGAGCCGGCGTCTTCAACAAGAGGAACGCTCCGATGAGTCCGCCTGCAAGGCTCGCGGCGAGCAGCGGAACCATCACGCGACGCGGAACGTCCAGTCGTTTTCGATAGGCTCCTCCACTGCCCGCGGCGGCTGTCCAAAGCGCGATCGTGTTCGTTGCGTTGGCGGGAATCGGAGGCACACCCGTGAACAGGAGCGCGGGAAATGCGATGAAACTTCCTCCTCCTGCCACCGAATTCAGAGCTCCGCCCAGAGCTCCGGCGAGAAAAAGGAAGATGGAGGTTTCCAGTGTCAAGGAATCAGGTTTAACAGAAAGAGCCGGCGGCCGCCAATTCGCCAACGTTTTGAGGCGCACCGCGTCCAATTCAAAGAGGAGAATCATGATCAATTTCTGGAGTGCGCTGCTTTTGTTGCCTCTCGCTGTCTCCACGTCTGTTGCAATACAGTCCAGTCAAACCACGCCGCCCGATCCGTGCGCAGCCGTCGAGCAAGGCCAGCTCAGCTTCTGGGTGGGCGACTGGGACCTGACATGGCCCGGTGCGAAGTCCGGGGAGACCGATCATGGCACCAACAGTATCAAGCGCATTCTGGACGGCTGTGTCGTCCAGGAGAATTTCTCTGCTCAGACTTCAGGACATCTGCGCGGAACCAGCGTCTCCACCTTCGACGCAAGTGCTGGCAAGTGGAAACAGACCTGGGTTGACAACGAAGGCGGCTATCTCGACTTCGTCGGCAAATTCAAAGACGGCCAGATGACCTTGCAGCGAGAAGCCGTGCGTCAGGGTGATAGGTTTTTGCAGCGCATGGTGTTCAAGAACATTACCGCGAACGAGCTGGATTGGAGCTGGGAATCGTCTCATGACGGCGGCAAAACCTGGCAGGTTCAGTGGCCGATTCACTACAAACGCAAACCTTGATTCGGAAGTCGAGTATCGTTACTTCTGTAACTCTCGGTAACCAAATGTTTTTTGCAAAAACATCTTTCCTGCGTAAGGGTTAATACCGACTGAGGCCGTGGGGGACTCTCTTATGTTTCATCGAATCGCAGGACTCTTTTCCATTCTCCTTCTCTGCAGTGTTTCTTGGGGGCAATCTCAGAGCGTTCCTTCGAATGGCGCGCAGTCCGGCGGCCAACAATCAATGCCCGGCATGGACATGTCTGGTCACGATATGTCGCACATGAAGGACATGCCGATGAGTGCAGACAAAGATGCCGACAGCGATACCGGTGCGCACGTCATGAATTCCATGGAAGGCCACATGGATATGGGGCCGCACATGAAGATGACTGCGCTGCGGCAGCCCAAACCCGGCGATGCTGCCCGTGCTCAACAAATCGCTCAGGAAGCGCGCAAGGCCGCGGAAAAATACGTCGACTACCACGGCGCGCTGGCCGACGGTTTCGAGATTTTCCTTCCCAACCTTCCACAGAAGATCTACCACTTCACGAACAAGCACTACGCCATGGAAGCCTTCATGCACTTCAATGCCGAGCATCCTACGTCGCTGCTCTACGAAAAGAATGGCGACGACTACAAGCTGATTGGCGTGATGTACACTGCGCCGAAGCGTCTCACGGAAGATCAACTCAATGAGCGCGTGCCGCTGAGCGTGGCGCAGTGGCACGAACATGTGAATTTCTGCAAGGCTCCGGCCAGTCTGACCTTGCAGCAAAAGAAAGAGGCCTATCTGGGACCCAGTGCCCAGTTCGGCCTGAAGGGATCAATCAACACGCAGGAAGCATGCAACGCCGCGGGTGGGCAATTCATCCCGGTTGTCTTCAACTGGATGGTGCATGTCTACCCGTTCGAGAAAGATCAGGCGAGCATCTGGTCGGTCGAGCGCCAGCACGGCGACGCTGACTGAATGCTCGGCTTGAAACTTGTTACGGCGGTTCATGGATTGTCCGTTCTTACGTTACGTTCATCTACCCTGCGATCGACTGCCAATGGCAGATCATTTCGATGTTGCACATGCAGAACTCCAACAGCTTTGAGAGCCACATCCGACCGAAACAAAGACAGCAACATCGAGTCGGCACTGCGCGCAACACGACGAAAAACACGAAGATTCACTCGTCGTTCGTTGATTGAAGCGCACAAAACAGATGATCACTGTCCGCTTTCGAAGCATGCATTCGCGGAGGTTTCTTGCTATCGGAAAGCTCTGCATTCCGTCCAAGAAAATGTAAGCGCACACCGCAACTAGGGAACTTCGAACGCGGCAACTGCGTAATGATCAGAGTGGGGAATGGCCAGTGCAGAAGTGGCTGGCCGAGTTTGATCAGAAATTTTTTGCGGGGTTTGGGGATTCTCTCACGCTCGGTTTGGCGGCCCAGGTGAGAAAACCCCCATCGCGGCAACGCAGGCTTGTGACTTGCGATGCACAACCCCGGCGCCAGCATTCTAGGCGATTCGTGGGGGAACACAAGTGTTTTCTCGCGGCAGTCGCGAGCCGGGCCGCCCCAACCGTTTCCCGACGCTATTTCGGGAAAGAAAAAAGGAGCAGCTATGAAATTCGCGACAGTTTCAAAGAGTCTGGTGATGGGGTTGGCTCTGTTGCTGGCCTCGAGTGCGTTCGCAGCCACGAAAGCTTCGCTGACCTTGCAGAGTCCAACCACGATTAACGGAACCAAGCTCAAGGCCGGCGATTACAAGCTTCAATGGGAAGGCAGCGGACCCAACGTTGAAGTCAGCATCATACAAGGCAAGAACGTCGTCGCGAAAGTGCCGGCGAAGGTGGTTGATCTGCAGTCCGCATCGCACAACGACGCTGCGGTCGTCCGCAAGAATGATGACGGCACAACCTCGCTGACCGGCGCGCGCTTTGACGGTAAGAAATATGCCCTTGAACTGGGCGGTGAGTCCAGCGATGGCATGCAGGCCGGATCGAGCAAGTAACGGTTGGGAAAACGAAAAGGGAGCGGACTTCACGCTCCCTTTTTATTTTTGCCGAAACTACTGCGCTTGAATCTTTTCTAATTCTGCTTTTAGATGCACGCTGCTGCCGGCGCTGACTTTCATTTTCCGCTCCCAATCCTGAAAGCCCGTTTTCTTGACGGTGATCGTGTGCTCGCCCTCGGTGACTTGCACGTCGGAGGGAGTATCACCTACAAAGCTGCCGTCGACCTGTATGTCGGCACCAGTGGGATCCGATTCCATTTGCAGCTTCGCCGACATGGGATTCGCCGTTGGAATAGCGGCAGTGCTCGTGGCCGATGGCTGCGTCGAGGACGACGTCTGAAACTTGGTTACGTCGAGTTTCATGTCTCCATTCACGTAGGCAGTGATCTCTGTGCCCTTCGGAATGCTTATATCTTTGCCGTGCATGAACAGAAAGAATGGCGCGGCGGGGAAAAAGACAATACTCGTTGCCACCATTCCGCCGACCATCGCTCCCGTGTGGCCTCCGCCTTTCATATCTTTGACGGCACGCAGGGCTGCCCTGTCGCTGCTCATCAGTTTGACGTAATCGATGTTGATGTCGAGTTTTCCACCACGAGCCATTCTTCGCTTAGCTTGGGCCTCAGTTACTGTCGCGAAAGCGAGCCCACCCTTCGGAATCACCAGGGTGCCGTTCAAAGTGACATCTTCGAGAACTTCGAAATCGACGGTGTCGCCCACATGCGCATCACCCGAAGAGATTGTCCGGTTGATTCGAAGCTTGACCGGAGTTCCATCCTCCAACACAAAGCCCTTTGCGGATGTGAAGTTTCCCGACGTCTCAGACGGTTGTGCCGCGATTTGCTGCGGGGACGGAGTTGAGGGGTTCGGTGCGGGGCTAGTTTGACCAGCAGCGCACCAAGATAGAAGCACTAACGAAAGTGGCAACAATACTCTTGTTTTCAAGTAAAGGCTCCCGTACAGAATGATTTAGGAATAAACGGAAGGTCCGAAAGTACTGGCGATTATCTCCTTGCCGGACCCCTTGTCAATCTGAATCGTTGTCTCGCGTATCCCCTGCCCCACGGCGCGCAGAGGCTAAAGCTATGCTCGTTAAAAGACTCCGAAGGCGGACGGACTGCCTTCCCGCCTTTGGAAGCTACATCAGATACATCTCTTCGTGCAGTGACACTCGTCACACCGAGAGCGCCCCAGTCGACGTATGCAGATTCGTCACAGTGCGCTCCTCCAGCGGCATGCCGAATCGAGTCTTGAAGAGGGTTGGGACCTTGAAACTTTTGCTCCCCCTACGACTCCAATCTGGCAGGCTATATTTCTTCGTACTTGAGAAGGGGAACAAAAATGACTGGATATTCTGCCCGTGTTGCCTCGATCCTTTTTGGATCGCTACTCGCCGCCACGGCCTGTAATGCGAAAGCTGGTACTCCCGCCCCGGTTCCGGCCGCGGCTGTTGATGCAGCGCGTGCGGCTACGCCCGGGCGGCAGACCGCGGTAGTCGCAGGCGGATGCTTCTGGGGGATTCAAGCTGTGTTTCAGCACGTGAAGGGCGTGATCAGCGCGACATCCGGCTACGCAGGCGGCTCGGCTAAGACGGCTGAATATGAAGTAGTCAGCACCGGCGAAACCGGGCATGCCGAGTCAGTACAGATTGCTTACGATCCTTCGCAAATCACATACGGCGAATTGCTGCGAGTGTTTTTCTCGGTGGCGCACGATCCGACGTTACTCAACCGTCAAGGGCCCGACGAAGGCACGCAGTATCGCTCTGTAATTTTTTACGGCAATGACGAGCAGAAGCGCGTTGCCGAGGCTTACATTGCCCAGCTTGATCAAGCCAAAGTCTTTCGGCACCGAATCGTGACGCAGGTGGCGCCGCTGCAGGCCTTCTATCCGGCAGAGGCGTATCACCAGAACTATGCGGCGCTGCATCCGAATCAGCCTTACATCTATTACAACGATGCGCCCAAGGTCGAGCACTTGCGTCAGGAGTTTCCCGACCTCTACACCGGAAAGTAGGAAAAGGCATGTTTGATTCCGATCTCGATCCCAAAGGTCCCAAGAGCGTTCGACGCCGCGCGTTCCTGGTGAGCGCTGCTGCGGCCATCGGCGGCCTCGCGCTCTGGCAGTGGAGAAAGCCGTCTGTTCTAGAAGCTGCGCCGAGCGCGGCGCCGGGCGAGCCAAAAGAAGTTACGGTTGTTCTGTTCGCCGACTCAGGCGAACGCTTGAAACAGGTTCGCATCGCGAAGGTGATCAAAAGCCCTTCCGAGTGGCGCAAGCAACTTCCTGCCGGTGTATTCGACATCACGCGTAACGCCGATACAGAAATTGCCTACACCGGAAAATACTGGGACCTGCACGACAAGGGAATCTATCGCTGCATCTGCTGCGACAACGCGCTGTTTGATTCCGCGACGAAGTTTGAATCGGGTACGGGATGGCCCAGTTTCTGGGCGCCGATCGCTGCGGAGAACGTGACGGAAATCCGAGACACGACCTTCGGAATGGCTCGCACCGCCGTCTCATGCACGGAATGTGATGCGCATCTCGGCCACGTTTTCGACGATGGTCCCGAGCCCACGCGCCTGCGCTACTGTATGAACTCCGCGTCGCTGCGGTTTGTGGCTCGAAGCTAGCCCCAGCCTTTGTTAGCGAAAACCGGGGAACCCCCACTTTAGTAATTTTCCCTCAACGCCTCCCTCACGTTTCAATGGGGTGGCGTTCTCGCCCAGGGTATTACTTCATGAATTATCTGTTTTTGAGCCTTCTGACAGAACTCTCTCTTGCGTTAGGAATGGCTGGTCTTTTTTGGCCAGACAAATTGTTGCCGCTATTCGAAGTACTACTGTTTCCCTGGGCAGCCAGTCGCCGAATGATTCGAGCCCACAGTATCGGAACCATCGCGGCGGCGCTTCTGCTTTTCTTCAAACTGATCAATCACTAAACGTAAGGCCAACGCCGTCTCTGCTACTTCGTCACAGGCACCGACCGCTCCACCGACTGCGCTGCGGTTGATAAAGGGCGTGTTCGCGGCGCGACTGCTGGTTTGGCCGCGAAATAACGCACCGTCACATCCTTCCCGAACTGAACCTCCCTGTAGCCATCTCGTACGGGAGTCCGAGGGGGCTTGATCGTTGTAAAGTGGCGTATGGTCACGTCTTCGGCAACGTAGTCGACTTCATTCGGCCCGATCCATACTCGCTTGAACGCAGGACTGGGAGCCCCGGCTTGGTCCCGTCGCGCAGAGGCTCGTGCTTCCAGCGTTCTGTTCAAGGGCGACGGTTTGGAGGGCTCGACCATGATCTGCTGCGGCGGTGTACTCGATGTCTGTAGCAATCCTTGCTGTTGCGACGAAGCGAGCGCGGGCGCCGCCGGCCGATGATCGTAAATGATCCACCCAGCGACAACTACGAGTGTAGCGATGATTCCTGCTACGGCGGTGTTCACCTGGAACTTGTGCAGGGGAAGCCATCGCTCCCTGACGGGATAGCTGAATACCGGCGCCGGCGCGGAGATCTCGTCAACATGCATTTGAGAGGTAATCTGCTCAATCGCGTGGGGCACAGTAGAGGGTTGCCGCTTCTGGCCAGGCTTGACAAACATCGCCTCCTCGACCATTCCGACCATCATTCGATAGGCGCGCAGTTCGCTCTCCTCAAAAACATGAATTTCTCGAAATAGGACCTGCAGGACTCCGGCCATGGCATGGTCGTGATAGATGGGCAGGATCAGTAAGGCTTGCGCCTCGAACTGCCGGCAAACGTCCGCCACAATCCGCCCGTCGGTCTGGGCATTTTCAACTCGCAGTATCTCGCTTCTCGGTTGATCGGTGGCGGAGACACTGAGCACTGCTGTCATGCGGTGGTCGACAAAACTGGCAGCGCATCCACTTGCCGCCCGGTATACCAGCTGATCGCCAGTCAGCAGGGCAATGGCGATTCCAGAGGCATTGGCGACGTCTTGCGCACGGTCGACAATCAGGTGCATCGCTCGATCCGCGTCGGGCGCGGAGGCGGCGAGGGATTGCTGGAGTTCGAGTAGGGCAGAGAGCGACTGCGTGTCCATGCCACTCTGCTGCACAGCATAGGCACTAGCCAGGAACTGTTGAAATGGGTCGCGGTCGAAGCTGGAAGGGGTACTCATAACTCATCCCCGGAAATGCTGCGAGTCTGCGGCTGGACTGCTGGGTAGGCGTCGGCGGACGAGTAATCCGAACCAGTTTCGCGGCCGGTACGTGAAGTCTCTCATTAGGCCAAAGTGCTGTCAATTTCATGTTTCGACAGCAGTACTTCGTGTGCATACTTCCGTTGACCAAATGGCCTGGCAGGTTGCTCACATTCTGATCTCGGCAAGCATTTTGCAAAAAGACCCACGAAAAAGCCCCTCGCTGGTGCGAGAGGCTTTTCCCGGGGGGGCACTAGACCGGATGTCTGGTCCAGCGCTTAGCTATTTCGGCTGCTGCTGCTGATCTGCGCTGGTAGCCGGCGCTCCGCTATTGCTGGAGAGCTGTTCCAGGTCGTTCTTCAGCAGACTGATTTCAACGCGGCCGCCGCTGATGCGCTTGGTCTTGGCAGTTTCATCCGCTGCGATCGGCGCGTTGCCCATGCCGACGAGGTAAATGCGGTAGACCGGAATCTCGTGGGTCAGCACCAGGTAGCGCACGACCGACTCAGCCACTTTCTGTGAGTTGGCGATGGCGGCCTGCCCCTTACCGGACGAGAAGCCCTGCACTTCGAAGATGTATCCGTGCTGACCCTTAACGGCAGTAGCCATCTGGTCGAGAGCGTCTTTCGCATCCTTGCTCAGGACGGTCTGGCCGGGACGGAATCGGATCTCAGTCTGGTTCGAAGCCTTGTACTGATCGATGTTGCCAACCACGGTCTCGACAGTCTGGACGCGGGTTGTGACCTGCTGCGCGGACTGCTGCGCCATTGTCGCCTTATTGCCGGCATCGACGGCGTGCTGGTCGGCTGCGTCGGCCTTATCAGAGGCCATCTTGATGCCAGCCTGGGCGCGCGAATCGGTGTCTTTGATCGCCTTGCTGTTGGCATCGGTCAACTCATCAAGCTCGTTGACGCGGTCGCGGATAGGCTCAGTCTGGCGCTTTACATAGTTCTTGCGGGCGAAGGGATTGACGCGTCCCCAGAAACCCTCGCGCGAAGGTGGGGCCAAGGGGGCCTTCCCCGTAGCGTTTTCGCTCGACGTCGTGGTGGGCTGGCTCTGGGTGGACGAGGTGGTTTGCGCCACGGCCGGCAGTGCGAGCACTGCGGCCAGCGGCAGGGCGATGAGTAGGCGGTTGTTCATAGTAAACTTCCTCCAAGTTTGGCAGCGCGTTTGGGCTCAGCTTTTTGCGCCACCAGGCACGCGTGTGCGTGCTTAAAATTCGATTTGCGTCCCCTGAACGGTGTAAAGAGGCAAGCTGTTTCGCTATGCCGGCCGGCGTTGACGCGACTTCCGGCCTAGGAACCATTGGCGCCCTGGTTACTTTAGCGCCTGGTCTTCCTATTACATGTGGGATGCCAAAGCAGTCGCCAAGGTTGACGCGCTAAATGCTTGAAATCTAAAGACATTGTAGTCCTGTTCGGACGGGGAAGGTAGCTGGGAAGAGTTTTGCAGGGTAATTTTGGCAAACCTGATATAAAAACTGCGTGCAAAAATGAGGACTCTTCGGGAGGGCTTTTGGGAACGAATCGAGTGAATTGGGTGGGGAGTGGGAAATTCTGTATTGGGCGATGTGGGGCCATATTGGGGCTTACAGCAATACTGTGCGGGTTGATTTGGGGTGAGGAGCCCGCGGGTTCTTCGCGTATTCCCGCGGACCACATGCAGCAGTACTCCGATTTGGCTGTGACCTGGATGCAGCAGTATCTGCGCATCGATACGACCAATCCTCCGGGAAGCGAGATGCGGGCGGTGGCGTTCTATAAGAAGATCCTCGATCAGGAAGGGATTGAGAATCGCGTCTTTGAATACACGCCCGGACGCGGGGATCTGTGGGCGCGGATTTCTCACACGACAACTGAGGCGAAACGGCCGCTTATTTTGCTCAACCATATGGATGTGGTGACCAGCGACGCGTCGCACTGGAAGGTGCCGCCGTTCAGCGGAGAGATCAAGGACGGTTACCTCTGGGGACGCGGCGCGCAGGACATGAAGGACGAAGGTCTGGCGCAGCTTGTCGTGATGGTCATGTTGAGCCGCGAGAAAGTAGCGCTGGATCGCGACGTGATTTTTCTTGCCGTAGCGGATGAAGAGGCCGAGGGGACCGGGACTGATTGGTTCATCAAGAATCAGCGCGATCTGCTGGAGAACGCTGAATTTCTAATTAATGAAGGCGGGGAGAATCTGCTCGAGAACGGCAAGGTGAAATACGTCGGCGTAGATGTCGGCGAGAAGACCACGTATTGGTTGCACGTGGTGGCGCACGGACGGCCGGGACACGGGTCACGTCCGAATCCGGATTCGGCGCCGAACCGCCTGGTGCGGGCGCTGAATCGGATCATTGCCTACCGCACTCCATTTCGAGTGTTGCCAGTGGTGGATGAGTTTCTGCGCGACATGGCGCCCTACGAGCCGCCGGATCGGGCTGCCGAGTACCGCAACGTCAAGAAGGCAATCGAAGACAAGAAATTTCAGGAGGACGTCGACAAAGACGAGTCGCTGAATTTTCTTCTCCGCGACACCATTACGCTGACCATGATGGGCGGCTCGGAGCAGACCAATGTGATTCCCCCTGAGGCGTGGGCAAATCTGGATGTGCGGATATTGCCGGGAGGCGATCCGAAGGCGGTGCTGGAGGCGGTGCGGCGGGTAGTGAGTGATCCCAATGTTTCAGTTGAACCGCTGAATGCGGAGTTTCGCGTAGCGAATTATTCGGGCACGGACAACGCTTTGTTTGCGGCGATCCGGACGGTGTCGGCGAGATATTTTCCAGGGACGCCTGTTGTGCCCCACATTACCAGCGGATACACCGAGAACCAGCGCTACCGGCCGTTGGGAATTGCTTCCTACGGATTCAACCCGTACACCGCGACGGACGAGGAAGGAAACACCGAGCACGGGAACGATGAGCGGATTCGGGTAGAGGAAGTAAGGCGCGGGCCGCGAATTTTGTTTGATGTGGTGGCGGCGATGGCGGGGAAGTAACGAGTTTCTTCGCCACGGACGCGGATACACGAGAGAACGCAGCCCGATTGGTCTTCGCCGTTGCGATCAGCACGGTTAATGGCCTTTTGCGCCACTTGATGATCACTACGATAGGCTGGTCGCTTTTTGAGGCATTCTGCGATTCATTTCCGTCTCTTCGGAGCCCGACGTGGGCGATTGAAGAGCTTTCCTTAGCTTGTCAACGTCGGACTCGGATAGGAAGCTAAACATTTCAACCACAACATTCTCATAGGTATTTTCTGTGGGAATGGAACGCCCATTTTATGGTCGTGTCCCACTCCTGCGGGTCCTTCAATCGACCGCCCCTCTCCGATGCCGGAACCAATTCGTCCACAAGCGCCTTCACGAGATCCCTGGTAAAGGAAGTGTCCTCATCGATGGTCGTTTTGTCCAACGTTTTCGTGGCATCTCGTTTTTCAAGGACCATCTCGCAAACTCGCCCATCTACTGCATATGAGGGGCTCATCCATATTCCCGGTTGGATCTCATAGACCTCGAGAGCGGAATATTTCTTGGCTATCTCAGCCGCAGAATGCCCCCACGCGCAAATGCTAACTCCGATGACTACACGCAACCTGACACCAAGGACCTTCATGAAGCCTCCTCGCTAGAGACGGTGCAGGTTCTACGATGCGGACTCTTGAGACAAGGCCGTATGGCGCTAGTCCCCACAATGCTTTTCGTACTGTTCAAAGATAAAGTTGTCGGTCATACCGGCGATGTAATCGCAGATCATGCGTGGCAGCGATTCTTCTTTGGCTTTTTCCTGGTAGCTGTGCGGAAGAGCGGTGGGGTGTTCCATCCAAAAGGTAAATAACTCGCCGACGACTCGCTCGGCGTCGTCTTTTTCTCCGGCCAGCGCCGAACTGAAGTAGAGATTTTCGTAAAGGAAATCTTTGCTCTGCTTGCGCGCGGATTCGACCGCGGGGCTGAAGGCCGCAAGGCGTTCACTATGGCCGCGGACGTCCTCGAGTGTTTGGATTCCCGCCTGATTCAGTCGCGCTCTCGTGTTCGTGATCAGGTCGTCGACGAACAAGTTGAGAATCCGTTTCAACGTTTCGTTGAATTTCAACTTTTCAGGCGCATCGGGATAGATCTGAACAACCTGCCGATAGAAGCGCGCGAAAACGGGCACACCTTCGCGAATTTCTTCGAGCGACAACAGATGCGCTTCGTAGCCATCGTCGAGGTCGGCCGTGTTGTATGCGATTTCGTCAGTCAGGTCGATGAGTTGTGCTTCGATTGGAGGCCTTCGATCGAGCAAATATTCGGCGAGATCGGGGTGCTGTTGGGGATCGTAATCGTGCGAATGCTTAATGATGCCTTCGCGGACCTCGAAAGTCAGGTTCAGACCGCGAAAGGCCGCATAGCGCTGTTCAAAGTCTTCGACGATACGAAGGGCATGCAGGTTGTGGTCGAAGTAGAGACCGTGCTCGCGCATGGCGGCGTCGAGCGCCTTCTCGCCGGCGTGCCCGAACGGCGGATGTCCGATGTCGTGAACCAGCGCCAAGGCCTCGGCGAGGTCAACGTTGAGGCTGAGCGCTCCGGCAATAGTGCGGGAGACTTGCGACACTTCGAGAGTATGCGTCAGGCGGTTCCGGAAGTGATCGGAATATCGTCGGGTGAAGACTTGGGTCTTGGCTTCAAGACGGCGAAAGGCGCGCGCGTGAATGACGCGGTCGCGGTCCCGCTGAAAATCGTTGCGGTAGGGATGCTGGGGTTCGGTGAAGCGGCGTCCGCGGGATCGTTCGACGTGCACCGCGTAGGCGGCGAGCATGCTTGGAGTTTATCAAAGTACCGAGTTGCGACTCAGTGCTCGCAACTCGGTACTCGGGAATCGCTTAGTGCTTGTCCGATTCTTCCTTGGCCAGCTTGACCTTGGCGGCATCGAGTTCCTGCTGCACTTTGGCCAAAGCCTCATTGTCCACTTCCGCAGGGACGGTCTTGTTCCATTCCTGGACGGCGCGATCCCAATGGGCGGCGGCCTGTTTCAGCCGACCTGTTTTCTGGTAAAGATCTCCCAGATGTTGCTGCACCGTGGGGTCGGAACTCATGTGAACGGCGGCCTTGGTCAGGTTCTCTTCTGCCAGATCGTATTTGCCCAGTTTGAAGTAGGCCCAGCCGAGCGAGTCGAGGTACGCGGCATTGTTGGGCTCAAGCGCGAGAGCCTGTTTGATATAGGTGAGCGATTCTTCGAGCTTCACGCCGCGATCGGCGTTCATATAGCCGAGGTAATTCAACGTCGCGCCGCTCTGCGGATCCGAAGGCGATACGGCATTCAGGACTTTTCTGAACTCCGCTTCAGCCTGATCGAACATTTTCTGGTGCTGGTAGACATCGCCGCGTAGGAACCAAACATAAGCTTTGTCATCGGTCTTGGTCGATAACTGTTCGGCCTTGCCCAGAGCTTCCAACGCCTCATTCCAGCGCTTGGCCCGGGTGTACATGATGCCAAGACGAACGTAGACTTCACGATCTTCCTGGCCACCCTTGAGCATGGAGCGAACATCAGAGATTGCTTTGTCGGCGTCGCCTGTGTCGGCTAGCTGAGCGTCGAGCACGATACGCAGGTCGCGATCATCGGGCAGTTTCTGGACGGCTTCCTTGGCAGCAGCGGTTGCTTGTGCCCACTGCTTCGCCTCGCGATAAGTGTCGATGATTTCCTGATAGCCGCTGCGGGCATTGTCATCGCCCAAAGTCAGCATCTTGCGGAAGGTTTCGACCGCGGCGGTGTAATTCTCCTGCTCGCGGTAGATCATGCCGAGGCGCTCGATGAAGATGCCACGGTTGTTGCGATCAGACTGGCTATTTTCCGTCTTCTTGAGCAGATCCTGCAACAGTTTAACGGCGTCGTCGTAGCGTCCCTGCGCCTGATAAACGGCGGCCATGCTGTAGGGAACTTCCGCCGACTCCGGAACCAGCGTGTCGGCCTTCTTCAAGTTCTCGAGCGCGAGATCATATTTGGCCTGCCGCCGATAGATTTCCGCCATGCGCACGTAGCTCTGTGCGTCCTCCGGGTTGGAGTCCACGATGACTTTGTACTGTTCGAGCGAGGCATCAAGCTGCCCGTCGTTCAGCAGATTTTCGGCCAAGCCGCGAATGGCATCGAGATTGTCGCGATCGAGAACAATGGCGTGGCGGAATGCATCAATCGCGCTCTTGTAATCTTTGCGCTGTTCGTATGCGGCGCCGAGGGCGGAATAGAGCTTCGCGGAGCGGGCGGCGTCAGGTACCGAGCTCAACACCTGCAAAGCATGCGCGGTGTCGCCTTCGTCGGTGTAAAGCATAGCCAGCGTCGTAACGGCTTCTTCGGAGCCGGGATCGATCTTGATGGCAGTCTTGAGTTCGGCTTCCGCTTTCTGCAGATCGTTGTTAAGGCGGTAGAGGCGGCCGAGCAGCAGGTGATCGTCCACGTTATCGGGCTCGATCTTGACGATCTGCTCGTACTGTTCGATGGCCAGCTTCAGAACGTTGTCAGAGCCGTTGCCGCCGGGCATATCGCCGAGCGAACGAAGATAGATTCGTCCCAGCAACTTGTGGGCTTCAAGATTCTTGGGATCGCGCTTGATGATGTCTTGCGCTTCGAGCACTGCGTCGCGGATTCGACCGGTCTTGACGTAGAGTTCGGCGAGGCCAGAGGTCAGGAACTCCGACGACGGATCGGCCTCAATGGCGAGGCGGTACTCCTCAATCGACTTATTGGCCAAGTCGCTGCGCCCATAAGCCGTCACCATTTCCTCGTACATGTGCGCCATGGTGTAGTGGTAATAGGCTGCGGCGCGATCCACCTTGCGCGGAGAGGACTGAGCCGGCTTAGATTCGGGCTGCTTGGAATCCGAGGGAGCGGAGGGGCTGGTTTGGCCTGCGGCGGCGACTGCGGCCACCGAGATCATCAAAAATACGCGAAAAATTCTGTTCATGCTCGACCTGACTGCGCTTGAGCGCGTTCTGAAACCTCAGCTACTTGGATGCTAAGCCGCCGGGGGAAAGGTGTCTTTTATTCTAACCCGACGACCGCTCGGATGGAAAAAAACACTGGAGCCTCAGCGATGTTGGAGAAACCGGAAGGACAGGGACTGGTGGGACTGTTGTGAAGTTATGTAAAGGCGGGATCAGACCTCGGACCTCGTAGTCTTCACTTTCTCAGCTTGGCTGACACCGCCGAGGTCCGACGGCTGAATTTAATGGCGAAAGTGGCGTACTCCTGTAAACAGCATGGCCAGGCCCAGGCGGTCGGCGGCTTCGATGACTTCGGGGTCGCGCTGTGAGCCTCCCGGTTGAATGATCGCTGTCGCCCCGGCCTTCGCGATTTCTTCGACGCCATCGGGAAAGGGAAAGAACGCGTCGGACGCTGCGACCGTGCCCTTCAAGGGGAGTTGAGCCTTCATCGCACCAATCTTCGCGGAATCGACGCGGCTCATTTGTCCGGCGCCAACCCCAACGGTCTGACCGTCGCGTGCGTAGACGATGGCATTGGATTTTACGTGCTTGCAGACTTTCCAGGCGAAAAGCAGGGCTCGCGTTTCTTCGGATGTGGGGACGCGTTTGGTTACGACTTTCAGATCGGCATCTTGCAGGGGCCGCATGTCGGTGTCCTGTACGAGCATCCCCCCGGACACGTTCTTCAATACCCACTTCGGATTGGTGGGCGTCACTTCGACCAGGCGAAGATTTTTCTTGGAAGCGAACTTGGCCTTGGCGGCTTCGTCGAATCCGGGAGCGGCGATGACTTCGAGGAATAGCTTGTGCATTTCTTCCGCAGCTTGCGCGTCGATTGGACGGTTGACTCCAATCACGCCGCCAAAAGCCGAGACCGGATCACATTCGAGGGCGCGTTTGTAGGCTTCCGCTAGAGTATTGCCGGTCGCGGTGCCGCACGGGTTGGTGTGCTTGATGATGGCGACGACGGGCTCACCGAATTCCTGGGCGAGATCCCACGCGGCCTGCAGGTCGACAATGTTGTTGTAGGAGAGTTCCTTACCTTGAAGCTGGTGAGCGTTTGCCACTCCAACGCCAGAGCCGTCGGAGTACATCGCGGCCTTCTGGTGAGGGTTTTCGCCGTAGCGCAGATCGAGGGTTTTATGAAATGAGAAACGTAGAGTCGCAGGAAATGTGCCCGAGTCGGGCTGCAATTGGTGGGAATCTGCGCTGATGCGCTCGAGCGTGGAGGCGATCGCGGAATCATAGGCGGCTGTGGTGGCGAATGCTTTTTGGGCGAGACGCCACTTAGTGCCTTCGGATAGCGAGCCGCCGGAGCCTGACAGTTCGGCTGCTATCGCGTCGTAGTCAGACGGCGTAGTCACGATGGCTACGTCATGAAAATTCTTGGCGGCGGACCGGATCATCGACGGGCCGCCGATATCGATGTTCTCGATGAGGTCTTCGAACTTGACGTCCGGCTTCGCCGCAGTCTTCTCAAATGCGTAGAGATTGACCACCACCATATCGATGGGGGCGATGCCGTGTTCGGCCACTGCAGCCACATGCTTGGGATCTTCGCGACGATGCAGAATGCCCCCGTGGACCTTGGGGTGCAACGTCTTCACGCGTCCGTCAAGCATTTCGGGGAAGCCGGTGAGTTCGGAAATATCTTTAACCTTGATGCCGGATTCGCGCAACAGCTTGGCGGTGCCCCCCGTGGAGACGAGTTCGATGCCGAGCGAAAAGAGCTTGCGGGCGAAATCTACGAGTCCACTCTTGTCGGTGACGCTGAGAATGGCGCGCTGGATGCGGGGAGAAGACATGCGGGGCCTCGAAACAGGATATGAATGCCGATCCGGTGAACAAAAATTCTATCAGCAAATTGGTCGTTGGTCGTTGGACGTTCGCAAATGGATCTCGAGTCGAAGGCGAAGCAAAGAATTAACGAGCAGACGAGCATCACACGAGGAAAACTTAGAGCGGGCTGAGTTGCGAACAACAAACGACTAACGACGAACGGCGCTTTTACGTTTTTGCTTTGGCTTTTAGCTTGACGTGACCGTTGGTGAGTTCGACCGAATACTCGACGTCCTGGCAGTGATACTGCTTCCGGATTTCTTCGGTCTTTTTCTGCACGAAACTGGTGAAGGAGTCGAAGTTACCCGAGACATTCTCGCCAGCCTTCTTTTTGGCTGCGACCAGTGTGTTGTAGAGACGCTCGACCTGCTCGCGCTCGGCTTGATCAACGCTGTGCAGGGTGAAGTGTTGGGACGCAGTCGCCCCAGCGGCGGCGGCTGCATGACTCACGCCATAGACCGGGTGGTGCTGCGGCTTCTTTTCCTCTTCCGCGATGCGCACGCCTTGCACCGAGAGAAGTGCGTCCTGCGGACGCCGATAGCCTTCTTCGCGAATGCGCGACTTCTTGCGCCACAGATCGCTATAGACGGCGTAGCGCTGCGCCATTTCGTTATAGCGGTAGCGCTGCGAGAAGTTCATGCGGCCGCCGTCGGAGAATTTGCGAAGCAAGCTCAGCACCTTCCACTCAATGTCAGTGGGAGGCCGCTTGGTCGGATTGCTGAAATAGATCTCGTACTCGATCTTCAGTCGCCGCAGTTGCGAGTCGAGAACATTCAGTTCCTCGTCGGTGGTCACAATAGTCTCCATGCTCAGTTTAGCGAGGCATCAAGCCGACCGCGAGGTACCCGTGGGTCACGGAGGGGCATGGTACGAAAGTAAGGGGGCAGCCGTCAGCACTTACCTTCAGCCCTCAGCCTTCAGTACGACACAGAATATGTGATGATCGTATGCCGTCGGCGAGGCGTTGTGAGCTTGGTTTTAGCTGATGGCTGATGGCTGAGAGCTACTTCCCTGAATTCGACGCCATCTTCTTGACCATCGCGAGAACGAGCTTGCGGTCGCTGTCGTTCAGGTTGGTGGCATAGCGGCGGATCTGGCTCAGGAAGCGGACTTCGTCGTCGGAGAGTTGCGGCAGACCCTTGGAGCCATTGCTATGTCCGGGCTCAGAGAAAAATTGCGACAGCGGCAGTTCCATGGCTCCGGCGATTTTCGACAACGTATCGAGCGAAGGGATGGTGTGGCCGTTTTCGACCCGCGACAGGTAGCAGCGCAGAAGGCCGGTTCGCTTCTCGATGTCACCCTGAGACATACCTTTTTGGAGCCGGTAGTTGCGGATGGTCTCGCCGATATTCATGGTAGGGAGCATTTCAGGATGGGCCATAGTAACCAGATCGCAAACTTCTGGCAAGTGGGAAATTTGTGCCATACGAGGGACTTTCGTGCCATACGAGAATGCACCGTGATCGGGGCTTAGTGTAAGAGGCGAGGTGCTTAAACTTGCACAATGTATAAGTAACGCATCGGCGGCGACTAGCGTCCAGCCGCCGCTTTCGAAGCACTGCACCGCGCTATTTTTCCAGAGTTGCAGCCAGGAAGGCCTCGGTGCGCTTCCACGCGTCGGCGGCATCTTCGGCACGATATCCGGTTTTGTTGTTGGGATTCTCGAAGGCATGGCCCGCGTCATCGTAGATCTTAATATCAACTTTCTTGCCCAGTTGCTTCATCGTCTGCTCGAACTTGTGAACGTCGTCGGGAGCAATGCCATGGTCCTGCCCGCCGAACGAGCCGAGAATCGCCGCGTTGACGTTCTTCAACGCTTCGGCGTCCGTGGCGAGGTGACCGTAGTTAATCACGGTTGCAGAGAGATCGGGTTCTTGTAGCGCGACGTCGAGCGCATAGCCTCCACCCATACACCAGCCAATCGAACCGATGCGGTCCTTTTTTACATTGGACTGCGACTTCAGAAATTCCATCGCCGCGTGAAGATCGCGTTTGGCGCGGTCCTCAGGAACCCCACGCATAACCTCATGCGCCATGTCCGGCGTTGTAGCCACCTTTCCCCGATACAGATCGACGGCTAGCGCGACATAGCCCTCATCACTCAGCTTCGAGGCTTGCTCTTTGACCCAGTCGTTGAGTCCCCACCATTCGTGGATCACGATGAGCCCGGGAAACGGTCCTTTGCCGGCGGGTGTGTAGAGGATGCCCTGCACAGTCTCATCGCCGCTCTTATACGAGACGGACTTGCCGTCGGCAGCGAAGGCGGAAACGGCCATAAGCAGCGCGGCGAACGTAAGGGCGATAATTTTCTTCATGGCGAGTATCCTTCTTCTTCGTGATCTTTCCCCGAGACTCTGGCCGAGGTGCAGGCAGGATTACAACTTCAGTTCCATATACATCGCCCCGGCAATCGGATTCGCCCGGTAAGGCTCGATCTCGCGAAAGCCAATCTTTCGGTACATCGCGACGGCGTCTCCCATCACGGGTTCGACAGTGTCGAGGCGCATGCGCTCGTAGCCGATCTGGCGGGCTTCGGCGATGATGCGATCTGCCAGGAGGTGGCCCAGTCCCTTGCCGCGAAACTGCGGGCGCAGGTAGAGGCGCTTCATCTCACAGATTCCCCCCTCGAGTTTGTGCAAAGCGACGCAGCCCGCGAGGTTATTTTCGTACTCCGCGACGAGCAGGCGGCCATCCGGTGGTGCATAGTCACCCGGAAGTCCAGCGAGTTCCTGGTCGAAATTCTGGAAGCACAAGCTGAAGCCGAGGGATTGCGCGTACTCAAGAAACAACTCGCGGGCTTGCGCAATCTGGGCAGGGAATTCGGCCTGGGATAAAGAAAAATCTTTCACCACGGAAGGCACAGAGAACGCTGAGGAGGGATTTGGATGTTCAGTTTCTGTGCTCATAGATTCCTCGGTGAATCTCCGTGTCCCCTGTGGTTAAGATTTTGATCTACCCCATCAGCATGCCGCCATTGACGCTGAGCACGTGGCCGGTAATATACGAAGCGTCGTCCGAAGTCAGAAAGGCGACTGCGCCCGCTACATCTTCGGGCGATCCTACCCGTCCTAGTGGGATCTGCTTGACGGCGGCCTGCTTGAATTCGCCGCTCAGAACGGCGGTCATGGCGGTTTCGATGAACCCTGGGGCGACGGCGTTGCACGTAATGTTGCGCGAGCCGACCTCGCGAGCGATCGCCATGGTGAGGCCGATCAGTCCTGCCTTGGACGCGGCGTAATTCGCCTGCCCCGCCTGCCCCATCTGTCCGAAGACGCTGGCGATGTTAATGATGCGTCCCCAGCGCTGTTTGAGCATGGAGGGGATTACGGCTTGAATGCAAAGATAGGCAGAGGTGAGGTTGGTTTGCAGAACGGCATCCCAATCGGCGCGCTTCATGCGCATGACCAGTTGGTCGCGTGTGATGCCGGCGTTGTTGACCAGAATGTCGATCTTGCCGAACTGTGCGATCACGGCTTTGACGGTCGCTTTGACTTGTTCCTCGTCCCCGACATCAAGCGCATATGCAGCCGCTATGCCACCGGCAGCGGTGACTTCCTGGACCAGTTCGTTCAGTTTTTCCTGGTTACGGGCCGCCACGGCTACGGTTGCGCCGCGGACAGCAAGTTTGAGCGCGCAGGTTCGTCCGATGCCTTGCGAGGCTCCGGTGACCAGCGCGACCCGTCCTGAAAGAGACATTGAGTTCTCCCGGTTGTGCGAATAAAGGAATGCAGTGGAACGCCAAATTATACGCGGTGATGCGACGAATCGGCGCGTCGCAAGGGCCAGATCAGTACTTCCAGTCGTCGGGCAAAGTGCAGTAGCGGAGCGGATTCTGGCAGGAGAATGTTGGCGGCTGCGGCTACTGTATTGACCTTGATCTCAGCTTCCGCGTCCTGCAGTGGCCAGCGTGGATGATGAATTTCGCCGCGATACACCTGCCCCTGATGAGTCGTGTAGAGGCAATAGCGCTCGGATAGCCAGTGCTCGATCGATCCCTTGTCGCGCAGTTGCACCTCGGATGTTGAACGATAAATCCCGCGGAACTCGGCCAACGTGCGATGGCGCCGCGAACAATAATGGATGCTTCCGTCCCGCTCCTCTGACGTCATGGCAGCGTGGAAATACGGCAAGTGATAGAAAGCGCGTGCCGCCCACACCGCAGGGAGGTTGGCCGCATCGAGGCTGAAGAAATAAACTCCGGGCTTGCCGCCGTAGGTCACGTAGGCTCGGACATTCAATTCTGGAAAACGCGACAATCCGGGAATCGCCGGGATTCCGCGCCTCCGGATGCCGCTCATATGGAAAGGAACAACGCCGACCCAGCATTCGCCGCCAAAAATGTCGAGCGTAAGTTGCTCAGGGATCAGAGGCCGCATCACTGCGGGCGGTAGCGGCCAGTGGGCAAACAGCAGATCGTGCCAGATTTGTTTCATCACCCAAGGACCTGATGGCAGTGGCCACGGGCGGTGCGTCATCGACTGAAGCAGAGAGTGCACGAAACGAGTTTATCCCTAAGCCCGCGCCGTTATCTCATGTGTAAACGCATTGCGCATCCACAACCTCGCCGAGTACCATTCGGACACTCATGCCTCAGACTGTGACCAACGAAGTGATCGTGATGCCTGATCCCTCCAACAAGAACTCCTCGCCGGACGCGGCCTCCGGACACCGCTCGCCGCATCGCGCCCCGTCTGCCGAGCCCCTGGAATTGCCCGTGAAGCCTAACTCCGACGCGCCTTCCACCGAAACTCCTTCGACGGAGGTCTTCGCTGTGTTCGGGGTCGAGCCAGAGATCCAGGCTTATGCCATGGCCAAGTACTCGCGGTCGGCTCTTTCGATGAAAGAGTCGTTGCGCGAAATCAGTACGCAGAAGGCCGAGAAATTTCTCAATACGTTTTATTTCCAGTACGGGCATCGCTCCATTGCCGACCTGGCGCACATCGCTCTTGCGGTCGAGAGGCTCTCAATTCTGGCGGCGATCGAGTTGGCCGACGAGCAGCGCTGGGACGGGCAGGAGCGGTCCACGCGGTATCAGGATTTCAAAAAGAGCGGTTACTACACACCCGATTTCGGCGCAGATGACGAAGGCCGCAAATTCTACCGCGAGACTCTGGACTTCCTGTTCGCCGAGTACGAAGCGCTCTCGGCGCACATGACGCAGCACCTGATCAACATCACGCCCAAGCCTGCCGATATGAAGCAGGAGGCGTACGAGCGCACGCTGAAGGCGCGGGCGTTCGACATCACGCGCTACCTGCTGCCGCTGGCGACGAATACCTCTCTCGGCGAGATAGTCAACGCTCGCACGCTCGAGACGCAGGTCGCGCATCTGCTCTCCCACTCGCATAAAGAGGTTCGGTTTTTGGGCGAGTCGTTGAAGAAGGCAGCAACCGGCGCGGCGTACAACGTCAACGCCGAGTCTCTAGGCGATCTAGTGGAGCAGATTCGGGCAATGAATCCGGAACTGGGCGCGCGGGCTGAGCAAGAGTTACTGCGCGAGGTTCGCGTAGCTCCGACTCTGGTGAAGTATGCCGATCCGAACGCCTACGAGATGGAAACGCGGCGCGAGCTGCGCCAGGCGGCCCGCGAGTTGATGGCCGACGAACCGCTGGCACCGTCGAAGGCGATCGTGGATTTGCTCGACGAGGAACCGCTGGAAGTTGAGATCGCGACCACACTTCTCTACGAGCATTGCCATCACTCTTATCGTCAGATTCGGCAGGCAGTGCAGGTCGCAGGAGAGCGGCGGCGGCGCGAGATCATCGACCTCGGCCTTCGCCATCGCGGCAAGCACGATGAACTCCTACGTGGATTCCGAGCAGGGCAGCAGTTCCGCTTCGACATTTTGATGGACACGGGCGGCTTCCGCGACATGCATCGCCACCGGCGCTGCATTCAGGTCATGCAGGGATTCACCACGCAGCACGGCTACGAAATGCTGCTCGACATGGAAGACGCGGGTGTGCGTGGACGCTTCGATGCTGCCATGCGGCGCGTCCAGACGGCTGTCGAGAGTCTAGCGAGACGAGATACTCCCGAGGCGGAAGAAAATTCGCAGTACGCAATTCCGCTCGCGTACCGCAAGAGGGCGCTCTTCAAGATGGATTTTGCCGAAGCCGTCTACATTTCCGAGTTGCGAACCACGCCCGCAGGGCATGTTTCTTATCGAAACGTGGCGTACGCAATGTACGAAGCCGTGGCACGGAAGTATCCGGTGCTGGCCAAGTATTTCCGCGTACACGATGTGACGACGCCCGTGGACTTGCTGCAGCGGTAGTTGAGCCAGCAGATTGTGACTATCAGTTCCGCGCGCGTGGATTCCCTCGAGGCTGAAGGTCTAAGAATGCCGCCAGCACAAGGACTGAAGCCACGGTCAGAATCGGGTAGCTCTGCCACACCTTGATCAATTCTTGGTTCCAGGCCGCAACGTAAATGAAGAACGTCATTTGGAGCGAGGATCGAAGACCCTCATAAGCCAGTCGACTGTCCCTTTCGGACGACGTTTCTGCAGCGGTTGTGCCGGGCGTTCCAAAGAGCCGTATTGGATCCCAGTTTCTCAGATGTCGTGGCCTTAAATAGGGGACTGCAGCTGCCGCGAATGGATAGATGAGAGGCAAAAGTAGTTTACTTAGCATTAGCTGAAACCCAAACCGGGACTAAATATGCGATGAGATTGTGCCTTTTGCAATAGCATCTTTACCCTTCACTCTTCGCCCATTTCGGAACCTTCCACAGGTTAATTATGTTGATTCGCCTTTTCTTCGCTTTAATTCCTATGTATAATCCGGCCAGACTTAGAAAGCACTAATACTCGCACTCTTAACAAGGAGCCACTCCATGGCGGATGAACGGGGCAAGGCGATTGAACTGGCAGTCTCCCAGATTGAAAAGCAATTCGGCAAGGGCTCGATCATGCGGTTGGGGTCGAAGGAAGCGATCGTCCCTATCTCGGTGATCCCGACGGGCTCGATCTCATTCGATGCGGCCCTGGGTGTGGGCGGCTTCCCGCGCGGGCGCGTAGTCGAAGTCTTCGGGCCTGAGTCTTCGGGCAAAACAACCATCACGCTGCAAGTGATTGCTGAAGCGCAGAAAATCGGCGGCATGGCTGCATTCGTCGATGCTGAACACGCGCTCGATCCTGGCTACGCCAAGAAACTCGGCGTAGATGTCGACAACCTGCTGGTGTCGCAGCCCGACTACGGCGAGCAGGCGTTGGAGATCACGGAAGCGCTGGTGCGCTCGAACGCCATTGACGTTCTCGTGGTTGACTCCGTGGCGGCGTTGGTGCCCAAGGCGGAACTCGACGGCGAAATGGGCGACAGCCACATGGGACTGCAGGCGCGGTTGATGTCGCAGGCTCTGCGCAAATTGACCGGAACGGTTTCCAAGTCGCGTACCTGCCTGATCTTCATTAACCAGATCCGCGAAAAGATTGGTGTGATGTTCGGAAATCCGGAAACGACCACCGGCGGGCGTGCGCTAAAGTTCTATTCGTCGGTGCGCGTTGACATTCGCCGCATCGCCGCCATCAAAGAAGGCGATGTTGTGACCGGCTCTCGCACGAGAGTGAAGGTGGTGAAGAACAAAGTCGCCGCTCCGTTCCGCGAGGCGGAGTTCGACATTCTCTACGGCGAAGGGATTTCGCGCGAAGGCGACCTGCTCGACCTGGCAGTCAACAACAACATTCTCGAGAAGTCCGGCTCGTGGTTCAGCTATAAGGGTGAGCGCATCGGCCAAGGTCGCGAGAATGCCCGTCAGTTCCTGAAAGACAACAAAGATACGTTGGCAAAGTTGGACGCCGAAGTACGCAAGGCACTGGGTTTGACCAGTGATAAGCCTCAAGCGGTACCATCGTCGACGACCGCCCCGGCAACGCCCGGAGGCCGCGTCGCAACGATGCCCACCGGAACCGAGACGGCCAAGGCACCGATTGTGGCCGCAAGGCGGTAGTAACAAAACAAAGGCCATGGGAGCGATCCCATGGCCTTCTCCCTTCTTCCCGTCTACAAAGACTTCAAGTATTCAACCAGGTCGGCCTTCTCGTGGTCGTCAAGGTTCAAGCCAAAGAAGCGGTTGTAGTGTTCCACGACATCGTTCAGAGTCGCGAATCGGCCGTCGTGATAGAACCCGCCTTTCTGATGAGTCCACAGTCCCTTCAG
>Ga0070714_100000193_pt1 | contig 49432 bp, 48 predicted proteins | sample LARL83metaG_FD_65450 | JGI IMG/M metagenome (GOLD analysis project Ga0070714, IMG submission 65450) | Corn, switchgrass and miscanthus rhizosphere microbial communities from Kellogg Biological Station, Michigan, USA - LAR L8-3 metaG | ecosystem: Host-associated > Plants > Roots > Rhizosphere ... | reverse complement strand
GCCGGGCAGCACCTGCCGATCGTGGCGGTGACCGCCCGCCAGGGCAGCGAGGACGAGGCGAGGGCGCGCGCGGTGGGCATGGACGGTTTCCTGCGCAAGCCGCTGAGCGGCGAGCAGCTGGCCGATGCATTGGCGCGGGCGGTGCCCGGCGCGCCGGCGTCGGTGCCGGCGTGAATCACATGTCGTACTTGTGCAGCTCGAAACCCAGCCGCTGGTATTCGCGCCAGCGCGTGCGCGAGCCGTCGCGTTCGGCGGGATCGGCGGCCACCACTTCCAGCACGCGCTGGTAGCGGCCGGCGGGGCAGGTTTCGCGCAGGTTGATCAGCAGCGGGCGATCGGCGCTGTCGACGCCGGGCGGCACGATCAGCACCGCGACGTCGTCGTCGTCATCGTCGCCGGCCAGCTGGTGCGGGATCATGGCGTCGTCGTCGAATTCCCAAAGCAGTTCGTCCAGCGCATGCGCCTGGTCGTGGTCGCGGGTCAGGATCAGCGTCGGCTGCTGTCCCGCAAACGCCTTCTTCGCCAGTTCGCAGACGAGCAGCAGCGGCTGTTCGCGAAAGCGCGGCTTATCGATCAGGTAGAAGTCGGCACGTGGCATGGCAGGTCGGCTCCAGGGGTGCGCTCAGCCAGCGCGATCCAGCAGCCACTGCGCCAGCAGCGCCACCGGTCGGCCGGTGGCCAGGCCCTTGCGGCCTTCGTCCCAGGCCGTACCGGCAATGTCCAGGTGGGCCCAGCGCTGGCCGTCGGTGAAACGCGACAGGAAACACGCGGCGGTGATCGCGCCGGCGCTCTTGCCGCCGATGTTGGCGACGTCGGCGAAGCCGGAATCGAGCTGCGCCTGGTAGTCGTCCCACAGCGGCAGACGCCAGGCGCGGTCGAGCGTTTCCTCGCCGGCGGCGATGAGTTCGGCGGCGAGGTCGTCGTGCTTGCTCATCAGGCCGGTGGCGTGCTTGCCCAGCGCGACCACGCAGGCGCCGGTGAGTGTGGCGGCGTCGATCAGTGCCTGCGGCTGGTAGGTCTGCGCGGTCCAGGTCAGCGCGTCGCACAGGATCAGCCGGCCTTCGGCGTCGGTGTTGAGCACTTCGATGGTGAGCCCGGACAGGCTGGTCAGCACGTCGCTGGGGCGGTAGCTGTCGCCGTCGGGCATGTTCTCCACGCTGGGCACCACGCAGACCAGGTTGAGCTTCAGGCCCATCTTCACCGCGGCGACGAACGCGCCGAGCACGCCGGCGGCGCCGCCCATGTCGAACTTCATCTCCTCCATGCCGGCGCCGGGCTTCAGGCTGATGCCGCCGGAGTCGAAGGTGACGCCCTTGCCGACGAACGCATACGGCTTGTCGCCATCGTTGCCGCCCTTGTACTCGAGGGCGATCAGGCGCGGCTTGTTGACCGAACCGCGCGCCACCGCGAGCAGCGAACCGAAGCCGAGCTTTTCCATCTGAACGTCATCGAGCACGCTGCAGCTGACCTTGTCCTGCGTGTCGGCGAAGGCCTGCGCTTGCGCCGCGATGTACGCCGGGTTGCAGATGTTCGGCGGCAGGTTGGCCAGCTCGCGGGCGAAGCGCACGCCGGCGGCGATCGCCACGGCCTGGTCGAGCCCGCCCTGTGCGTCGGCGCCGGCGGCGAACGCCAGCGCGGCCAGTTCGGTCTGCTTGTTCTTGTCGCGCGGCTTGAACGTGGCGGTGTAGCGATAGGCGGCGTAGTCGCTGGCCAGCGCGGCGATGCGCACGCGCCAGGCGCTGTCGCGGCCGGGCACGTCCACGTCGGTGAGGTAGGACACCGCATTCGCCACCGGCAGGCGGCCGAGCGCGCGCGCCGCCTCGATGCTCACCTTCTGGTAGCGCGCGGCATCGAACGATTTCTGCGTGCCCAGACCGACCACCAGCACGCGTTGTGCGGCGACGCCGGTGGGCGCGAACAGCAGCGTGGTGCTGCCGGCCTTGCCGCTGATGTCGCCGCTCTCCACCTGGCGCTTGATCACTCCGCCGGCGGCGCTGTCCACCTGGGCGGCCGCGCTGGTCAGCACACCCTGTTCGTACACGCCGACCAGCACGCAGGCGCTGTCGACGGTGGCGGGGGCGGCGGAGCCGAGGCTGAACTGGAGTGTCATCGGGGTGGTTCCTGTATGGGCCCGGCAGTGGCCGGACAGGCTAGACTTGCGGTTTGCCGGCCGATCGGCCGAACCGGTTAAGCGGACAAGTTTATCGCATGCTGAGCATCCTCGACCGCTATTTCCTGCGCGAGCTGGCGCAGACCGTGGCCGCCACCGTGGTGGTGCTGCTGGTGGTCGTGGCCGGCAGCGCGTTCGCCCGGGTGCTGCAGCAGGTCGCCAACGGCAGCTTCCCGGCCAGCGTGATGTTCCAGGTGCTGGGTCTGCGCACCCTCGACGGCCTCACCAACATGATGCCGCTGGCCAGTTTCATCGGCGTGCTGCTGGGGCTGGGTCGGATGTATCGCGAAAGCGAGATGCACGTGCTGGCGTCGTCCGGCATGGGCCCGCGCGGACTGCTGCGGCCGGTGCTGGTCCTCGGCGCGGTGCTGGTGGCGATCACCGCGCTGGTCTCGCTGTGGCTGGGGCCGTGGGCGGTGCGCACCAGCGATGCGATGGTGGCCGCGGCGAATCGTTCGGTGATTGCGGCCGGGCTGGACGCGGGGCGCTTCACCGAGCTGCCGGGCAAGGGCGGCATCATCTTCGTCGACAGCCTCAGTCGCGACGGCAGCAAGCTGGGACGCACGTTCGTGGCGACCCAGAGCGACAGCAAGGACGGTCCGCCGCACCTGAAGGTGGTCAGTGCAACCAGCGGCGAGCTGTACCAGGAGAGCAACGGCGACGGCCGCTTCATCGCGTTCAAGGATGGCTGGCAGTACGACATTCCGCTTGGCATGAACAACTGGCGGCAGATGCAGTACCAACGCAACGACACCTCGCTGTCCAGCGTGCAGGCCGACGAAGACGACGATCCGGCGCATTCGAAGAGCAGTTGGGCGCTGGCCCAGTCGGACGACCCGGATGATCGTGCCGAGTTCGCCTGGCGCGCCAACGCGCCGCCATTGACCCTGGTGCTGCTGCTGCTGGCGTTGCCGCTGTCGCGGCAGAGCCCGCGCGAGCCGAAGTACGGCCGGCTGCTGCTGGCAGTGGTCACGTTCTATCTCTATTACACGCTGCTGGCGCTGGGCCGTGCGCAGATCGGCAAGGGCCACTGGCACAACGAGGCGCCGCTGTGGGCGCTGCATGCGCTGGTGCTGGCGCTGGCCGGCTGGATGCTGTGGAAGCAGTATTCCCCGCGCAAGTTGCGCGCGCCGCAGCCGGGTGTGCCGGCATGACCGTGTTCAACATCAAGCGGGTCGACCGGCTGGTGGCGATGAGCGTGCTCGGCTCGATGCTGATGGTGTGGCTGGTGCTGACCGGCTTCGATGCGGTGACCCAGTTGTTGCGCCAGCTCGGCAACGTCGGCAAGCACGGCTACACGCTGAGCAATGCGGTGGCCTACGTGCTGGTGACGTTCCCGCGCCGCGCCTACGAGATGTTCGGCAATGCCGCGCTGATCGGCGGCCTGCTCGGCCTGGGCGGACTGGCCGGCACCGGCGAGCTCACCGCGTTGCGCGCGGCCGGCATGTCGCGCCTGCGCATCGCCGCTTCCGCGGTCGGCGTGGTCGCGGTGCTGATCGTCGGCGTGGTGGTCATGGGCGAGACGCTGGCGCCGTGGGGCGACCAGCAGGCGCAGGTGATGCAGCTGCGCATGAAGTCCGGCAACCTCGGCATGGGCACCAGCAGCGGCCTGTGGGCGCGCGACGGCGACGACATCATCAATGCGCGCGGCACTTCGCTGAAGCAGCGTGACGGCGTCGGCTCGGTGCAGCTGAGTGACGTGCGTGTATTCACCTTTACTGGCGATGGCCAGCTCAGCCGTTTCCAATGGGCCAAAACCGCCGAGCACAACGGCAGGCAGTGGGTGCTGCACGATGTGCGCACCACCACGCTCGACGCGCAGGGCACGCATGCCAGCACGGCGGCCAGCTTGCCGTGGCAGTCCAGCCTCAACCCGCAGGTGCTGGCGCAGTCGGTGATCCAGCCGCAGTACCTTTCCATGCGCGACCTAAGCCGCAACATGGCTTACCTGGAAGGCAACGGGCAGAGCCCCGGCACCTATGCGGTGGCGTTCTGGGGGCGTGCGCTGTATCCGCTCAACGTGCTGGTGCTGGTGTTGTGCGCGATGCCGTTCGCGTTCGGCTCGCTGCGTTCCGGCGGCCTGGGCAAGCGCATGTTCATCGGCATCCTGCTCGCGCTCGGCTGGTATTTCCTGCAGCAGGCGATGGTGAATTTCGGCACGGTGTATGGCATGCCGCCACTGCTGGCGAATCTGTTGCCGGCGTCGATCCTGGTGGTGGCGGCCTGGCTGTATTTCCGCCGGCGCGCCTGACCTGGCGGGGCCGGGATCGACCATTTGTGTCAGTGCGGCGCATCCCGCATGCGTGCGGTCCGCGCAAGCGCTGCCCCTTCTCCGGCCTCTTCCGTGACCGCCATGAGCCCAACGGTGCGAGCAGCGGCGCCGTTAGTGTGAGCATGGTCGCAACACGACGACGCCGTTCGGATCAAACATTTGGCAAGGCCTGCCATGGTACGAAACTGGCTTGTCTCCAGGCAGGTGAGCTGCGCGTACCGTGCGGCTACTGCTCGCGTTTCTCGGGGGAAGCATGACCAAGCCAATCTGGCACAAGGATTCCTTTGGATTCTGGTTGGGAGTTTGCATCTACGCCAGCGCTTCGGCCGGCTGGTTGATGGTGCATTTCGGGCTGTTGTCGTAACGCGTTTCCCGCGCGCCGTGCCTTTCCGGGCTTGCTCGGAACGGGCGATGCGGCCAAGCTGATCCTCTTTGCCGACAGCATGGGGTGAGCCGTGGAATGGGTTGATCTGCGCAGCGATACGGTGACGCGTCCGACCGACGCGATGCGTGCGGCGATGCTGGCGGCCGAAGTCGGCGACGACGTCTACGGCGAGGACCCCACGGTCAACGCGCTGCAGCAGCGGCTGGCCGACGAGCTCGGTTTCGACGCCGGCCTGTTCGTGCCCAGCGGCACCCAGTCCAACCTGCTCGCCTTGCTGGCGCACTGCGAACGTGGCGACGAATATCTGGTCGGCATGGATGCGCATACCTACAAGTTCGAAGGCGGCGGCGCCGCGGTGCTCGGCTCGATCCAGCCGCAGCCGATCGTGCAGGCGGACGACGGCACATTGCCGCTGGAGCGCATCGAGGCGGCCATCAAGCCGGTCGATCCGCACTTCGCGCGCACCCGCGTGCTGGCGCTGGAGAACACCTGGCACGGTCGCGTGCTGCCGCTGGATTACCTACAGGCTGCCCACGACGTAGCGCGTGCACACGGACTCGGCCTGCACCTGGACGGCGCGCGCCTGTTCAACGCCGCCGTCGCCGGTGGCGTGCCGGCGCGCGAGATCGCGCGGCATTTCGACACGGTGTCGGTGTGCCTGTCCAAGGGGCTCGGTGCGCCGGTCGGCTCGGTGCTGCTCGGCTCGCATGCGCTGGTCGACAAGGCGCGGCGCTGGCGCAAGGTCACCGGTGGCGGCTGGCGTCAGGCCGGCCTCCTCGCCGCGGCGGGACTGCATGCGCTGGACCACCACGTGGCACGGCTGGCCGACGATCACCGCCGCGCGGCCTACCTGGCCGGCCGCCTGCGCGAGATCGCCGGCATCGACCTGCTCGGGCAGTACACCAACATGGTGTTCGTCGACGTGCCTGCCGAGCGCCTGCGCGAACTGGACGTCCATCTACGCGAAGTCGGCATCCGCATCAGCATCGGCTACCTGCCCACGCTGCGCCTGGTGACGCATCTGGACGTCGACGACGCCGGCATCGAGCGCGTCGTCGCGGCGTTCAGCGCGTTTTTCGCGCGCGGCTGACCTTCGCCGCGCCGCGCGGGTCTGCCGGGGCGGCGTCGAACTGGCGGATGAAGTCGCGCACCTGCGGATAGACCGTTTCGCGCCAGCGGCGGCCGCTGAAGATGCCGTAGTGGCCGGCGCCTTCGATCACCTTGTGTGCGCGGCGTTTGGCCGGGATGCTGCTGCACAGGTCGTGCGCGGCTTCGGTCTGGCCGAGGCCGGAGATGTCGTCCAGTTCGCCTTCGATCGTAAGCAGGGCGCTGCGCCTGATCGCGGCGGGATTCACCCGTTCGCCCGCCACGTCCCACAGGCCGCGTGGCAGCAGGAATTGCTGGAACACCTTCTCGATCGTGTCGAGATAGAACTCGGCCGGCATGTCCAGCACGGCGTTGTACTCGTCGTAGAACTTGCGGTGCGATTCGGCGTCGTCGAGGTCGCCGCGCAGCAGGTCCTGGTAGAAGTCCCAGTGCGAGCTGAGGTGCCGGCCGGGGTTCATCGCGATGAAGCCGGCGTGCTGCAGGAAGCCCGGGTAGACTTCGCGGCCGCGGCCGGGATAGTTAGACGGCACGGTATGGATCACGTTGCCCCTGAACCACGACAGCGGCTGGTTGGTGGCCAGGTTGTCCACGCTGGTGGGGCTGCGCCGTGGGTCGATCGGACCGCCCATCATGGTCAGGCTGCGCGGCGTGTCTTCGCCGCGCGCGGCCATCAGCGACACTGCCGCCAGCACCGGCACGGTCGGCTGGCACACCGAGATCACGTGCAGGGTGGACGCGCCGATGTGGCGGATGCATTCCTCGACATAGGCAACGTAGTCGTCCAGCCCGAACGGACCGGCCGCGGCCGGCACCATGCGCGCGTCGACCCAGTCGGTGATGTAGACCTTGTGGTCGCGCAGCAGCGTGCGCACGGTGTCGCGCAACAGCGTGGCGTGATGGCCGGACAGAGGCGCCACCACCAGCACCACCGGATCGTTCTTCATCTTCTCGATGGTGGAAGGGTCATCGCTGAAGCGCTTGAAGCGCTTCAACTGGCAGAACGGCTTGGCCAGCGCGACCCGCTCGATCACCGCGATCTCATGCTCGTGCGCGGTGGCGGTGTGGATGCCGAACTCGGGCTTCTCGTAATCCTTACCGAGGCGATGGACCAGTTCGTAGCCTGCAGCCATCCGCTGCGCGCCGGGCAGCTGCACGAACGGGCTGCTGGTGTCGTTGAGCATGCGCGCGCCGGCCTGCGCGAAATGGCTCAGCGGGCCGAGGAACGCACGCTGCCATTCATGGATCTGATAGAGCATCGGGGTGGGTGAGCCGCAGACGAAAGGGCCATCTTAGCGCCGTTTGATTCCCGCGTGTTGCGACGCCGCAATCGCCGTGCCCAGTCCAATCAGTGACTTGGCGTGGCCGCCGGACGGTAACGGCAGCGCAGCAGCAGTTCGTCGACTCCGTCCGTGTCGCCCAGGCCATCGCGCCATCGCAGCGGTTTCTGGAAGTGCAGGCCGAGCGGCATGAACACGCGGTTGTACCACCACATCGCGCGCTCGCGCCGGTGGGTGAGGTACCACTGGCCGAGTTCGAGCAGGCGCGAGGACTTCGGTTGCATGCCGTACACCGCACTGCTTTCGATGATGAAACCGTGCCGGGCGAGCCGGACCGCGATCTGTGCCGGTTCGTAACGGCGGCAGTGGCCGACGAAGTCGTCGAACGCGGTCCACGCCGCCGGATGCAACGGCACCGACAGCAGCACGCTGGCGCCGGGTGCGGCCACGCGCGCCAGTTCCGCCAGCGCGCCGTCGTCGTCGGCGACGTGTTCGAGGATGTCGAGCGCGCAGACCAGGTCGAAGCTGGCGTCGGCGCAGGGCAGGGCGCCGATCATGCCGTGCACCGCCTCGGCGCCGCTGTCATGCAGGCAGCGCAGCGCGGCGTGGCTAAGGTCGACGAAACAGGTGCCGCGCAATGGCAGCCGCGGACGCAGGCCGGGCGCCACCTCCAGCCGGCGCGGTGCGGCGTCGGCCAGCTCGTGCAGCAGCGGCCAGGTGTTGAAGCGTTCCGGCGCGATCAGCTTCGCCTGCGCCCACAGCGACTCGTAGAAACCGCGGTTGGCACGAACCAGTTCGGCGTCGCTGCGGCTTTCGGCGTGGGGCGGTTCGGACATCGGCGGATTGAACCCGGTTCGCGCTGAGCGAAGTGTGAAGCCCGGCCCAGGGCGGGATACTCAGTCCAGCCGGCGGACCTCGGTGCCGGCCGCAATGTCGTGCAGCGCACGCCGGCGCGAATCGAACATGGCCACGGCGAACCAGCCGGCCCACACGACCAGCAGCGTCCACGCTGTCGCGTGCAGTCCGAGCACCGGCGCCAGCAACAGCGACACCAGCGGCGCGGCCGCCACCAGCACGCGGATCAGTGCCTGCTGCAGCGAGAGCGTGCCGCCATCGTCACGGGTGACCCGGATGCGCCACGGCCGCATGCCCAGCGTCTGCCCGCCGCGTCGCCACGAGCTGACGAAATATGCCGCCACCACCGCGCCCTGCAGTGCCTGGTACCAGATCGGCACGACCACCGTTGCGCCGGTGCGGATCAGGTTGCCGCCGGTGGCGAGCTGGCACAGCAGGCCCACCACCATCACGATCGCCACCACGATCAGCAGGTCGTAGACCAGCGCCAGCAGGCGGCGCCACAGCGGGCAGGGGGTGTCGGTGGTGGCGAGGTTCGGCGGCATCGTGGGTCGGTCGCTTGCGTAGTGCGCGTGCAATGGCCAGCATCGTGCGCATGGGAAAGGAAGAAAGCCGCGCCAGTATCGCCGAAGCCGACCGGCTGAGCATAAGCACGTTCGTGGAACGGGTATGGTCGGAGGACGGCCTGGCCGACCGCACCTTGGAGGCGTACCGGCGCGACCTCGAGGCGCTGGCCGGTTGGCTGGCCACGCACGGGCGCGACCTGCGCACGGCGCGGCGCGAGGATATTTCCGCCTATCACGGCGCGCAGCCGGTGGCGGTGCGCTCGATCGCACGGCGGCAGTCGGCGTTCCGCCGCTACTATGCGTTCCTCGCCCGCAACGAGCCGGGCTTCGCCGATCCGACCCTGCTGATCGAGCGCCCGAAGCTGCCGCGCAGCCTGCCCAAGGCGTTGGCCGAACGCGAGATCGAGGGCTTGCTCGGCGCGCCCGACACCGCGACCACGCGGGGCCTGCGCGATCGCGCGATGCTGGAGCTGATGTACGCCTCCGGCCTGCGCGTGTCCGAGCTGGTGGAGTTGCCGCTGGCCGCGCTGAACCCGCGCCAGGGTGTGTTGCGCGTCACCGGCAAGGGCGGCAAGGACCGGCTGGTGCCGGTCGGCGAGGAAGCGCTGGCGCGCATCGGCGCTTATCTGACCGAGGCGCGGCCGACGCTGGCGAAAGGCCGCCAGCCGGCGGCGCTGTTCCTCAGCCAGCGCGGCGAAGGCATGACCCGACAGATGTTCTGGACCTTGGTGAGGCGCTACGCGCTCAAGGTCGGCATCACCCCGAAACGCATCTCGCCGCACGTGCTGCGCCACTCCTTCGCCACCCACCTGCTCAACCACGGTGCCGACCTGCGCGCCCTGCAGATGCTGCTCGGCCACAGCTCGCTCAGCACCACGCAGATCTACACCCTGGTGGCGAAGGAAGGCCTGAAACGGCTGCATGCGCAGCATCATCCGCGGGGGTGAGTGGCACTTGGCAGTTGAATCCGCCTTTTACTTCATTAAAGCGCACTCTGGCTCAAGTTTTTCATGAGTTTTTCATCATTAAAGCGCACTCTGGATCGAGTTTTGTCTCCCGTTCTGCGTGGCGCCACCGCCACTCGGGAACCTCACGCAGGTCGTTCGGTAAGTTCACTGATGCTCTTCGAAGATTGACGTCAGGGCAATTTGACCACCTTTGCAGCTACTCCCTCCGAAATTGTCCCTGACACCTTTTTGGGCACATTAACATATGATGATCAAGGGAATTGGGTTGGCGCTATGGCTGGGCCCTCTGAAGAGGTTGGAGTGTCTGAAAATAATCAGTTTACGACGGCTTATGGATTGAACGACCTTGGCGCGTACTTGGGCGGTTTACTTTATAATAAACTCCACCCTTACGACCCAAATTATATAAACCACAGTCCCAAGTGCAGGTAATAAGGAAAGAAACCGATGGCGCCTTATTCAAGCTTCCCGCCATTTCAGAAAAACCTTCTGACTTGGGCTACGGTGATGACTATTACCTTAATGTTTATGGCATTGGGTTTATACGTTGCTAACTGGTTTGTTATTCCGGCTTTCGTGACCCTTTTTGGGTCACTTCCATGGCTCAATTCTATCGTGTGTCCACGTTGTGGTACGTCACTAAATTCGCCAGGCTATTTGATGGGCATTCCTGTGCCAACGGGATGGCATCGAAAAAAATGCATAAAATGCGGCTTGGATTTAACTATATCTTATAAAATCTGACTGATTACTGTCGCCCAGTCCTCGTTCCTGATTCACGTGTTGCCGGATGCCGACGGCAGCTACGTTTTCATGCCGGTGCCTACTTCTGATCGTGTATCGATGATGGGAGTTACACGTCTGCCCACATCCGCAGCAGGTTCGCATGTGACTTGCTGATGGCGTCGAACGTGGGGCTCTTGCCTTCGCGGCCGAAGATCTGCCGCTTGGCGTTGTCCAGGTCCCACAGCAGTTCGCGCTTGCCGGCATCGCGCACCTGGCTCTGTACCCAGATGATGGCGGCGTAACGTGCGCCCTGGGTGACGGGGGTGACGTGATGCAGGGAGTTGGCCGGGTAGGCGATGGCGGATCCGGCGTCCAGCTTGAAGCCGTATTCCATGCCGTTGGTATCCACCACCAGGTCGCCGCCGGTGTAGCTCTTGGGGTCGGACAGGAAAACCGTAATTGCCACGTCGCTGCGCACCGCGCTGCCGAGGCCGCCCATCACGGGGGCATCGACGTGCCGGCCGTATTGCATGCCGACGTCGTAACGGTTGAACATCACCTGCGTCATGGCGGACGGCAGAATCGACGCCTGCAGCATCCCGTTGCGCAGGAAGGCGCTGCGCACGATCTCGCGCAGCCGGACCTGGCTTTCGGTGTCGATGTCGACCTGCAGGTTCTTCTTGACCTCCCGCGCCGACCAGCCGGCCGTGCTGGCGCCGTCGACGAACGAGGCAGCCTGGAGTTCGTTGCGTATCACGCCGAGTTCTTCGGGGGTCAGCACGTTGGGAGCACAAATGATCACGAGGGTTCCGCCGGGCGGTTCAGGCTGAGAGAGAGAGCGTGCGCGACCAGACCGTTTTTTGCCGGGCCGTTCCGGGCAGCTGCCTTGCGGAAATCTACCATTGGAGCGGGGTCCTGATCACCGGTTTCTGCGGCGCCGCGTATCGAATGGCGTTCAGCGGCCTGTGCGAGAATGCGTGTCTGCCGCCGGCGAACGCCGGCCATGGATCCAACGAGGTTGATGGTGATGTTGAAGAAACTGTTGCTGGCGCTGTGCATCGGCGGGCTTTCCCTGGCGGCCTGTGCGGCCGAAAGCGATGCGGCGCCGGCCACCGGTCCGGCGGTGACGCCGGCGGCGCAGCAGATGGTGCGGCAGGCGATCAAGAGCCTGGCGGCGAATGTCCAGGTCGATTCGATCGAGCCGGCGCCGATGCCGGGCTTCTACCAGGTGATCGCCGCCGGCCAGATGCTCTACGTCAGCACCGACGGCAAGTACGCGATGCATGGCGACGTGATCGACCTGAGCCGCAAGCAGAACGTCAGCGACGACGCCTGGGCGCGCTTCCGCAAGGCCGAACTGGCCAAGGTGCCGGCGTCCGAGCGCATCGTGTTCGCGCCGCCGAACCCGAAGTACACGATCACCGTGTTCACCGACGTCAACTGCGGCTTCTGCCGCGCGCTGCACGAGCACGTGGCCGCGTTCAACAAGGAAGGCATCGCGGTGGAGTACTTGGCGTGGCCGCGCGAAGGCCTGGTGACCACCGCCGGGCGGCCCACGCCGACCTATACCGAGATGGTCTCGGTGTGGTGCGCCAAGGACCGCAAGGCGGCGTTCACTGCCGCGAAGGAAGGCCATGCGCCGGCACCGGCGACCTGCGCCAACCCGGTCAAGGACCAGTTCAACCTGGGCGTGAAGCTGGGTGTCAACGGCACCCCGGCGATCTACGGCCCGGATGGCCGCGTCCTGGGCGGCTATGTGACCCCGGAACAGCTGCTGCAGGCGCTGCGGCAGGGCGGTTGAGGCTGATCGCAGTCCCTTCCTGCGAGGCACGGGACGAAACGCAAGGGCAGGGTTCCGGCATTGGCTTATGCCGTATTGCAGCATGGGTTAGAATAGGCGTTTTCCTCGCATAGCGCCGTTCCCCGCATGATCGCACTCGACGGGCAGAACGCCCTCTCGCCGTTCCGCCTCGAACGCCTCAATGCCCGCCTGGATGCCCTGCATCGCGGCGTGCGCGTGCAGGCGTCGTGGTTCGTCTACTTCGTCGACGCCGAGACGGCGCCGGAAGGTGAGCTGCGCCAGCGCCTGCTGGCCGTGCTGGAGGCGAAGGACGCCGCGCCGGAACCGGCCACGCTGTGGGTGGTGCCGCGGCTGGGCACGATCTCGCCGTGGTCGAGCAAGGCTACCGACATCCTGCATGGCGCCGGTTTCGACGTGCCCGGCTTCAATCTGCGTCGGGTGGAGCGCGGGCTGGCCTGGCAGGTGGCCGGCCTGCCGCCGGCCGAGGCGCCGGACCATGCCGCGATCATGGCCGTGCTGCATGACGCGATGACGCAGTCGGTGCTGCGGCGGATCGAGGACGCGCAAGGCCTGTTCCTGGCCGGCTCGCCCGGCGACCTGGTGCACGTCACGCTCGGCGTCAATCCGCAGGCCGCGCTGGCCGCGGCGAACCTGCGGCTGGGCCTGGCGCTGGCCGACGACGAGATCGACTACCTCGCCGATCGCTACGCCGAGCTCGGCCGCGATCCCACCGACGCCGAGCTGTTCATGTTCGCCCAGGCGAACTCCGAGCATTGCCGGCACAAGGTGTTCAACGCCAGCTGGACGGTCGACGGCGCGGAACAGGACAAGACCCTGTTCGGCATGATCAAGCACACCCACCAGCGCTCGCCCGCGCATACCCTGTCCGCGTATTCGGACAACGCGGCGGTGATCGAGGGCAGCACCGGCCGGCGTTTCTTCGCCGACCCGGCCGATGGCGTGTGGCGCGGCCACGCGGAGCGCATCGACTACGCGATCAAGGTGGAGACGCACAACCATCCCACCGCGATCGCGCCCTGGCCCGGTGCGGCCACCGGCGCCGGCGGCGAGATCCGCGACGAGGGCGCGACCGGCCGCGGCGGCAAGCCGAAGGCCGGGCTCACCGGTTTCTCGGTGTCCGACCTGCGCATTCCGGGCCTGCCGCGGCCGTGGGAAGTGGATCGCCCGCTGCCGCCGCGCATGGCCAGCGCATTCGAGATCATGCGCGACGGCCCGCTCGGCGCCGCCGCGTTCAACAACGAGTTCGGCCGCGCCTGCCTGGGCGGCTATTTCCGCAGCTACGAGCACGAGAGCGCCGAGCCCGGCCTGCGCCGCGGCTACGACAAGCCGATCATGCTGGCCGGCGGGCTGGCCAACCTGCGCCCCGGCCACGTGCTGAAGCATGCGGTGCAGCCGGGCAACAAGGTGATCGTGCTGGGTGGCCCGGCGATGCTGATCGGGCTGGGCGGCGGTGCGGCCTCGTCGGTCGCCGGCGGCGCGTCGAGTGCGGAACTGGACTTCGCCTCGGTGCAGCGCGACAACGCCGAGATGGAGCGGCGCTGTCAGGAAGTGATCGACGCCTGTTGGGCGCGCGGCGAGCGCAACCCGATCGTCAGCGTGCACGACGTCGGCGCCGGTGGCCTGTCCAATGCGATTCCCGAGCTGCTCAACGATGCCGGCGTCGGCGGCGTGATCGACCTGTCGAAGATTCCCTGTGACGACCCCTCGCTGTCGCCGATGCAGGTGTGGAGCAACGAGTCGCAGGAACGCTACGTGCTGGCGATCGGCCCGGAGAATCTGGCCGAGTTCGAGGCGATGTGCCTGCGCGAGCGCTGCCCGTATGCGGTAGTCGGCGACGCCACGGTCGAGCGCCAGCTGGTGCTGACCGACCCGCGCCGCGGACTGACCGTGATCGACCTGCCGATGGACGTGCTGTTCGGCAAGCCGCCGCGGATGCACCGCGACGCCACGCGGTTGAAGGCACGCATCGACCTGGTGCCGGACCTCACCGGCATCGGCATGGACGAGGCGCTGCTGCGCGTGTTGCGCCTGCCCGGTGTGGGCAGCAAGAGTTTCCTGATCACCATCGGCGACCGCACAGTCGGCGGCCTGAATGCGCGCGACCCGATGGTCGGCCCGTGGCAGGTGCCGGTGGCCGACTGCGCGGTGACCATCGCCGACTTCGACGGCTATGCCGGCGAGGCGATGGCGATGGCCGAGCGCGCACCGGTGGCCCTGCTGAGCAGCGCCGACGCGGCGCGAATGACGGTCGGCGAAGCGATTACCAACCTGGCCGCGGCGTCGATCGCCAGTCTTGGCGAAGTTCGCCTGTCGGCGAACTGGATGGCCGCGGTCAACCATCCGGGCGAGGACGCGGCGCTGTTCGATGCGGTCAAGGCGATCGGCATGGAGCTGTGCCCCGAGCTGGAGATTTCCATCCCGGTCGGCAAGGACTCACTGTCGATGCAGACCGTGTGGCAGGACGGCGGCACCGCGCAGCGCACGGTGTCGCCGGTGTCGCTGGTGATCACCGGTTTTGCCCGCGTCAGCGACGTGCGCCGCACGCTCACGCCGCAGTTGCGGCTGGACCGCGGTGCCACCGAGTTGTGGCTGATCGACCTGGGTGCGGGGCGCGACCGTCTCGGCGGCTCGGCGCTGACCCAGGTGTTCAACCGCGGCGGCGGCGTGCCGCCGAACCTGGACGACGCGAAACGGCTGAAGGCGCTGTTCGAGCTGGTCCAGGAAGCGAACGCGAGCGGCCTGCTGCTGGCCTACCACGACCGCTCCGACGGTGGCGTCATCACCACCTTGCTGGAGATGGCGTTCGCCGGCCACTGCGGCCTGGAAATCCATCTGGACGGCTGGGGTGAAGCGACCCTGCGTGCGTTGTTCAACGAGGAACTCGGCGCGGTGGTGCAGGTGGCCGAGGCGAACCGCGAGGCGTTCGAAGCGCTGTTGATCAAGTACGGGCTGGCCGGCATCAGCCATCGCATCGGCCGGCCGAAGGAGAAGCTGGGGATCAAGCTGTTCCTCGGCGACGAAACCTTGTTCAAGTGGCACTGGAGCACGCTGTTCAAGGCGTGGAACGAAACCAGCCACGCGATGCAGCGCCTGCGCGACAACCCGCTCACCGCCGACGCCGAGTCGGAGTGGCGGCTCGACGACGCCGATCCGGGCATCACCCCGAAGCTCACGTTCGATCCGGCGCAGGATGTCGCCGCGCCGTTCATCGGCAAGGGCGACCGCCCGCGCATCGCGGTCCTGCGCGAGCAGGGCGTCAACGGCCAGGTCGAGATGTCGGCCGCGTTCACCCGCGCCGGTTTCGACGCGGTGGACGTGCACATGTCCGACCTCGCCAGCGGGCGGATCAGGCTGGCGGATTTCCGCGGCTTCGCGGCCTGCGGGGGTTTTTCCTACGGCGACGTGCTCGGTGCGGGCCGTGGCTGGGCCACCTCGATCCTGTACAACGACAGGCTGCGCGCCGAGTTCACCGCGTTCTTCGCCGATCCGACGAAGTTCGCGCTCGGCGTATGCAACGGCTGCCAGATGCTGTCGCAGCTGAAGGAGATCATTCCCGGCGCGCAGCACTGGCCGAAGTTCCTGCGCAACGCGTCCGAACAGTACGAGGCGCGCCTGGCCACGCTGGAGATCCTCGACACGCCGAGCATCTTCTTCAAGGGCATGGCCGGCTCGCGGATTCCGGTGGCGGTGGCGCACGGCGAGGGCCGGGTGAGTTTCCCGCATGCCTGCAGCCCGTCGAAGTCGAACGGCGCGGTGCGCTTCGTCGACAATCGCGGCAAGCCGACCGAGAACTTCCCGCTCAACACCAACGGTTCGCCGGGCGGCCTGGCCGGCTTCACCGCTGCCGACGGCCGCGTGACGATCATGATGCCGCACCCCGAGCGCGTGTTCCGCAGCGTGCAGCTGAGCTGGCATCCAGAACAGTGGGGCGAGGATTCGCCGTGGATGCGCATGTTCCGCAACGCCCGCGTGTGGTGCGGCTGACCGCCCGCCGCGCAACGAGGCGCTGAGCGATGGCCCGGCGCCGCTGGCCGGTATGGCGTGCCGTGCTGGCGTGGGCGACCTGGCTGATCCTGCTGGCGTTGCTGCCGTGGTGGCTGGGCCTGCCGCTGCTGCTGGCGCTGGCAGCCGGAGTGACCTTGCTGCAGCACCGGCTGGCCGACGCGCATGCCGCGTCGATCCGGCACGCCTTGCGCTGGGGTCTGCCAGGCGTGCTGTTCGCGCTGCAGCGGGCACTGGGTGGCGATGCGTTTGCCTGGGGCGCGGCCTTGCTGGGAGCTCTGGCCGGCTACACGCTGCTGGTCGGTCTCGAGGCGTGGCTCGATCGCGAACTGCACCGCGCACCGGCGGCCGCGCCATCCGCCGAGTGGCCCGAACTGGCGATGGCGCCGGTCGGTCCGCCCGCGGAGATCATCGAGCTGCAGCCGCCGGCGTGGCAGACCGCCACGGATGGGCTGGTCGATCCGCTGGGTGGTCACGTGGTCTACCGCGAATGCGCGTACCTCTTTGAAATCGGCGAGCGCATCGACGGCGTCGGCGCGCAGGCCGCATTCAGTCCCGGTGGGCGCTGGTTCGCCGCGCGCATGCACAACGATCGCGGCGTGTTGCTGTGGGATCGCCAGCGCGAACGGCAGCACCGCCTGCGCGGCTGGCAGCTGGGCGGCTGGTATCGCGAGCAGCCGTGGCTGCTGCGCCGCGACGACGACATGCCGCTGGCGTTGTCGGCGGTGCTCGGCGAGGACGATGTGGAAGAGACGTGAAGCGATGGCGGATCGCCGATTTTCTCGGTGCCATGACATCGCTGCCTGTTTTCCCCGGGTACGTCTCCGCGCATACTTGTCGGGTGGCTACTCCTGCTTCCCATCGCTCGCCGTTCGCGCTGGTGCTCAGCGTGATCGTGGTGTCCGCCGACAGTGGCCCGACGCTGCGCGAGTGCGTGCGCGGCGTGCTGGCCAGCACCCTGCCGCTGGAACTGATCCTGGTCGACAACAATTCGCATGACGGCGTGCCCGAGGCGATCGAGCGCGCGCATGCGCACGACACGCGGCTCAAGGTGATCTACAACTACCGCAACCTGGGCTTCGGCCCGGCGGCGAACCTCGCCGCGAAGCAGGCGCAGGGTCAGGCGTTGCTGATCCTCAACCCCGACTGCCTGCTGCGGCAGGGCGATCTGCAGCGCCTGCTGGACCTGCTCTCCGGCCAGCCCAAGGCCGGCCTGATCGGTGCGGTGGTGTGCGATGCCGACGGCCGTCCCGATCCCGCTTCGTGGCGTCGTGACCCGTTGCTGCAGCGTTCGCTCAACAGCCTGCTCGGTCGCCCCGGCGAGAAGGTCAACATCGAGCGGGAGATTCCGGCCGACGTGGTCGAGGCCGAGGCGGTGTCCGGTGCGGTGATGTTGATGCCGCGCACAATGTTCCAGCGCCTTGGCGGTTTCGACGAGGACTACTTCCTGCATTGCGAGGACCTGGACCTGTGCCGCCGGGTGCGCGACCTCGGCTACCAGGTGCTGCTGGCCGGCGACGTGCGCGTGCTGCACGGCAAGGGCAGTTCCAGCCGGCACCGCCCGGTGTTCGTCAGCCGGCACAAGCACCGCGGCATGTGGCGCTGGTTCCGCAAGCACGACCCGGCCGCACGCAATCCGCTGACGGCCGGCGTCGTGTGGCTGGGCATCTGGGGGCATTTCCTGGTGCAGGTCCCGGCGCAGCTGTGGCGATTGCTGCGAACGAGGAAAGCGGACGACGGGCGGGCAGTGAGGGACGAGTAGCGGGGCCTTCTGCGTTTGCATGTACCCGCCGCGGAGGTTGCGGCACACTGGCGCTTCCTCGCGCTGTCCTCTTTCCGATGAATTCCCGCACCGTCACCACTCTTGCCACCCTCGGCCTGCTGGCGATGACCGCGGTGTGGGGCTCCACCTTCGTGCTGATCAAGGACGTGGTGGGGCGCATGCCGGTGGCGGATTTCCTGGCCGTGCGTTTCGTGATCGCCGCCGTGGCGATGCTGGCGCTGTTCGCCCGGCCGGTGTGGCGGCTCGGCCGCCGGCAGGTACTTTGCGGCCTGCTGCTCGGCGCGATCTACGGCACCGGCCAGCTGCTGCAGACCTGGGGGCTGTCGCTGATCGCGCCCAGCGTCAGCGGTTTCGCCACCGGCATGTATGTGGTGTTCACGCCGATCCTGGCGCTGCTGTTGCTGCGCCAGCATATGGCCGGCATCGTGTGGCTGGCGGTGCTGCTGTCCACCGCCGGGCTGGCGCTGCTGTCGCTCAACGGCGTCTCGGTCGACCTGGGCGTGTGGCTGACCCTGGCCTCGGCCGCGCTGTACGCGCTGCACATCGTGCTGCTCGGCCAGTGGTCGCGGCAGGGCGAGGCGTTCGGCCTGTCGGCGGTGCAGATGGTGGCGATCGCGCTGGTCTGCCTGCTCGCCACCGCGCCGCACGGGCCGGTATGGCCACCCGATCGCAGCGCCTGGTTCGCCGTGCTTTACATGGCGTTGATCGCCGGCGCCGGCGCGATGCTGATGCAGACCTGGGCGCAGTCGCACCTGCCGGCCACCCGTGCCGCGATCGTGATGACCACCGAGCCGGTGTTCGCCGCCGCGTTCGCGGTGCTGCTGGGCAGCGACGTGCTGAGCTGGCGCATGCTGCTCGGCGGCGGGCTGATCCTGGCCGCGATGTACCTGGTCGAGCTGATGCCGCGGCGCGCGGCGCTATCCGCCGAGGCGGCGCATCACGAGGTGTGAGGCTTCGATGCATGTCGTGCCGCCCGCGTCTGCAGCGCGATGCGCACCAGGTACACCACGATCGCCACGTTGCCGGCAAGCGTCGCCAGCTTCAGCCAGCCGAAGTGGTGCAGCGTCTCATACAGTTCCAGCGGGATCAGCGAGCCGGTGGCGATCACCGTGAACCATTCGGCCCAGTACTTGCCCAGCCACAGGCCGATGCCTTCGATGCCGAACAGCACGGCATAGCCGAGTGCGACCGCGCCGACCGCGACGAACCGGCTTGGCCCGAAATCCTCCAGCAGGCCGACCAGCTTCCAGCGCAGGCCGTTGCTGTCGGCCAGCGACAGGTGCTCCAGCCAGTGCACCAGGTGCTCGAAGTTCTGCTGGCGATCGAGATGGAACGCCGCCATGGCCACCAGCAGCAGGCACGCGGTCTTGATGATCTCGTAGACCGCGATGACGCGCAGGCCGGGGTGATGCTGCACCGGGGCGGCCGCGTGCGGGGAAAGTGCGGAGTTCTTGTTCTGCATGAGGGGACACGGGACAGGCAAGCCGCCCATTGTCCTCACTTGCGCGCGCTTGACCAGTGCGCACCGGCACGGTCGCTGCCGCCGCACGGGTGCAGGAGCCTGCCGGCGGGCGACGCTCCCTGACGGGGATCGGGAGCCGTCGGGAGCATGGCCTGCCGGCAGGTTCGTGCGACGTCGCGGCGGTCTGTCAGCAGCAGCGCCCGCCCGTGCCCTTGTAGCGGGCTTCCTGCCGTTCGCGGAAGAACTCCTTGTAGCTGGGTACCTTGCGCTCGGGATGGTGTTCGCGCAGATGCTTCACGTAGACGTCGTAGTCGGGTACGCCGCAGCACAGGCGGGCGGTTTGCACCGCCCACTTGCGCACGGACTGGAGGGTCGCGTTCATCACGTCGTCCTCAGCCGGCCACGCTGCTCAGCGCCACGTACGGTTCTTCGTGCGCGGTCGGGTGGTTGGTCTGCCAGGCCTTGACCAGCGCGCGCAGGCAGAACAACACCATCGCCACCACCAGCGCCATGAACAGGCCGGTCATCACCATGTCCACGTAGTTGTTGGTGACGATCCGCTGCATCTCCGCCGCCGACTTGGCCGGCGCCATCAGCTGGCCCTGCTGCATCGCGTCCGCGTACTTGTTCGCGGCGGCGGTGAAGCTGATCGGGCCGACCAGTTTTTCGAAACCGGCGGTGAGCGTGCAGACGATCAGCCACAACGCGGGGATGCCCGGCACCCACACATAGCGCTCGCGCTTGAGCTTCACCACCACCACGGTGGCCAGCATCAGCGCGATCGCAGCCAGCATCTGGTTGGCGATGCCGAACAGCGGCCACAGGGTGTTGATGCCGCCGAGCGGGTCGACCGCGCCCTGGTACAGGAAGTAGCCCCACAGCGCCACGCAGATCGCGGTGGCCAGCAGGTTGCCGGTCCACGATTCGGTTTCCTGCAGCGGCTTGTGGATCAGGCCGGCGATCTCCTGAATCATGAAGCGGCCCACGCGGGTGCCGGCGTCCACCGTGGTGAGGATGAACAGCGCCTCGAACAGGATCGCGTAGTGGTACCAGAACGCCATCATGCCGCCGCCGGGCAGGATGTTGTGCAGCAGCTGGGCCATGCCCACGGCCAGCGTCGGCGCGCCGCCGGCGCGGCCGAGGATGCTGCCCTCGCCAATGTCCTTCGCGGTCTGCAGCAGTTCGTCCGGGGTCACCACGAAGCCCCACTGGCTGATCGTGGTGGCCGCTTCCTGCACGGTGGTGCCGATGATCGCGCCCGGCGAATTCATCGCGAAGTACACGCCGGGATGCAGCGAGGCGGCGGCGACCAGCGCCATGATCGCCACGAACGCCTCCATCAGCATGCCGCCGTAGCCGACCATGCGCGCCTGGCCTTCGTTGGCGAGCAGCTTCGGCGTGGTGCCGGAGGCGATGATCGAGTGCCAGCCTGATACCGCGCCGCAGGCGATGGTGATGAACAGGAACGGGAACAGGTTACCGGCGAACACCGGGCCGGTACCGTCGATGAACTTGGTCACCGCTGGCAATTGCAAGGTCGGCGCGGCCAGGAAGATCGCCAGCGCCAGCAGCGCGATGGTGCCGATCTTGAGGAAGGTGGACAGGTAATCGCGCGGCGCCAGCAGCAGCCACACCGGCAGCACCGAGGCGCAGGAACCGTAGGCGATCAGTAGCCAGGCCAGCGCCTTGGCGTCGAAGTCGAACAGCGGCGCCAGCGTGGCGGAGTCGGCCACGTGCTTGCCGAACCAGATCGAGGCCAGCAGCAGCACCAGGCCGATGAGCGACACTTCCAGGATGCGGCCCGGGCGGAACCAGCGCAGATAGCCGCCCATCAGCAGCGCGATCGGGATGGTGGCGGCCACGGTGAAGGTGCCCCATGGACTGTGCGTGAGCGCCTTGACCACCACCAGCGCCAGCACCGCCAGCACGATCATCATCAGCACCAGCACGCCGATCATGGCCACGATGCCGGGCACGGGCCCCAGTTCCTCGCGCAGCATGTGGCCGAGCGAGCGGGCGTCACGGCGCAGCGAGAGGCCGAGGATCATGAAATCCTGCACCGCGCCGGCAAACACCACGCCGAACAGGATCCAGATCGTGCCGGGCAGGTAACCCATCTGCGCGGCCAGCACCGGGCCGACCAGCGGACCGGCGCCGGCGATCGCGGCGAAGTGGTGGCCGAATACCACCCACTTGTCGGTGGGCACGTAGTCCAGGCCGTCGTTGCGCAGCACGGAGGGCGGTGCGCGGGTCGGGTCCAGCTTCAGCACGGAGTGTTCGATGAACTTGCCGTAGAAGCGGTAGCCGATCACGAAGACGGCGATCGACGCGGCAACCAGCCAGATCGCGTTGATCGGCTCGCCCCGGCGCAGGGCCACGACGCCCAGGCAGAACGCGCCGACGATGGCGATGGCGACCCACAATATCTTGCTGGCCGGACTGGGCTTGGGCATGACGGCGGCTTGCATGGGCGGGTTCTCCTCGACAGTGCCGCAAGAGTCGTCCCGCCAGCCGCGGCGGTCAATCCCAAAACCGGCCAATCGGCATTAGCCTTTGGTCGAATAGTGAAGTCCGCGTCGTCACGCCGTGACGAGGCGGCAGCGCTACACTGGCCGCCTTGCCGACCACAAGGAATTCGTCATGCGCATCGCAGTTCGCTACGGTTTGCTGAGCCTTGCCCTCACGGTTGCCGCGCTGCCGCTGACCGCCGCCGGCTCGGGCCAGTTCAAGGATCTGCTGAACAAGGTCAAGCAGTCGACGCATGCGTCCAATGCCTCGCAGCTCGGCAGCAACCTGCCGAACAGCGACATCGCCGCCGGGCTCAAGGAGGCGCTGGCCAAGGGCACCACCAACGCGATCAACAGCCTGGGCCGCGACGGCGGCTTCTGGAACAACAGCAAGGTGCGCATTCCGCTGCCGGGCAAGCTCGAGCAGGCGGGCAAGCTGGCGCGCCAGCTCGGCCAGGGCGCCAAGGTCGACGCGTTCGAGCTGAGCATGAACCGGGCCGCCGAGAAGGCGGTGCCGCAGGTGGCCGAGATCTTCGGCGACGCGATCCGCAAGATGACCCTGGGCGACGCACGCGGCATCCTTGCCGGCGGCGACCATGCGGCCACCGACTTCTTCCGTCGCGTCGCTGGCGATGCATTGACCGCGCGTATCCATCCGATCGTGGCCAAGGCCACCGACAGCGTCGGCGTCACCCAGAAGTACAAGTCGTTCACCGCCGGCGGCATGGGCGGCGAACTGGGCAGCGCGCTGGGCGCATTCGGCGGCAAGTCGGGCAAGTCGAACAAGGGCGCCAGTTCGTTGGACCTGGACGACTACGTGACGTCGAAGACCCTGGATGGCCTGTTCACCACTATCGGCGAGCAGGAGCAGTCGATCCGCCACAACCCGGGCGCCCGCACCACCGACCTGCTGAAGAAGGTGTTCGGCGGTCGTTGAAGCCGCTTGCGGCTTCGACAAATCGGTACGAGGCTTTGCCCGGCTTTTTTGCTGTTGAAGCACGGGGCATCGCCGCTTGTACCCGCATCGCATCGACCACAGATCATCCGGTAACAGTGTTCAAGGCGAGGTCCTCATGATCCGTGAAATCCTCAAGATGGGCGATCCGCGCCTGCTGCGCATCGCGCCGCTGGTGCCCACCGCGATGCTGGGCAGCGCGGAACTCGATGCGCTGATCGCCGACATGTTCGAGACCATGCAGGCTGCCGATGGGGTCGGCCTGGCCGCCCCGCAGATCGGCGTCGACCTGCAGCTGGTGATCTTCGGCTTCGAGCACTCCGAGCGCTATCCCGACGCTCCCGAAGTGCCGCGCACGATCCTGCTCAACCCGGTGATCACGCCGCTGTCGCAGGACATGGAGGAAGGCTGGGAAGGCTGCCTGTCCGTGCCCGGCCTGCGCGGCGCGGTGAACCGCTACACGCTGATCCGCTACGAAGGCGTCGATCCCGGCGGCGCCCGCATCGAACGCACCGCCGAAGGCTTCCATGCCCGCGTGGTGCAACACGAGTGCGACCACCTGATCGGCCGGCTGTATCCCTCGCGCATCACCGACTTCAGCAAGTTCGGCTATACCGACGTGCTGTTTCCGGACCAGGACAGGGGAGACGACTGATGCGCGCGATATGGAATGGCACCGTCCTCGCAGAGAGCGACGATACGGTGGTGGTCGAGGGGAATCACTATTTCCCTGCCGACTCGCTCCAACGCGAGCATTTCCGCGACAGCGATCATCACAGTGTCTGTCCGTGGAAGGGTACGGCGAGTTACTACGACCTGGTTGTCGGCGACGCGATCAATCCGCAAGCTGCCTGGTATTACCCGCAACCGAAAGATGCCGCCGCGCAGATCAAGGATCGAGTGGCTTTCTGGCATGGTGTTGAGGTGGTGGGCTGACCACACGGGTTGCCGTGGGCGCAGCGCTCGCGGATGATGCGGCACGCCCGAGAGAACGCCACCCGAGATGCCGCCAGCGGAATCAACACGGACCGGGATTCATCCCGACGCCAGCGTCCGCAACGCTGGCATCGACCTGTTGCGCGGGCTGGCGATCGTGCTGGTGGTGTTCAACCATCTCGGCCTGCGCATTCCGCTGAAAAAGACCGCACTGGCCGAGATGCTGCCGACGTGGCTGCTGAGTCGGCTGAACTACAACGGCTACGAGGCGGTCTTCGTGTTCTTCGTGATCTCGGGGTTCCTGATCGCGGGCAATGCGCTGCGCCGCTGGGGCAGCCTGGAGCGAATCGACATGCGCGCATTCTATGCGCGGCGTTTCGCGCGCATCGTGCCGTGCCTGCTGGCGCTGGTGGTGGTGCTGAGCGTGCTGCACCTGGCCGGCGTGCGCGACTACACGATCATCCACGCCAACCAGTCGCTGCCGCGCGCGATCGTTGCCGCGCTCGGCCTGCACCTGAACTGGTACGAGGGGCAGACCGGTTATCTGCCCGGCAACTGGGACGTGCTGTGGTCGCTGTCGATCGAGGAAGTGTTCTACATCGGCTTTCCGCTGGTGTGCCTGCTGACGCGGCGCCGCGCGGTGCTCTTGCCGATGCTGGTGCTGCTGGCGTTGTCGATGCCGTTCACGCGGGCCGTGCTGGACGGCAACGAGATCTGGCAGGAGAAGGCCTACCTGCCCGGCATGGCGGCGATCGCCACCGGGGTGATCGGCGCGTTGCTGGCGGCGCGCTGGCCGGCGCCGTCTGCGGGGCGGGTCAGGGTCTTGTACGCTTTTGGCGTGATCGGCCTGCTGGCCTCGATGCTCGGTGGCCGCTGGCTGTGGCCGTTGCTGCACGACGGCGTGATGCTGCTGCTGACGGCGTCCGCGATGTCGTTGCTGATCGCCTGCCAGGCACGCCCGCCGCGCCCGCCGCGCGGCTTCGGTTGGCTGCGCGCATGGGGTCGCCTGAGCTACGAGATCTACCTCAGCCACATGTTCGTGGTGTTTTCCGTAGTCCGCTTGTACCGCGTGACCGACGGCGACCCGCGTTGGGGTTTCCTGTGGTACCTGCTGGCGCTGCCGCTGTGCTGGCTGCTTGGCATGGCAGTGGAGCGCTGGCTGTCGCTGCCATGCGAACGCTGGTTGCGTGCGAGGCTGTTGCGTGCGCCACAGGTCGCGGGAAATCCTTTGCCGGCGACGGTGGTGACGGATTGATGCCCATGCGCAGACGTCGGTTGCGCATGGGCGGTGCGGCTATTGCGGTCAGTGGCCTCGGGGCTGCGCGGCCTTCGATGCCGATTCGGTGTCGTCGAACTGCCAGGCGGGCTTGTTCGCCCCGTCCAGGCTCAGCTTCGCGCGGGCATGGCCGTCCTTGCCCTTGAGCTCGATGCTGGCGTGGTCGGTATCGGTGCCCAACTCGATCGCGGAGTCGCGCGCCTTGGGGTCGCCGTAATTGATGTACATCCCGGCGAAGTTCTCCGAATCGTCGATCATCAAGCCGATGGCTTCGTACGGTGGAGTGGCCCGGTCCAGCGCGAGCCCGACGCGACCGCCGCCCATGGAAGCCAGGCCGCCGCGTTCGCTGCCCTTGGTGTCGTAGAGCGTCATGCCGTAGTTGTCGTCGTCGCCGCGGCGCTTGTAGGTCTTGCCGTCAATGTGCAGCGTGGGCAGTTGGCCGACGGCGAGGCGATCCGCGCCGGTCTTGCCGAGGAAGATGATGCCGTCCGAGGCATCGTCCTTGCGCGTGCGGTCCTTGCTGGCCGGTACCGGTGCGCCGATCAGGATGCGGTCGTGCCCCTGCGCATCGGTGATCACCAGGCCCTGTGCCCGGAGAATCGTGTCTGGCTTGGTTGGCGTTTCCGGCTTGCGCAGCAACGACACGGCAGCCAATGCGATTACCGCCAACAGGGCGATGATCACCAGGATGCGCAAACGCGCTACTTCCCGCTGCAAGCGGTTCCAGTCTTCCACACGGACATCGGTCTGTTCGGACATGCGTTGTCTTCCTTTTCGGGTGGGGGAGTGCTGCGCCGAGCAATCGCGATCTGACATGCCGCGGACACGCAGCTCCCAAAGGTTACAACGGCCGTACAGGTGCCGAGACACGCGGAAACACCGCCTGAACTTGCGGTGGCGTAAGCTGCATGAGGGCGGATGTCTGCCCGGGAGAGGTTTGGTGAAGAAAGAAGATGAAACCCACATGCAGATCGTCTCTGCGGATATCAGCTCGGAATCGCTGACCGGCATGGTGATCTTCCGGCCGCATTGCGTGTCCCGTGCGGGGCGCAAGCTGGCCGAGGCCAGCAAGAGCGGCAACTGGTATGCCTTGCGCCCCGCCGAGGTACGCAGCTTTGCGCGGGCGCTGCTGGATGCGGCCGATACGCTGGATCTGAAGACGAAGACGCTGCAGGCGGCGAAGACGGCGACGGGCTGACCGCAGTGCCGGCGCGCGACCCCCTCAGCCGCGCCGGCAGCGATTGATGGTATCGCGCAATCCGCTGGCGGCGGCGCGGGCAGCCGCGGCGAAGTCCTCGCCGTGGCCGGCGTAGAGGATCGCGCGCGACGAGCTGATCAGCAGGCCCGTGCCGGCGGCCGTACGGCCGTGGCGCAGCACCGCTTCCACGTCACCGCCCTGGGCACCGATGCCGGGTACCAGCAGCGGCATGTCGCCGACCACCGCGCGCACCTTGCCCAGTTCCTCCGGCCAAGTGGCGCCGGTGACCAGGGCGCAGTTGCCATGGGCGTTCCAGTCGCGGGCGATGGTTTCAGCCACGCGCAGGTATAGCGGCTGGCCACTGCAATCGAGCGCCTGGAAATCCGCGCCGCCGGGATTGGACGTGCGGCAAAGCAGGATCACGCCCTTGTCGGCGCGATCGAGGAACGGCTGGATCGAATCGCGGCCGAGATACGGGTTCAGCGTCACCGCATCGGCCTGGTAGCGCTCGAACGCCTCGCTGGCGTAGTGCTGCGCCGTGCTGCCGATGTCGCCGCGCTTGGCGTCGAGGATCACCGGTACGCCGGGATGCTTCGCGTGGATGTGCGCGATCAGCCGTTCCAGCGTGTCTTCGGCACGCAGCGCGGCGAAGTGCGCGATCTGCGGCTTGAACGCGCAGACCAGGTCGGCGGTGGCGTCGACGATGGCACGGCAGAAATCGAACACTGCGTCGGGTGCGTCACGCAGGTGCGCGGGGAATTTCGCCGGTTCCGGATCGAGGCCGACGCAGACCAGCGAGTCGTTGCGGGTCCATGCCTGTTGCAGGGATTGCATGAAGTGCATCGGGGTCTCCATCGAGTCGATCGTTGCTGCTGTGCAGTGCTCCTCCCCCTGCACGCAGGGGGAGGTTGGGAGGGGGTAAAGCTTTTGACTTTGAGATCAAGAGCGACCCCTCACCTGAAGGACTCCCTTCGGTCGCCCAACCCTCCCCTGCTTGCAGGGGAGGGAGCAGGAAGCATTTACGCCAGCTTCTTGTACTTCACCCGGTGCGGCCGCGCGCCTTCCTCGCCGAGGCGACGCTTCTTGTCGGCCTCGTACTCGTTGTAGTTGCCGGGGAAGAACTCCACGTGCGAGTCGCCCTCGAACGCGATGATGTGGGTGGCGATGCGGTCGAGGAACCAGCGGTCATGCGAGATCACGATCGCCGAGCCGGGGAACTCCAGCAGGGCATCTTCCAGCGCGCGCAGGGTTTCCACGTCCAGGTCGTTGGACGGCTCGTCGAGCAGCAGCACGTTGCCGCCCTGCAGCAGGGTCTTGGCCATGTGCAGGCGGCCACGCTCGCCACCGGACAGGTTGCCGACGATCTTCTGCTGGTCGGTGCCCTTGAAGTTGAAGCGGCCGATGTAGGCGCGCGACTGGATCTCGAAGTTGCCGATGGTGATGATGTCCGAACCGCCGGACACTTCCTGCCACACGTTGTTCTTCGGATCGAGCGCGTCGCGCGACTGGTCGACATACGCCAGCTTGGTGGTGAGGCCGAGCTTCACCTCGCCCGAGTCCGGCGTTTCCTTGCCCATGATCATCTTCATCATGGTGGATTTGCCGGCGCCGTTCGGGCCGATCACGCCGATGATGGCGCCGGGCGGTACCTTGAATGACAGGTCCTCGATCAGCACGCGGTCGCCGAACGACTTGGTCACGTTCTTGAACTCGATCACTTCCTGGCCCAGGCGCTCGCCCGGCGGGATGAAGATCTCGTTGGTCTCGTTGCGGCGCTGGTAGTCGACCGAGTTCAGTTCCTCGAAGCGGGCCAGGCGGGCCTTGCCCTTGGACTGGCGGCCCTTGGCGGCCGAACGCACCCACTCCAGCTCCTTCGCGATCGCCTTCTGGCGCGACTTCTCCTGGTTCGCTTCCTGCTTCAGGCGGGCGTCCTTCTGCTCCAGCCATTCGGTGTAGTTGCCCTTCCACGGAATGCCGCGGCCGCGGTCGAGTTCGAGGATCCACTCGGCGGCGTTGTCGAGGAAGTAGCGGTCATGGGTGACCGCCACCACGGTGCCGGGATAGTCGTGCAGGAATTTTTCCAGCCAGTCGACCGATTCGGCGTCCAGATGGTTGGTCGGTTCGTCCAGCAGCAGCATGTCCGGTTTGGACAGCAGCAGGCGGCACAGCGCCACGCGGCGCTTCTCGCCGCCGGAAAGCGGCCCGATGACCGCGTCCCACGCCGGCAGGCGCAGCGCGTCGGCGGCCACTTCCAGCTGGCGCTCCAGCGCGTGCGCATCGTTGGCGGCCAGCAGGTTTTCCAGTTTCTCCTGCTCCTTGGCGAGCTTGTCGAAATCGGCGCCGTCCTCGGCGTAGGCGGTATAGACCTCTTCCAGCCGCTTCTGCGCATCGAGGATTTCCGCCACGCCTTCCTCGACCACTTCGCGTACGGTCTTGTCCGGGTTCAGGTCCGGCTCCTGCGCCAGGTAGCCGATCTTGGTGCCTGGCTGCGCGCGCGCCTCGCCCTGGAAGTCGGTATCCACGCCGGCCATGATCCTCAGCACGGTGGACTTGCCCGCGCCGTTGACGCCAAGCAGGCCGATCTTGGCGCCCGGGAAGAACGACAGCGAGATGTCCTTGATGATCTGGCGCTTCGGCGGGACGGTCTTGCTGACCCCGTTCATGGTGAAGATGTACTGCGAGCTCATGCAACCTCCGAAGGCGTGCGCCGCGCCACCTGCTGCTGGGTCGGCACGGAAAGGGAATTCGTCAAACCGCGCATTATAGCGGCTTGCGCCGGCATTCCGCGGGTCAGCCTGCCGATTTGCGGCGCCGGGGCGGCGCGGTTGCCGGCGCCAGGCCGGCCAGCAGCAGGTCGACCAGTTGCGCGAAGGCGGCATCCTCGCCCGGCGTGCCCCACAGGTGGGCCATGCCGGGGTAGTGGAAGCGCGAGGTGGCGTCGAAGATCGCCAGCGCGGTGGCCCTGGCGTCCACCTTGCGGAAGTCGCCGCTGGCCACACCCGCGGCGACGATCGAGGCGAGTTGTTCGCGCAGATGCTCGACGTGCTCGCCGATGACTTCGCGCGCGTCCGCGGCCAGGGCGCCGTAGGTGGCGAACAGTTCCGGTTCGCCCAGCGCCTTGTCGCGCTTGATCTCACGCAGCGTGGCCAGCCACAGGCGCAACCGCGCCGGCGGCGCGGCGCGGCTGGCGGCGATCGTGCGCAACGGCGCCATCATCCGCTCCAGCCAGCCCCGCAGCACCGCGTCGCGCAGTGCCGCCTTGCTGGCGAAATGGCGGTACACGCTGCCGTGACTGACCCCCAGCGCCTGCGCCACGTCGACCACAGTGGCCTTGCCGGGACCGTAGCGGCGCAGCACGTCCTCGGCGGCGGCGAGGATGCGTTCGGGGGTCAGTACGGAGTCGTTCATGCCGCCGATTCAACCACGCCAAGGCTGGCGCTGACGAGTTCGTCGGCCACGTAGCCCAGTGGAATGTGGCCGCGCACGTGCTCCGTGGTGCCGTTTTCGAAGCCGATCCAGCCGCTGTTGAAGCCGTCCAGCATGGCGATGCGCGGGCCGGTGCGGCCGGCCGGCATGCCTTCGTCGTCGAAGCGCGCCGCCCATTGTTCGCGCGGCACCGCGGTCGCCTCGACATCATGCTCGAGCACCGCGGCCAGTGCCTGCGCCATGTCGAGCGGGCTGTAGCGCCGCGGACCCTCCAGCTCGATCACGCGGCGACCGAACCAGGTTTCGATCAGCGTGCCGGCGATGGTGCGGCCGATGTCGTCGGTGGCGACCATCGGTATCGCGCGATCGAGCGGTTGCAGGTAGCTGACGAGGCGCCCTTCGAACTGCGCCAGCGCCACATCCCAACGCATGTTCTCCATGAACCACGCGGCGCGGACGTGAGCGCGCGGCATGGGCAGCGTGTCGAGTGCGCTTTCCAGCAGGTGCAATTGGGTGATCAGGCCCAGGTCGCGATCGTGCTGGGCGCCGATCGACGACAGTGCGACGACCTTCGGCGGCCGAGCCTGACGCAACGCAGCGGTCAGCGTCCGCACCAGGGCGCGCGGTTCGGCGAAATCGGGGCTGGGCGCGAAGTTGGCCGGCAACATGACGAACGCGCCGTCGACGTTGCTGAATGCGGCGGCCAGTGCATCGACGTCGGACCAGTCGGCGATGGCGATCTCGGCGCCGCGCGCGGCCCACACCGCGGCTTTTGCCTTGTCGCGCACGATCGCGCGGATGCGCTGGCCGTTGTCCAGCAGATGCCTGGCGGTGGCGCTGCCGACCTGGCCGGTGATTCCCATGATGGCGTACATGCGGTTTTCCTCTGGCGAAGCGGGAAGGGAGTGGCGGCGCGCTTCAGCGCGCGCCACGTTCGCTGTCGAGCATGGCCATCTGCGCGGCGGCGTAGCGATCGCCGGCCGCTGCATCGGGTGGCACGGCGCGCTCGATCGCGGCGAGGTCGTCGGCGGAGAGCGTTACCTGCAGCGCGCCCAGTGCTTCATGCAAGCGCTCGCGCGTGCGTGCGCCGACCAGCGGCACGATGTCGTCGCCGCACGACAGCACCCAGGCGATCGCCAGCTGCGCCACGCTGCAGCCGCGTGCGTCGGCGAGTTGGCGCAGCAGGTCGACCAGGGCCAGGTTGCGCTCGAGGTTGTCGCCCTGGAAGCGCGGGCTGTGCTGGCGGAAGTCGCGTGCGTCGGTGCCGCGGTCCTTCGACCAGTGGCCGCTGATCAGGCCGCGCGACAGCACGCCGTAGGCGGTGACGGCGATGCCCAGTTCGCGGCAGGCCGGCAGGATCGCCGCCTCGATGCCGCGCGAGATCAGCGAATACTCGATCTGCAGGTCGGCCACCGGCAACACGCTGTGCGCGCGGCGGATCGTCTCCACACCCACCTCGGACAGGCCGAGCCGCCGCACGTAGCCGGCCTGGACCAGCTCGGCGATCGCGCCGACGGTGTCCTCGATCGGCACGTTCGGGTCCAGTCGGGCCGGGCGGTAGACGTCGATGTAGTCGGTGCGCAGGCGCTTGAGCGAATACGCCAGGGCGGTCTTCGCCGCTGCGGGACGCGCGTCGTAACCCAGCCACGCGCCGTCCGGGCCGCGTTGCGCGCCGAATTTCACGCTTAGCTGGTAGCTGTCGCGCGGGCGGCCGGCCAGCGCCTCGCCCAGCAGCAGCTCGTTGTCGCCCATGCCGTAGAAGTCGCCGGTGTCGAGCAGGGTGATGCCGGCGTCCAGCGCGGCGTGCACGGTGGCGATGCCTTCGCCGCGATCGGCCTTGCCGTAGAGGTCGGACATGCCCATGCAGCCGAGGCCGAGGGCGGAAACCTGCAGGCCGTTACGGCCAAGGATTCGATGTTCCATCGTGGTGTCCTGTGCGTGGGGTTGAGTGCGCAGTATGCGATATTGAATGACAGATTTCAAATATTGTCATTTCGTGATCGAATGCGAGTTGACGAGTGCCCGTCTTTTGCCCTGCCGCTGCACGGCCCTTGCCATATGGGCGTTCGATCTTCGGCTGTCATCCGGCAAGGGGACAGGCACATGGAAACGGGTATGGCGACGATGCGCTGGCGGCGTTTGGCCATACTCGATCGCTGGCTGGCCAGGCGGCTGCGGCCACACGGCCGTTTCGCCGTGTTCGTTCATGAGTTCGTCTGCTTTGGACTGAAGCAGGCCTCGGCCTGCCTGTTCGGGGGACTGATGCTGGCGCTGATCCTGGCCACTTGGCGCTGGTATCCGGCCGATGCGGCCTGGGCGCGCTACGACTTCCTCACCGCGGCCGCGCTGGCGATCCAGTTGACGCTGCTCGGCACGCGGCTGGAAAGCCTGGAAGAGGCGAAGGTGATCGTGCTGTTCCATGTCGTCGGCACGCTGATGGAGCTGTTCAAGACGTCGGTCGGTTCATGGGTCTATCCCGAGGCGTCGCTGCTGCGCCTGGGCGGCGTGCCGCTGTTCAGCGGCTTCATGTACGCCTCGATCGGCAGCTATATCGCGCGGGCATGGCGGTTGTTCGACTTCCGTTTCACCCGCCACCCGCCATTCGCCGCCACGGTGGTGCTGGCGGTGGGTATCTACGCCAATTTCTTCGCGCACCACTACCTGCCGGACGTCCGCTGGCTGCTGTTCGTCGCGCTCGCGTGGCTGTTCGGGCCGTGCCAGGTGCATTACCGGATCCGCCGCGTGCATCGGCGCATGCCGCTGCTGCTGGGTTTCGTGCTGGTGGCGGCGTTCATCTGGCTGGCCGAGAACGCTGGCACGCTGGGGAGGGCCTGGCTGTATCCGGCCCAGCGCCATGGCTGGCAGATGGTGCCGCTGGGCAAGCTGGGGGCGTGGCTGCTGCTGATGGTGATCAGCTACGTGATGGTGTCGGCGTTGCACCGGCGGGCGGCGGTGGCCCGGGCGGGCGCTGACCGGTGGCCGCAAGCGCCCGGCAGCGCTACACTTTCCGGCTAATCCCGCCATCACCCGCCGAGGCCAGAATGTTCCCCAAGGATTGCACGATTGCCGGTTACGACGACGAACTGGCCCAGGCCATTGCCGATGAAGGCCAACGCCAGGAAGATCACGTCGAACTGATCGCCTCGGAGAACTACGCCAGCCCGCGGGTGATGGAAGCGCAGGGCTCCAAGCTCACCAACAAGTACGCCGAGGGTTATCCGGGCAAGCGCTACTACGGCGGTTGCGAGTACGTGGACGTCGCCGAGAAGCTGGCGATCGAGCGGCTCAAGCAGCTGTTCGACTGCGACTACGCCAACGTGCAGCCGCACTCCGGCTCGCAGGCGAACCAGGCGGTGTATTTCGCGCTGCTGCAGCCGGGCGACAAGATCCTCGGCATGAGCCTGGCCCACGGCGGCCATCTCACCCACGGCGCCAAGGTGAACCTCTCCGGCAAGATCCTCGACGCGGTGCAGTACGGCGTCGACGAGAACGGCCTGGTCGACTACGACGAAGTCGAGCGTCTCGCCGTCGAGCACCAGCCGAAGATGATCGTGGCCGGATTCTCCGCTTATTCGCAGGTGATGGACTGGGCGCGTTTCCGCGCCATCGCCGACAAGGTCGGCGCCTACCTGTTCGTCGACATGGCCCACGTCGCCGGCCTCGTCGCCGCCGGCGTGTACCCGAGCCCGCTGCCGCATGCGCACGTGGTCACCTCGACCACCCACAAGACTCTGCGCGGGCCGCGCGGCGGCATCATCGTGAGCAAGGGCGCGGGCGAGGAGATCGAGAAGAAGCTGCAATCGATCGTGTTCCCCGGCATCCAGGGCGGCCCGCTGATGCACGTGATCGCGGCCAAGGCGGTGGCGTTCAAGGAAGCGCTGGAACCTGGGTTCAAGGCCTACCAGGCCCAGGTGGTGAAGAACGCCAAGGCGATGGCGAAGACCTTCATCGCGCGCGGCTACAAGATCGTCTCCGGCGGCACCGAGAACCACCTGATGCTGGTCGACCTGATCGGCCGCGACGTCACCGGCAAGGCCGCCGAGGAAGCGCTGGGCAAGGCGCACATCACGGTCAACAAGAACGCCGTGCCGAACGATCCGCGCAAGCCCTTCGTCACCTCCGGCCTGCGCGTCGGCACCCCGGCCGTCACCACTCGCGGCTACATGGAAGCGGACGTGACCGAACTGGCGAACTGGATCTGCGACGTGCTGGACGCGCCGGCCGACGAGGCGGTGATCGCCCGCGTGCGCGGCAACGTCACGGCGCAGTGCAAGAAGTTCCCGGTTTACGGCTGAGCCACCGGCATGCACGCCCTGCAGGTCGGGTTGATCGGCGACCACAACGATGAAGTGGTCGCCCACCGCGCCATTCCGTTGGCGCTGGAGATGGCGGCCGATGCCTGCGGCGTGACGATCGAGCCGATCTGGATACCCACCGACCAGGTCGGTGACGGCGCCGCGCTGGCGGAGTTCGACGGACTCTGGTGCGTCCCGGCCAGTCCGTATCGCAGCATGGAAGGCGCACTCACGGCGATCCGTGTGGCGCGCGAGCGGCACGTCCCGTTCCTGGGCACTTGCGGCGGTTTCCAGCATGCGGTGATCGAATATGCGCGCAACGTACTCGGCTGGGCGGACGCCGAGCATGCCGAAACGGCACCACACGCCCGGCGCCAGGTGATCGTGCCGCTGCTATGCACGCTGGTCGAGGTGACCGATGCCGTGCATCTGACCGAGGGCTCGCGGCTGGCGCGGGCCTATGGTGTCAATGCGATCGCTGAGGGTTATCACTGCAGCTACGGCTTGAGCCCCGATTTCCGTGAGGCGCTTGCGGATGGCCCGCTGCGGATCTGTGCGGTGGACGCCGCCGGCGACGTTCGCGGCATCGAACTGGAGGGCCACCCGTTCTTTGTCGCCACCCTGTTCCAGCATGAGCGAGGCGCCTTGCAGGGACGGGTGCCGCCCGCCGTGCGTGCTTTCGTGCAGGCAATGGTCGACACTTACTGAGCATGCATTGCCCCTTCTGCCAGCACGAAGACACCCGCGTGATCGATTCACGGCTCACCGAGGACGGCGCCAGCGTGCGTCGCCGGCGCGAGTGCGAGCAGTGCGGCGAGCGTTTCAACACCTACGAAACGGCCGAGCTGAAGCTGCCGACGATCGTGAAGAGCGGCGAGCGGCGCGAGGTGTTCGACGAGCGCAAGCTGCGGGTGAGTTTCGAGCGTGCGCTGCAGAAGCGGCCGGTGTCCAGCAACGACGTGGACAGCGCCGTGCGCTCCATCATCAACGACCTGCGCCGCAGCGGCGAACGCGAGGTGCCGTCGCGCCAGCTCGGCGAACTGGTGATGCGCGAGCTGAAGAACCTCGATCAGGTTGCCTACGTGCGTTTCGCCTCGGTCTACCGCAAGTTCGAGGACGTGCACGCGTTCCGCGAGGAGATCGAGAAGCTGGAGCGCGACCTGCCCGGACTGGCCGATTTGCAGTTGCCCTTGCTCGGCGGCGGCAAGCGCGAAGGCAAATGACGCGGTGCCTGTAAGAACGCACCCCGTGCGCGAATGATGTCGCCGCAATGCAAGTTTTTAGCGCACAGGGTGCGCTCCCACAAAGGCGCGGCGTCGTGACCGACTCTTTTTCGGCTGTTGATCACACTCACATGGCGCACGCCCTGCGCCTGGCCGAACGCGGCCTGTGCACCACCCAGCCGAACCCGCGCGTGGGTTGCGTGATCGCGCATGGCGACGACGTGGTCGGCGCGGGTTTCCACCAGCGCGCCGGCGAACCGCATGCCGAGGTATATGCGCTGCGCGAAGCCGGCGAGCGGGCGCGTGGCGCCACCGCCTACGTGACGCTGGAGCCCTGTGCGCACCACGGCCGCACGCCGCCTTGCGCCGATGCGCTGGTTGCCGCCGGCGTCAGGCGCGTGGTGATCGCCGCCGAGGATCCGTTCCCGCAGGTTGCCGGTCGCGGCATCGGCAAGTTGCGCGACGCCGGGGTCATGGTCGATGTCGGCCTGATGCGCGAGGCTGCGCGCGAACTCAACGTCGGCTTCTTCAGCCGGATCGAGCGCGGCCGTCCCTGGGTGCGGGTGAAGCTGGCGATGAGCCTGGACGGCCGCACCGCGCTGGCCAACGGCGAGTCGAAGTGGATCACCGGCGAGGCCGCGCGTGCCGACGTGCAGCGCTGGCGCGCACGCAGTTCGGCGATCCTCAGCGGCAGCGGCACGGTGCTGGCCGACGACCCGCGGCTCACCGTGCGCTTGCCCGAAGGCGAGGCATTCGCGCCACCGTTGCGCGTGATCCTCGACCGCCAGCTGCGCACGCCGGCCGGCAGCCACGTGCTGGACGGCTCGGTGCCGACCCTGCTGCTGCATGGCGCAGCGGCGTCCGGCGCGGACGAACGCTTCGCGCGGGTCGAGCGGGTCGCGCTGGCCATGCAAGGCGATGTCCTGGACTTGCGCGCCGCGCTTGCCCTGCTGGCCGGCCGCGGCTGCAACGAAGTCCATGTCGAAGCCGGCCCGACCCTGTGCGGCGCGCTGTTCGCCGCCGGCCTGGTCGACGAATTGCTGCTCTACGTCGCACCGTTGTTGCTGGGCGACGGCGCGCGCCCGCTGCTGCACCTGCCCACGCTCGACGACATGGCCCGGCGCTGGCAGCTGCAGGTAGTCGATCAGCGCATGCTGGGCCAGGACATCCGTCTGCGATTGCGGCCGAACTGATTTTCAATGCAGGTAGGCGGGAAAGTGCGGCAGCAGGGCGACGTCGCGCGGATCGTGCTGGATCACCACCCGCGCATGCATCCGCGCAGCGATCGCTTCGAACCGATCCATCGACGCCAGCGTGGCGGCACGGTCGACGTTGATCCGGGGCACGCGCCGTAGTTGGCGGGCTTCACGGCTGTGGTAGAGATCGCCACTGAGCAGCACCACGCCGGCGTGCGGCAGGCGCAGCCGCAGCGCCTGATGGCCGGGCGTGTGGCCAGGCAGCAACAGCAATTCCACGCTGCCATCGCCGAAGACGTCCGTATCGCCATCGACAAGGCGGATCGTTGCATTCCGGTAGGCGCTGACCGGCGCCAGTGATTCGAACGGCGGTGGCGTGGGGCCGGTCGCGGCGGCCAGTTCCCGGCGTTGCAATATCCAGGTGGTGTCGCCGAACAGGTTGGCGTTGCCGGTGTGGTCGATGTGCCAGTGCGAGAACGCCAGGTAATCGATGTCGGACGGTCTCAGGCCGATCGCCTTGAGCTGGTCGACTAGCGTGATCCGCACGCTGCCATGGACGCCGGGGGCAAAGTCGATGCCGCCCGGGCGGTCGGCGATGGCGTCGCCCAGGCCGGTTTCCCATAGCAGGATGCCTTTCGGGTGGCGGATCAGGAAGCACGGCACCGACATCGTGCCCGGCTTGCCGTCCAGCGCGCCGCTGGCGTCGAACATGCCCATGTCGCGCACGTCGATCCGGCCGCAGTCGAGCACGTACAGGCGGACATCGGCCGGTGCGCCGGTGGCGTGGGCGAACGTGGCGAATGCCACCAGCAGCATGGACAGCAGGCCGCGCGTGACGCGGGGCAGGGAAGAGAAGACACGCATGGATAGCCCTCAGCGGTCGAAGTCGATGGCGAGCTTGCCGAAGTGGCGGCCGGCGACGAGTTGCTCGAACGCTTCGCGCAGCTGGGCGAAGCCGTAGACATGGTCGATCACCGGCTGCAGGCTGATGGCTTCGATGGCGACTACCATCTGCTCGTGCGTTTCCAGCGATGCCACCGAAATACCTTGCAGGCGCACGCGCTTTAGCACCATCGGCGTGAGCGGCAATGTCGCTTCGCTGCCGCCGATCCAGCCGAGCACGGCGATGAAGCCGTGCATGCGCACGGCCTCCAGCGATCGCGCCAGGGTGGCCGCGCCGATCGTTTCCACGACCACATCCACGCCCGTGCCCCCACTGGCCTCGCGCACCAGCGAACCCCACTGCGGGTGCGTCTTGTAATTGATGCCGACGTCGGCACCCAGCGCCTTGGCCCGTTCCAGCTTCTCGTCGCTGGAGGACAGCACGATCGCCCGCGCGCCACGCGCCTTGGCGAACTGCAGCGCGAACAGCGCCACCCCGCCGGTGCCCAACAGCAGCACGCTTTGCCCGGCGGTGACGTGCGCTGTTTCCAGGATCTGCCACGCAGTGAGGGCGGCAATCGGGAGCGTGGCGGCTTGCACGCTGGACAGGTGCGCGGGTGCGCGTGCCAGCGAGTACTGGTCGAAGCAGGCCAGCTCGCGCATCACGCCCGGCTCGGGCCCGCCGATCTCGGTGCCTTCCCATTCCGGTCGCATGGCACCGGCGATCCAGCGCGACTTGCAGAACGTGGTGACGTGATCGCCGGGTTTGAAGCGGGTGACCTCTTCGCCGACCTCCAGCACCGTGCCCGCACCGTCGGACACCGGTGCGATCGGCAACGGCACGCCGCGATAGAGGTCGCCATTGACCACCATGTGATCGCGGAAGTTGAGCGAGGCCGCCTCCATCCGCACCAGCACTTCGCGGGGACCGGGGCGTGGCGCAGGCAGGTCGACCAGATCGAGATGATCCAGGCCGAACGCGGAAAGCTGGATGGCACGCATGGCACGACTCCTTGAGGTTTGGCATGCGGGCATGGTCGCGCCGCGGCGACTCGGTGATAATCCACACGAATGGACAATCTTTTGTTCCCTCAATGAATCAATCTTTCGACCTAACGCCGACCCGCCTGCGCGAACTGCGCGCCTTCGCCGCCGCCGCGCGGCGGCTCAACTTCTCGCGGGCGGCGCTGGAGGTCGGCTGCACACCCTCGGTACTGAGCCGACGCATCGCGATGCTGGAGGAGGCCGTGGGCGCGCGGCTGTTCCTGCGCACCACGCGGCGCATGGCGCTGACCGCGCGCGGCGAGCAGTTGCTGGCGCAGTGGCAGCGCATGGAAACGGTGATGACCGAACTGGCGGCCGACCTGCGACCGGCGGATGGCGGACTATCCGGCCGCCTGTGCGTGCACCTGCCGGGTAGCTTCGGCCGTCATCGCGTGGCGCCGCTGCTGGCCGACTTCATGCGCGAACACCCCGGGATACGCGTCGAGGCGACATACGAAGACACCTATGTCGACATGGTGACCGGCAGGGTCGACCTGGCCCTGCGACTGGGGCGGCTGGCCGATGTGCAACTGGTGGCGCGCAGGGTGGGCACGATGCGCGTGTTTCCCTGCGCCTCGCCCGATTACCTGGCCTCGGCGCCACCGCTGCGCGACCCGGCCGAACTGAAGGCGCACCGCTGCATCACCTTCAGCGGCTATCGCCGCGGCACGCTGTGGTCGTTCAGCCGACAGCGACAGCGGCGCGCGGTGCGCATCGAGCCGGTGCTCACCTGCAACGACGCGCAGGCCATTCGCGACGCATTACTGGCGGGGGTGGGGGTTGGCTTGCAGGGCGACTACATGGCCGACACGCTGATCGCGGAGGGGCGGCTGGTCGACCTGTTCCCGGACTGGAACCTGCCGTCCTTCCCGATCCACCTGCTGTGGCTGCCCGGTGCAGAGCGCACGCCGGCACTGCGTGCGCTGATCGACCATCTGGCCCAGGGACTGGCGGCGTGACCGTTCGGCCGTGATCGTGCGCATGGGGAAACGCTGCTTCCCAACGCTGCTTCTCCGTGGCGCCGGCGGCTTCGCATCTCGATGGTGCTAGACTTCCGCCGCCGGTGATCCGGCATTGCACGACGTCTTCAGGGCGGGGCGAAATTCCCCACCGGCGGTAGGCCTTTCGAGGCGAGCCCGCGAGCGCTTCCGGCCATGCCGGAGGGTCAGCAGATCCGGTCCGATGCCGGAGCCGACGGTTGGAAGCGGGCGACCGCTTCCTCACAGTCCGGATAAAGAGAAGACGGCACGGCGGGTGCTTCACGCGCGCGCCTGGCCTCATGCCTTGAGGCGTACTCGCTCACACCATGCGGAGTACGTTTCATGAAAGCCATTCATTCGCCAAGCCGCGTCGCCCTCCGTCCGGAGGTGCATTGATGTTCACCGGCATCATCCAGACCGTGGGGCGCATCGCGCGGCTCGAACCGCGCGGCGGCGACGTGCGCCTGCACGTCGACACCGCCGACCTCGACCTTGCCGACGTGCAGCTGGGCGATTCGATCTCCGTCTCCGGCGCGTGCCTCACCGCGATCACGCTGGAGCCGCACGGCTTCAGTGCCGACGTCTCCAACGAGACGCTGTCGCTGACCTCGCTGGGCCAGCTCAAGCCGGGCGATCCGGTGAACCTGGAGAAGGCGCTGCGCCTGGCCGACCGGCTCGGTGGGCACCTGGTTTCCGGTCACGTCGACGGTCTCGGCAAGGTCGTGTCGATCACCCCGGACGGCCGCTCGCAGCGCTGGACGTTCGAGGTATCGGCGGCGATCTCGCGCTACATCGCGGCGAAAGGTTCGGTGTGCATCGACGGCACCAGCCTCACCGTCAACGAAGTCGCGGGGCATCGCTTCGGCGTCAACCTGATCCCGCACACGGTCGAGCACACCGCGTTCCACGCGCGCCGCGTGGGCGACGCGGTGAACATCGAGGTGGACGTGGTGGCGCGTTACATCGAGCGGCTGTTGTCCAGCGGCGAGACGCCGCGGCTGGACGAAGCGTTCCTGAAACAGCACGGCTTTGCCTGAATTATCAACTCCTCCCCCTGCTGGCAGGGGGAGGTCGGGAGGGGGTGAGGCTTTTGATTTGAGAGCTCGGATCAAGGGCGAACCCCTCCCCAGCCCTCCCCTGCAAGCAGGGGAGGGAGCACACCATCCTCAAGGAACACCCATGGCTTTCAACACCATTCCCGAAATCCTCGAAGACATCCGCGCCGGCCGCATGGTCGTCATCCTCGACGACGAGGACCGCGAGAACGAGGGCGACCTGATCATGGCGGCGCAGATGGTGCGGCCGGAGGACGTCAACTTCATGGTGCGCGAGGCGCGCGGCCTGCTGTGCCTCACGCTTACCGAGCAGCGCACGCGCCAGCTCGGCCTGCGCCCGATGGTCAGCGACAACACCTCGGCTTACCACACCAACTTCACCGTCTCGATCGAGGCGGCCGAAGGCGTCACCACCGGCATCTCGGCGCACGACCGCGCGCGCACGATCCAGGTGGCGGTGAAGTCCGATGCGAAGCCGCAGGACCTGTCGCAGCCGGGCCACATCTTCCCGCTCACGGCGCAACCCGGCGGCGTGCTGACCCGCGCCGGTCACACCGAGGCCGGCTGCGACCTGGCCGCGTTGGCCGGGCTGGAGCCCTCGGCGGTGCTGATCGAGATCCTGCACGAGGACGGCTCGATGGCGCGGCGGCCGGAGCTGGAGATCTTCGCGCAGAAGCACGGCCTGAAGATCGGCACCATCGCCGATTTGATCCGCTACCGCCTCGAGACCGAGAAGACCGTGCAGCGCGTGCACGAGGAGGACGTGGACACCGAGTTTGGCCCGTTCCGCCTGGTGGCCTACCGCGACGCGATCCGCCGTGGCCTGCACTACGCGCTGGTGCGCGGCAAGGTCGGCGACGGCGCGCCGGTGCTGACCCGCGTGCACGTGCGCAACACGCTGTCCGACGTGCTGCATCTGAAGCGCGACGACCTCGGCCTCACCGTGACCTCGGCGCTGCGCCGCATCGCCGACGAGGATCGCGGCGTGCTGCTGGTGCTGTCCGGCGAGGATACCCCGGAGGCGCTGCTGGCCCGGCTCAACCGCCAGCCCAGCAAGCAGGCGCCGGAAGAGGCGCAGCAGCAGGAGTGGCGCCAACTCGGTCTCGGCGCGCAGATCCTGGTCGACCTCGGCGTGCACCATCTGCGCGTGCTGGGTACGCCGCGCAAGATGGTGGGGCTGGGCGGGTTCGGGCTGGAAGTGGTGGAGTACGTGTAATCTCGCGCAGGGCATGAACGCGCCATGCCGCGGCCATGTCCTGCAAACCATACTTGAGCTTTCCCGATCACGACGAGCATGTCCGAGACCGCCATCCGCCTGATTGCCCCTTCGGGTTACCCGCACGATCGCGCCGCGATGGCGCGCGGCGTGGCGCGGCTGCGCGAGGCCGGTTGCGAACTGGACGGGCTGGAGGTGCTCGATCGCAGCGAGCAGCGTTATGCCGGCAGCGATGCGGAGCGGGCCGCCGACCTCAATGCGCTGGCCACGCGGGACGCGTTGCCGGACATCGCGCTGGCGATCCGCGGCGGCTACGGCGCCACGCGCCTGCTGACGCAACTGCATTACGACGCCTTGCGCGAGCGCCTGGGTAGCAGCAGCACCGTGCTGGTCGGCCACAGCGATTTCACCGCGCTGCAGCTGGCGCTGCATGCGAAGAGCGGCCTGTGCACGTTCAGCGGCCCGATGCTGGGCGCCGATTTCGGCGCCGAGACGCTCAGCGAATTCACCTGGCGGCATTTCTGGGACACCGTGCGTGCGCCTGCAGCGCAGGTCGAGTGGGCAACCACCTCCGACGCCGATCATCTCGACGTGGAAGGACCGCTGTGGGGCGGCAACCTGGCCGTGCTGTGCAGCTTGCTCGGTACGCCGTATTTCCCGGCGATCGAGGGCGGCATCCTGTTCGTCGAGGACGTCGGCGAGCCGCCGTTCCGGATCGAGCGGATGCTGTACCAATTGCACCTGTCCGGCGTGCTGGGGCGCCAGCGTGCGCTGCTGTTGGGCGATTTCAGCCAGTGCCGGCCCAGCAGCTACGACAACGGCTACGGCCTGGTCGACAGCTTCGCGCAGATCCGCCGCGCCAGCGCGATGCCGGTGATCGACGGCCTGCCGATCGGCCACGAGCCGGACAAGTTCACCCTGCCATTCGGCGCGCCGGCACGGCTGCAGGTCGCGGGCGGCAGGGCGCAGCTGTCTTTCAGCGGCTACCCGCATTTGCCGCCCGGCGTCTGAGTGCTGCTCCTCCCCCTGCTTGCAGGGGAGGAGCTCAAGCGAGCAGGCGGGCCGGCAAACCCGTAAAATGGCCGATCTGCATGGGCCGCGCGTCCAACCAAGGAAATCCGCAATGAAGATCATCGAAGGCGATCTCGCCACGCCGAAAGGCCGCTTTGCCATCGTCGCCGGCCGTTTCAACGGTTTCGTCGTGGAGCCGCTGGTGGCGGGGGCGCGTGACGCGCTGGTGCGTCATGGCGTGAAGGACGACGCGATCGAGCTGGTCCGCGTGCCGGGCGCGTGGGAGATCGCGCTGGCCGCGCACAAGCTGGCCAACTCCGGCAAGTACGCCGCGGTGATCGCGCTGGGTGCGGTGATCCGCGGCGCCACCCCGCATTTCGACTACGTCGCCGGCGAGTGCGCCAAGGGTCTGGCCCAGGCCGCCTACAGCTCCGGCGTGCCGGTGGCGTTCGGGGTGTTGACCACCGACAGCATCGAGCAGGCGATCGAGCGCGCGGGCACCAAGGCCGGCAACAAGGGCGCCGACGCCGCGATCGCCGCGCTGGAAATGGTCAACCTGTACGGCAAACTGGCATGACCCAGCATCCGCAGGGCCTCGACATGCAGGCGCGCTCGCGCGCCCGCCGCCGCGCGCTGCAGGCGCTGTACGCGTGGCAGTTGAGCGGCAGCCACATGAATGCGGTGATCGAGCAGTTCCGCCACGAGCAGGACATGGAAGTGGCCGACCTCGAATACTTCGAGGACCTGCTGCACGGCGTGGAGAAGAACGTCGACGCGCTCGACGAGGCCCTGCGTCCGCACATCGACCGCGAGGTGGCGCAGATCGATCCGATCGAGCGCGCCGCGCTGCGCCTGGCCGCGTACGAGCTGAAATTCCGTCCGGACGTGCCGTACCGGGTGGTCATCAACGAGGCGATCGAGGTCACCAAGCGCTTCGGCGCCGACCACGGCCACAGCTACGTCAACGGCGTGCTGGACAAGCTGGCCGGCGAACTGCGCGCGGTCGAGAAGCGCGGCTGATGCCGGGCACCGCGGGGTCGCCGGGCGGGCAGGTGCCGGAGATCGAGACCGTGCGGCTGCGCCTGCGCGCACACCAGACCGGCGATCACGCCGCCTGCACCGCGATCTGGTCGGACTCCGAGGTCACCCGCCACATCGGCGGTCGCCCGTTCACCGCCGAGGAAGTGTGGAAGCGCCTGCTGCAGTACCGCGGTCTGTGGAGCCTGCTTGGCTACGGCTACTGGGCCATCGAGGAGAAGGCCAGCGGCCGCTACGTCGGCGACGTCGGTTTCGCCGACTTCGCGCGCGAACTGCAGCCCTCGCTGCGCGGCATGCTGGAGTGCGGCTGGGTGCTGGCGCCGCAGGCGCACGGCCAGGGCTATGCCAGCGAGGCGGTGGCGGCGATCGCGGCCTGGGCCGACGCACAGTTCCCCGGACGGCGCGTGGTGTGCATCATCGCGCCGGAAAACCAGGCGTCGATCCGGGTCGCGGAAAAAGCCGGCTTCCGCCTGTGGCAGCCGTCGACCTATCACGACAGTCCCACCCTCGTGTTCAGTCGCTGACCTCGCATGGGGGTTTCCCGATGGAATTCGACCTGATCGAACTGATCCGCCGGCACACCGGGCAAGCGCGCGACGACGTGCGCGTCGGCATCGGCGACGACGCTGCGGTGCTGGCGCCGCCGCCGGGGAAAGACCTCGTGATGGCTATCGACACCCTGGTCGAAGGCGTGCATTTCCCGCGAGGCACCGCGCCGGCCGACATCGGCTGGAAGGCGCTGGCAGTGAATCTTTCCGACCTTGCCGCGATGGGTGCAAGCCCGGCGTGGGCGCTGCTGGCACTGACCTTGCCCAGCGCGGACGCGGCCTTCGTCGAGGGTTTTGCCGAAGGCTTCGCGAAGCTGGCGCAGCCGCACCGGCTGGCCCTGGTCGGTGGCGATACCACCCGCGGGCCGCTGACGATCAGTGTGGCCGTGCACGGCTTCGTGCCGCCGGGGCAGGCGCTTACCCGCGCCGGCGCGCGGGTTGGCGATGCGGTGCTGGTGACCGGCACGCTGGGCGACGCGGCTGCCGGCCTGCATGCCTTGCAGCATCCGCTGCGCGAAGACGACGGCCGCGCCGTGCTGCGCGGCTTCCTGGTCGAGCGGTTGAGCCGGCCGACGCCGCGACTGGCGGTCGGTACGGCATTGCGCGGGCAGGCTACGGCCTGCGTCGACGTCTCCGACGGTCTGCTCGCCGACCTGGGCCATATCTGCGCCGCCAGCGGCGTCGCGGCGGAGATCGAGACCGCCTTGCTGCCGCGCTCGTCGGCGCTGCTGGAGCTGTACGACGACACCACGGCGCTGCACTTCGCGCTGAGCGGCGGCGACGACTACGAATTGTGTTTCACCGTGCCGGCCGCTCGCCTCGCCGAAGTGCAGGCCGGCCTGGCCCGGCTCGGCTGTGGCGCCACGAAGATCGGCCGCATCGTGGAAGGCGAAGGCGTGCGCGTGCGTGCTGTCGATGGCTCGTCGCTGGCGACGGATCGACCGGGCTGGGAGCACTTCGCGTGAATGCCAGGAAGAGCCTCAGCGCCGTGCAACGCCGCGCCCTGCTGGCTACGCCGGCTGGCTGGCTGGCCTGCGGTTTCGGTTCGGGCCTGGCGCCGGTGGCACAGGGCACGTCCGGTTCGTTGGCCGCGCTGCTGCCCTGGCTGCTGCTGCGCGAACTGCCGTTGCCGATCTATCTGGCGGTGTTGCTGATCGGTTTTGGCGCGGGCGTGTGGGCGTGCAACGTGGCCAGCCGCGCGCTGGGCGTGGCCGACCACCGCAGCCTGGTGTGGGACGAATTCATCGGCCAGTGGATCGCCCTGCTGCCGCTGCTGGTACTGCCCGCGCCGTGGTGGGCAATCGCGTTCGGCTTCGTATTGTTCCGCCTGTTCGACGTGTGGAAGCCGTGGCCGATCAGCTGGCTGGACCGCCGCGTCAAGGGCGGCATGGGCGTGATGATCGACGACGTGGTGGCCGGCGTTTTCGCAGCAGCCGTGCTGGCGCTGGGGCTGTACCTGCTCCGGTAATCGCCTCAGCCGCCGGCCTGCAGCACGATGCGGTAGCGCGCCTTGCCGTCGGCAAGATGCTGCAGCGCCTCGTTGACGTTCGCCATCGGAAACATCTCCACCTGTGGGCGGATGTCGTGGCGGGCGGCGAAGTCCAGCATGCGTGCGATGTCGACCGGCGAGCCGGTGGGCGAGCCGGAGACTTCGCGTTGGCCCATGATCAGCGCGAATGCGGGCACCGGGATCGGCTCCAGCACCGCGCCGACCACGTGCATGCGGCCCTTCGGCGCGAGGGTATTGAGCAACGCGTTCCAGTCCATCGGCACGTTGACGGTGACCAGCAGCAGGTCGAGCGAGCCGGCGATCGCCTCGATCGCGGCGCTGTCGCGGCTGGCGACCACGTGGTGCGCGCCGAAGCCGCGCGCCTCGTCGGCCTTGGCCATGGTGGAAGTGAATGCGGTGACCTCGCAGCCCCACGCGGCGGCGAACTTCACCGCCATGTGGCCGAGCCCGCCGATGCCGACCACGCCGACCCGCGCGGTCGGCTTGATGTCGTAGGCGAGGAAGGGCTTCAGCACGGTGATGCCGCCGCATAGCAGGGGGCCGGCGCTGGCCAGGTCGATGCCCTCGGGTAATGGAATCGTCCACGCCCAGTGTGCGCGCAGCTTGTCGGCGAAGCCGCCGTGGTGGCCGCCGATGGTCGCCACCGACTGTGCGCACAGGTTCTGGTCGCCGGACAGGCACGGGCGGCAGTGCATGCAGCTCTCCGCGGTCCAGCCGATGCCCACGCGCTGACCCACGCTGAGCCCCTTGGCCTGCGCGCCCAGCGCGACGACCCGGCCGACCACTTCGTGCCCGGGGATGAACGGGTAGCGCGCATTGCCCCATTCGTTGTTGATCATCGACAGGTCGGAGTGACAGATGCCGCAGTAGTCGACGGCCACCTCGACTTCCTCGGCGCCCAGTGCGCCCACGTCGAACGTGGCCAGTTTCAGCGGTTGGCCGGCCGCGCCGGCGGCCCAGCCCGTGATCGAGGACATGGCGAACTCCTGTGGTGGGAAAGACACAAGATTACGCCGTTGTGTCGCGCGCGCGGATTGGACATGCTGGCGGTCTTTCCCGCCACAGGAGCGTCCCCATGCTTTACCGTCGCCTCGGCACCTCCGGCCTGCAACTTTCCGCGCTGTCGTTCGGCGCCTGGGTCACCTTCGGCAAGCAGGTGGGGCGCGCGCAGGCGCGCGAACTGCTGGCGCTGGCGCACGATCGCGGGGTGAACTTCTTCGACAACGCCGAGACCTACAACAACGGCGTGGCCGAGCAGGTGATGGGCGACGTGCTGGCCGACCTGCGTTTCCCGCGAGACAGCTATTGCGTCTCCAGCAAGGTGTTCTTCGGTGCCGTCGACAAGCCGCTGCCGACCCAGCGCGGGCTGTCGCGCAAGCACGTGACGGAAGCCTGCCACCAGGCGCTGCAGCGCCTGCGCGTCGACTACCTGGACCTGTACTTCTGCCATCGGCCCGATCCGGATACGCCGATCGCCGAAACCGTGGCGGCGATGGATACGCTGATCCGCCAGGGCAAGGTGCTGTACTGGGGCACCAGCGAATGGCCGGCCGAGGCGATCCACGAGGCGCACAGGATCGCCCGCGAGAATCATCTGTATGCGCCGGTGATGGAGCAGCCGCAGTACAACCTGCTGCACCGCGAGCGGGTGGAGCTGGAGTACGCGCCGCTGTACGAGGCCTACGGCATGGGCACCACGATCTGGTCGCCGCTGGCGTCCGGCCTGCTCAGCGGCAAGTACAACGACGGCGTGCCGGCCGACTCGCGGCTGGCCCAGCCCGGCTACGAGTGGCTGCGCGAGAGCGTGCTGGGTCACGGCGACGAGCGCCTGGGCAAGGTGCGCGCATTGCAGCCGATCGCCGCCGAGCTGGGCACCAACCTGGCGCAGCTGGCGATCGCCTGGTGCCTGCTCAATCCCCACGTTTCCACGGTGATGCTCGGCGCCAGCAAGCGCGAGCAGCTGGCGCAGAACCTGGATGCACTTGAACTGCTGCCGCGGCTGGATGCGGCGGTGGCGCAGCGGATCCGGCAGGCGGTCGAGGCGGATTGAGCGGGGCCGGGGCGAAATGGTTGACAGTCAAATGAGAATCATTATCATCAAAGGCGTCACCGCTGCCTCCGGATATTCCGATGCCTGTCCTGTCCCTGCGCCAACCGTTGCCGTTACGCTCGATCCCGCGGCCGGCTTTGCCGTCGCCGACTCCGGCAACGGCCAGACGTGTCTCCAGCCACGCGCTGCTGGAAGGTGAGCGCGAGCTGGTCATCCAGCACCAGGGCAGCGAGTACCACCTGCGCCTGACCCGCAACGACAAGCTGATCCTGACCAAGTAGCCACGACGGTCGGTTTCCCTGGCGCAGCGGGCGACAACAGCCCGCGCGTTTCCCCCCGAGCCTGGGCGGTCTTTGCCGGCTCGTGTCGCTGGAGGCAGGCGATGTTCATTCCATGGTGGCGACAGCGGCAGGCGTGGTGCGCGCAAGCCGCCGGCACGGGCATGTGCAGGCGCTGGCTGAGGATCGCGCCGGCGCCACTGGTCGCGGCACTGCCGGCGCTCGACAGCGTGCTGTACATGCCGCTGGCGGCGTGCGGGCCGGAGTTGTCGGCGCTGCCGCGCGGCCTGCTGGTGGAAACGCCGCAGCTGGCCCTGCTGCTGCGGGTGCGCTGGTTGATGGCGGTCAGCGTGATCGCGGTGGACGGGCCGCGCGAATGGGTCGACGGCCTGGATCGAACCGGCCGTCCCTGCGTGCGCCTACACCTGCTGCCGGACACCGATTATCTGGGCTGGGATCGTCTGCTGGCCGGCGGCGAGCCCGCGGCCGCCATGCCGGATACGCCGCATCTGCCGGCGGTCGACGCGTACGCGCTGCGTTTCCATCGACGCCGGTTGGCTGGCCTCGACGTGCTCCGCGGCGAAGCGGCCTGCGGGCTGTCGCCGCTGGGGCGGCAACTGGCCGGGCGGATCGTCCCTGCGCATACCGGGCAGCGCGATCGGCAGTTCCGCTAGTCGCGTCCGCCGACGGTCGTACCGGTTCTCAGGAAGGTTCCCGCGCCTGCGGTTCGCGCCGCAGGTCGTCGGCGTGCGCGGTATGGAAGTGCCGCTTGAACGCGACCTCGCCGGAGGCCGGCTCCTCCAGTTCGCGGGCGTAGCGATGGCCGGCGTAGACCGCGTGCGCGATCAGTCCGGGTGCCTCGGCGTCGCCGATGCAGCGCACCGACCGTAGGCCGGCGGCGGACCATTCCGCTTCGCGCCGCAGCAGCTCCTGGTGCAGCGCATCGTCGGGCACGCGGGCGGTCACCGTGACCACCGCGTCGCAAGCAAGCTCCCGGCGCTGGTGGGTCCAGACGTCCTCGACGCTCAGCGTGGTGCCGTCGAAGCCGACGATGTCCTGCGACACCATCGCCTCGATGCCGAGTTTGGCCATCCGTTTGCGGATGTGCCGGTAGTCGAGCGTGTGCTGGCTCCACGGCGCGATGCTGTCGTCCGGAGTCAGGTGGATCACCTCGCAGCCGCGCAGGCGCAGCAGCTCGGCGGCGACGCTGCCGTAGTAGAAGCCGTCGTCGTCGAACGCGACCACGCGACCTTCCGGCAGGCGGCCGTCCATCAAATCGTCAGGCGTGAATACGCGGGGATTGTTGGCGAAGCCGGGAATGGCGAAGCCATGGCTGCGGCCGTAGCCGTCGCGGCGCCAGTGGCAGCCGGTGGCCAGCACCACGTGTTCGGCGCCGAAGTCGAGTACGTCCTG
>Ga0070714_100000190_pt1 | contig 49579 bp, 46 predicted proteins | sample LARL83metaG_FD_65450 | JGI IMG/M metagenome (GOLD analysis project Ga0070714, IMG submission 65450) | Corn, switchgrass and miscanthus rhizosphere microbial communities from Kellogg Biological Station, Michigan, USA - LAR L8-3 metaG | ecosystem: Host-associated > Plants > Roots > Rhizosphere ... | reverse complement strand
TCGTACACAAGGGGCCGGCTACCACGAAGCGGGAAACTGCCACGCTATCGCGGGCCCAGCGAGCCGACCGAGCCCGGACGCCGGCCGCTGACCTACCGGGGCGGCCAGCGATCCGGGCCAGCTCCGGAATAAACCAGCAAGGTCCGATCTGGAAGGGTAGGTGTCCACAGTAATTTCGGATTTCCTCCCGGATCCAGAGCTGCCGCCGAAAGCACCGGACAGCGGCGGCCAATGTGGGCAACTTGCATTGCGGGCGCAGCTCACGATTGCGCAACTGATCAGGACTTGACGGCCTCGGCGAGCACCCGGCGGAACTCGACCGAGATCCGGTCCGCGCGGGTGTGCAGCTCGGCGGCCGGGTCCAGCGGGAACTCCAGCCCGGACAGCGCGGCCCGCTGCAGTTCCAGGTCCTCGGCGAAGATCGACATCTCGTAGTCGGCCGACTCCTGGGCCGCCGCGGGGTCGGTCATCTCGGGTGCGGTCAGCGTCTGGTACACCCGGCAGGCCTGGTCGTCCTCGGGCTGCACGGTGAACGTGAGGTACTGCCAGCCGCCGCTGTCCAGGAACTCCAGCAGCAGCGTGGCGTGCAGCGGGGCGGCGTACCCGTAGGTCATCCGGCGTCGCTGGATGGCGGGCCGGCTGCCGTCCCTGACGGCGGGGTCCTTCAGGTTCGTGAACGTGTGCTCGCGCACCGCGGTGAACGCCAGGGCGTGCCGGTCGATGTCGGGCCGCGGAATCGGCTCCGGCCCCGCGCCGCCGATCGTCGCCGCGTGCACGAACGGCAGGTGGGCCTCGTCGAGGAAGTTGTCCACCAGGATCGCGCCGTTGGCCGGCACCCGCATCGCGGGCAGCATCACGGTGGCGATGCCGTCACCGTCCAGGGGCTGCGCGGGTAGCGCCAGCGACGGCCGCGGCGCGCGGGGAGTGCGCGGCGCGAGCCACACCAGCCCGTCCTGTTCGGCCACCGCGGCGGGCTGCTGGAGCGTCGCCCGGGCCGGGATCGACGCGTCGTCGCCGAGCGCGGGGATCGCGACGCACCTGCCGTCGGCGGCGTACCGCCAGCCGTGGTACCGGCACTGCAGCGTGCCGTCGACCATCGTGCCCGCCGACAGCCGGGCGCGGCGGTGCGGGCACTCGTCGCAGAACGCGGAAATCTGGCCGTCGCCCATGCGCGCCAGCACCCAGCCCCGGCCGGCCAGCCGCACGCCGACCGGGTCGGCGCTGACTTCGGCGGACAGCGCGACGGGGTGCCAGAAATCCGGCAGCGCCGGATGCGTGTTGGTGAACACAACCCCATATTTTCGCATAACGACATCGGTGCGTCTCCTGGGACGTCCTGCTTCACGGCGCGAGGGCGAGCCAGCGCGCGCATTGCTCGCGCGGGCACCCGCGCGCTTCAGCGTGCCGATGGCGCCATCGGCACGCCTCACCCCCCACCCGATGGCGCCATCGGCACGTCACATGCCGGCCCGTTGGCGCCATCGGCACGTTGCGGCGGCCCGGCGGATAAACTCGCGGCGTGGGTCAGCGGAGCATTGCCGGGCGGGTCGTCGCGGCGGCGGAGGAGACGCTGGAGCGCCAGCGGCACGTGAGCCCGATCGACGTGTGCGTCGGACTGGGCTGGCTGCACAGCCGTCACGTGGACAACTGGCGGCAGGGCCGGGTCGCCAGCCTTGAGGAATTCCTGCCCGTGCACGGCGAGCGGCTGACCGAGCTGACTGCGGTGCTGCGGGACTGGGCGGAGGGCAAGGGCCTGACGCCCAGCGAGATCGACTACGTCTCCGCCACCCGCGATCGCAGGCGGATCACGTTCACCAAGACCGGCCGGGAGGCCCAGGAGCGGGAGTGGCGTACCCAGTGGGTCTCCGGCGACCTGTCCGGCGGCCAGCGCGAGCGCATCGCGCGCAAGCAGGCTGCCCCGCCGGACCTGGTCGTGGTCATGCCGATCAAGGACTGGACCTGCGGCGAGTGCCACGGCACCGGTGGCCTGCTGATCATGGACGACAACCGGCCGCTGTGCATGACCTGCGCGGACATGGACCACTTGGTCTTCCTGCCGGCCGGCGACGCGGCGCTCACCAGGCGGGCGAAGAAGCACAGCAGGCTGTCCGCGGTGGTCGTCCGGTGGAGCCGGAACCGAAAGCGGTACGAACGGCAGGGCCTGCTGGTCGAGGAGCCGGCGCTCGAGACCGCCGAGCAGCAGTGCCTGGACGACGAGGATGCGCGGATGCGGCGCCGCGAGCGGGACAAGGAGCGGCGCGCCGGCGAGGACCTGACGCTGCAGGCGAACTTCGCCAGCGAGATCCGCCGGCTGTTCCCGCGCTGCCCCGCCGACCGGGCCGATGACATCGCCCGGCACGCCGCGCTGCGCGGCAGCGGCCGGGTGGGCCGTTCCGCGGCGGGCCGCGGCCTGGACGAGACCGCGATAACGCTCGCCGTGGTGGCGTCGATCCGGCACGTGGACACCGGGTACGACGAGTTGCTGATGGCCGGCGTGCCGCGCATCGAGGCACGCGACCGGATCCGCGCCGATATCGACCGGGTGCTCGACGGCTGGCGGTAGCGATCAAGGGCGCATGGCCGCGGGCAGCACCCCACGGAAGAACAGCGCGATCAGGATCAGGTACCCGAGGATCACCAGCGTCCAGGCCAGGTTATGCCTGATCACCTGCCCCTCCTGGCGCACGAACGTGCTGGTGGAGACCCCGACGCTGGCAGTCTGCGGGGCGACCGGCTTGCCGATCTCCGCGCCGACCGAGTTCAGCGACGGCAGCAGCAGCGGCGGCATGTGCAGCAGGCCGCCGACCGAGTACTGGAAGCCGCCGAACAGGGCGTTGGTCGAGGTGTTGGACCCGGACAGCGCCACGCCGATCCAGCCGACGATCGGCGCCAGGACCAGGAACGCCGGGCCGATCCTGGAGAAGCCGTGCGCCATCGTGTTCGCCATGCCCGAGTAGTTGAACACGTCCGCCAGCCCGAAGATAATCGGCGCGACGAGCAACGCGCCCCACATCTGGCCGAACGTCACCCGGAACACGTCGGCGATCTGACCCGGCTTCACCCGCAGCGCGACGAGGATCACCAGCCACGACACCAGGATCCAGGTACCGGCCACGGCCGGTGAGAAGGCCCAGGAAACGTCCGTCGGCTTGTGGGACAGCGAGCTGACCGTGCTGACCGCCGGCTTGGCGAAGTTGTAGTTGGTCAGGTGCGACCACGGACCGGTGGCGGCGACGACAACGGTGATGAGGATGAAGAACGGCACCAGGCCGCGGACCGCCTCCCGTGTCCCCGGCGGCGACTCGGCCGCGGTGTCCGGGGCCTGCGCGGATACTGGCGCCGCGTCCGGGGCGATCGGCACGCCGCCGAACCCGAGCACCTCCCTCGGCCGCCAGTAGCGCAGCAGCAGCAGGATCGCCCCGAAGGAGGCGACCGCGCCGACGATGTCCGGCAGGTACGGGCCGAGATACTGCGACGTGGGCAACTGCCCGGCGATGTAGGCGAGCGATCCGGTGACCGCCAGCGGCCACGCGCCGCGCAGCCCGCGCTTGCCGGTGACCAGCAGGATCAAGATCCACGGCGGCAGCAGTGCGAGGATCGCGACGATCCGGCCGACCGACGCGGACAGCGTGTCCAGCGGAAGCTTGGTGACGGCCGCCAGCGCGATGATCGGGGCACCGAGGGCGCCGAACGAGACCGGTGCGTTGTTCGCCAGCGCCGCGACCCGGATCGCGTCGATTTCGATCACGCCGAGCCCGACCAGGATCGGCGCGATCACCGCCCACGGGTAGCCGAAGCCCACCAGGCCTTCGAGCAGTGCGCCGAGCGCCCAGGCCAGCAGCATCGTCTGTACCCGGATGTCCGCGGTGGCCTGGGCGATCAACCATCGCTTGAAGTCGTCGAACGCGCCGGTCCGGACCAGCGTGTTGTAAATGATCACGCCCCAGAACGTGATCCAGTCGATCGACCAGAAACCGGTGCCGGCCCCGAGGCCCCACGCGGCGAACGTGTCGCCGGCCGGCGTGCCCCACACGGTAACCGCGAGGATGATCGTGACCACGGCGCCGATCGTGACCGCCTGCCACGCCGACATCCGCAGGACCGGCAGCAAGACGAGCAGCAGCACGATCGGGATCAGCGCGATGAGCGTGCTCCCGAGCGTCGAGTGCGCCGGGTTAAGTGATTGGGTGAAGCCGGCCGCCGCCCCCAGTGTTCCCCCGCTCGCCGTTGCAAGTAGCATCCTGCCTCGCCTTCCCGAGATCTCCTATGAGGTAACAATCACCTCGTCGGCAGATTGGCGCAAGGCCTGACCGGAAACAACGAGCGGTGCGCCCGGCTTACAAGGGGAGCCCGGCTGCGTCGCCCGGCACCACCGGGTTGACGGTCAGGCTGCGCAAGCACATGTCGCCCGCCGCGCCCAGCCGGACCGAGGTGTACTGATCCGGGGCGGTGACCAGCAGGCCGGGCACCGCGACGGGGGAGGCGCACGACGCCGTGTTGGCGCCGACCATCGAGGACGCGGTCGCGCCTGGCCGCAGGAACACCGGGTGGATGGCTCCGCCGCCGCGGACCGCCTGCGCCACCTGCACACCTTGCCCGTTCAGCGCGGCGACGCCCGGGTAACCCTGGATCACGCAGGTCGACCGGCCCACGTTGGTGAACGTGACCACGTTGTCGGTCTTGCTCATCCCGTCCAGCGCACCATTGCGGATCTGCGCGTTGTCCGTGTAGGAAACCCGCAGCTGGCCGCCGTTGCACTCCGGCGTCCGCGAAGCCGCGGTGTGGCTCGCCGGCGCGCTACCAGCAGCGGTGCCGTCAGCGGGGCTGCTAGCGGCACTGCCAGCGGTGCTGCCAGACGCCGCGGAAGCGGCCGGCGAAGCGGCCGCGGTGCTGGTGGAGCCCGAGGCCGCTTGCGCACCGCTTCCTGAGCCACAACCAGTGAGCGCGATGATCGAAGCTCCAGCGGCGGCAACAGCGATAGCAATGGCGGGCCGGTAACTACTCTTAGCAAACATGTCCAACGTCTCCTGATTCTCAAGTGCTTACCAATCGGTAACCACATATGGAGACGACAGAACCCGGCGGTTGGTTGGAAAAACCTACTTCCGAGCGCGAGTCCGGTTCGTGCGTGCCCGCGGCGGCGGCGCCGTGGCCTCGATCAGCCGCACCGTGATGTCCGGTCCGGTGGTGGCGGTGATCTCGACCCGTTTCGGCAACTGGGCGAGGAAGGCGCGGAAGTTGCGGAAGCGGTAGTTGTGCTCGTCAAACGCGGGGTCGAGCGCCAGCATCTTGGACTTCAGCCCGCCCGCGGTCATCGTGTCCAGGCCGGACTCGTCGAACGCCCGGACCAGTAGCGCCTCGGCCTCGGAGATGTCGAACGCCGCGTTCACCGCTGGCCGGGCGGCGGGCTCCACCTCGGCGACGAGCGTGCCCCAGTACTTGTACTCCGAGCACACCGAGATGAGCTTGCGGCTCGCGTTCGCCTCGGTGCCGACGCCGATCACCCACTTGCCGAACTCGCGCAGCCGCTGAACCAGCGGCGAATAATCCCCGTCGCCGCTGACCAGGACGAACACGCTTACCTCGGGGTGCACGATCAGCGTCTCCATGGCGTCAACGGCCATCCGGATGTCGGCGGCGTTCTTGTTCTGGATGCCCACCCGGGCCACCTGGATCAGGTCGACGCCGTTCATCGACAGGTCTTCCTGATGCTTGCCGAACAGCGCGTTCGCCCAGTCCGCGTACGCGCGCCGCACCGCCGCCGTGCCGTAGTCGCGGCATAGCCTGGTCAGCGCCTCGTACGGCGCTGGATTCGGCTGGTCCGGCAGTTCCTTGACCGCCCCGATGACCAGGTTCTCGAAGTCCACGAACACCGCGACCTGTGCGGTTCCATCCGGCTCCACGTCTCACCCCTCCGCCGCGATACCAATACCCGGCCAGCACCCATTCAACGCCATAACCCGCCGGACCGGACGACCCGACAGTCGGCAGGCGCTAACCGCGGCCGCCGGCGCGGGGGCGGGCGGAGCGGAGGGTGATGACCAGCAGGGCGAGGGCGAGGAAGCCGGCCCACAGCCACGGGACGGTGGCGTGCACCACGGCCTCGGCGGCCGCCAGGCAGATCACGACGACGAGGGCGAATGCCGCCGCCCGGTAGCCGACTCCGTGCCACCAGCTGTCCGGACGAAGGTCCGCCCCGTCCTCGCCGGGCAGCGTGACGCCGGGCATGCCCGGCTCGGGCAGGTCGTCGAACAGGCCGCGCAGGTCACCCCGGGTCTTCGCGTGCACCGCCTGCTTGGCGCGCTCGTCGAACTCGTCCTGGGTGAGCCGGCCGTCGCTGAAGTGCTCGGCGAGGCGGTCGGTGACCGCCTGACGTTCGGCGTGGGAGACACGCAGATGGTCGGTGCGGCCCGTGGCCCGCAGCAGGGACGGCACACTGCGCCGCGCAGCGCTGGTCCGGTCAGTGTCCATAGCCCTCAGCATGCCGTGTCCGACCGCATGGGCACATCCGGAAGAACCCTGACGTAATACCACAGTCCGTTATGAGCCAAATAAAACAGCGGCCCCGCTCACGAGGAGCGGGGCCGCCGGTCGGTAAGTCACTCGCCGGGCCGCGAGGAGCCGTGGTGACCGAGGTGGCCGGTGGCGGCCAGCGCGATGACAGCGACGGCGCCGAGCAGGAGCCACGGCACGGTCATCCAGAGCAGCGCGTGGATCGCCTGGGCGGCGATCAGCGCGATGACGACGACCACCACGATGGGCAGCAGGCCGTGGCGGCGGCCGCGTCGCAGCTCGCGGCGGGCCCGGCGGTCCGGCCTTCCGGGCGCCCCCGCGGGCCCGGAACTGACCGCGCCATCGGGGTCGGGCAGATCGTCGAACAGGCCGCTCAGGTCTGCCCGGGTCTTGGCGCCCATCGCCCGGCCGATCCGCTCGTCGAACTCGACCTGGTCGAGCCGGCCTTCCCCGTAGTGCTGTGCCAGGCGGTCCGCCACCGCCTGCCGCTCGGCGTCGGAAACCCGCAGGTGATCGGTGCGCGGCGGACCGCTGAGTAGTGAACTGAAACGCTGAGTAGGCATGACGGCAAACCCCTGTGAGAACTAGCGAGACTGGATGGAGTGGAGCAGCGCGGCGGCAATCGACTGGTCGCTGCCCTCGTCCGGGATCAGCAGCAGGCCGGCCAGGTAGAGCGGGATGCCCGCGCCGCCGAGCACGACCAGCACGGCGAATCCGATGCGGACAAGCAGCGGGTCGATGCCCAGGTAGTCGCCGATGCCGGCGGCCACACCGGTGATCATCCGGCCGTGGCACGGCCGGCGGAGCGGCCGCTGGGCGTGGCTGGTGGCTGAGGAGGAGCTGGAGACGGTCTCTTCGGTGATGGTGTCGGTGTCCATGCCTCAAATCTGCCGTTCCGGGCCCATCCGGCACATCGGGGACGCCCCTGAGCGCAACCCTGATCTGCCGGCCTGATCTGCCGGCCAGGGACCAGGGACGGCCCCGATGGCAGCCCGCCCGATGATCGCGTAAGTATTAAAGGGTGCAGCATCCGACCATTCCACCGCCGCCCAGGACCAGGTTCGCCCGGCGGCATCCGGTCACCGGGCCGCTCCGGCGTGACACTACGGGACGGCTGGGCGGCGGCGTGGCGTCGGGCATCGCCGCCTGGCGGGGCTTCAGCCCGACCTCGGTCAGGATCGCGTTCGCCCTGCTGACCGTGTTCACCTCGGGCGACGGCTCGGCGCTCTACGTCGCGGCGTGGCTGTTCATCCCGGCGCGCGGCGAGGATCACAGCATCGGCGCGCGGGCGCTCAAAGACGCGAAGGGCATCGCACTGGCCATTGGCCTGGCCACGCTGCTCACCATCGTGCTGCTGATTGCGGGCGTGTTCAACGACGGCTGGTTCGCCGGCTGGGCCTGGCCGCAGGTGTTCAGCCTGGCCGGGCTGACGCTGATCTGGCGCAACGGCGACCCCGACGAGCAAGCGAGCCTGAAACGCCTGGTCGAGCCGCTGGAAGCGGCGGCTACCGGCGGCCGGGAGAACATGAAGTGGGCCGCCATCCGGGTGCTCGCGGCCGGCGTGCTGCTGATCACCGGCGTCTCGATCCTGGCCACATCGCACGAGAGCCTCGCCCTGCTCCGGCCGCTCGGCGCGATCGCGCTGGTGGTCGCCGCCATCGTGCTTTTCCTTGGCCCCTGGTGGCTGCGCATCGGCCGGGACCTGGTGGCCGAACGGCAGGCCAGGATCCGGACCGAGGAACGCGCGAAGGAGCGCGAGGAGATCGCCTCCCGGGTGCATGACTCGGTGCTCCAGACGCTCGCCCTGATCCAGCGGCGCGCCGAGGACCCGCAGAAGGTCGTCCAGCTCGCCCGGTTGCAGGAGCGGGAGCTGCGGGACTGGCTGTTCGGCGGCAAGGTGCCGGGGGACACCTCGGCGGAGACGTTCGCCGCCGCGGTGCGCCAGGTCCAGTCCGACGTCGAAAGCCGGTACGGTGTCCCGGTGGAGGTGGTGACGGTCGGCGACTGCGAGCTGGACGAGAACCTGTCCGCGCTGGTCGCCGCCGCGCGCGAAGCCACGATCAACGCGGCGAAGTGGTCCGGGGCCAGCGTCATCTCACTGTTCGCGGAGACCGAGGCGGGCGCCGCGAGCGTCGTCGTCCGGGACCGCGGCCAGGGCTTCGACCCCGAGCAGGTGCCCGCCGACCGCAAGGGGCTGACCGAATCCATCCACGGCCGGATGGCGCGCCGCGGCGGCACCGCGACCGTGACCAGCGCGACCGGCGAAGGCACCAAGGTGTCCCTGAGCATGCCACGGGCCGAGAGCACGGCGAGTCCCGCATGAACGGCCTTGGCGGCAAGCCCAGGGTCGTGCTCGTCGACGACCACGGGCTGTTCCGGTCAGGCGTGCGCGCCGAGCTCGGGCTGCGGGTCCAGGTGGTGGGCGAGGCGGACGACGTCCAGTCGGCCATCGAACTGATCACCCGCACCGAGCCGGACGTGGTGCTGCTCGACGTGCACCTGCCCAGCGGCGGCGGGCACGACGTCATCGCCGCGGTCAAGGCTCGGCTGCCGGAGGTCCGGTTCCTCGCGCTGTCCGCGTCGGACGCGCCGGAGGACGTGATCGCGGTGATCCGGGCGGGGGCCCGCGGCTACGTGACCAAGACCATCGGCACCGGCGAGCTGGCCGACGCCATCGAGCGGATCGCCTCCGGCGACGCGGTGTTCTCGCATCGGCTGGCCGGCTTCGTGCTCGACGCGTTCGCGGCGATGCCGCCGGGCGGAGGCGGGGGCGGCGCGGGGGCCGCGGACAAGCCCAGCTTCGACCCGGAGCTGGACCAGCTCACCACCCGCGAACGCGAGGTGCTGCGGCTGATCGCCCAGGGCTACACGTACAAGGAGATCGCCAAGGAGCTGTTCATCTCGGTGAAGACCGTGGAAACCCACGTGTCTTCTGTGCTGCGCAAGCTCCAGCTGTCCACGCGGCACCAGCTCACCCGCTGGGCCACCGAGCGCCGCCTGGCGTGAGGCCCACTCCCGCCCCGAACCAGAACATTTAGCCCACGCCGGGCGGGCCGTAAGGCGCGCCAGATTATTGCGGACCGATACCCCCGGATCTGGATCCTGTTGGCGAATTGCGCGCGCATGGCCGTGCTGGCCGTCCGCCCGCCGTCCGCGCTGCCGCCCCGCCGCGGCCTGGCCGCCGGGTGTGCAGTCTGTGCCTGGAGTGCCGTAAGCGGCTGCCGGGATACGGGCGCACCGGCACGCCCGTCAACGACGTGGAAGATTACCGCCTCGTGGTGGATTGACCCTCGTACACAAGGAGCCGGCTACCACGAAGCGGGAAACTGCCACGTTATCGCGGGCCCAGCGAGCCGACCGAGCCCGGACGTCAGCCGCTGACCTGCCGGGGGGCGGGCCAGCGATCCGGGCAAGCCCCCGGAATAAAACAGTAAGGTCCGATCCGGGAGGGTAAGTGTCCGCATGGGCGCTGTGGGCAACGTGCAGCGGTTACGATCATGAAAACGGCTGGGCGGCGAGGGCCCGGGCGGCGGTGAGGGAGCCGACGAGGGGGTGCAGCGCGAACGCGCGGAGCGCCGCGGCGGGGGAGCCGGTCAGCGCGGCGGTGATGATGTCGCGCTCGCAGCTCTTCACCGCGCACATCAGGCCGAGTTCGTGGGCGGACGGCGGGCGCACCGGCAGCGGGACCGCGCCGGTACGGTCGACCTGGCACACGGTCTCGATGACCGCGTCCGGCGGCAGTTCGGCGACGGTGCCGCCGTTGCGCACATTGAGGATCAGCCGGTTCGATGCCCCGGGCGCGGCGGGCGTGGCCCGCGCGCCGGGCGCCCTAGGCGCGCTGAGCGCGGCGGCGAGGCCGACCGCGACCGACTCGTAGCCGCCGGCCGCGAGGTCGGCCACGTCCCGCTCGCCGTCCCGCAGCTCCGCGAAGTAGCTGCGGTTCCGCTGGTCGTTGGCGTCCGCCCACAGCCGCGCGGCAGCGGCCGGGCTGCCCGCGGCGGCCGCTGCCCGGTAGAACGCAAGCTGGGTCTCCCGGACGTGCTCGCCGCGGGTCCGCCCGGCGGCGAGCACGTCGCGCATCGCCTCGGCGCCGGCGTAGTACCAGTACAGGTACTCGTTGGGGATCGTGCCGAGCGCCCGCAGCAGATCGGGTCCGAACAGGCGAGCTTCCTCGATGGCGGCCAGCCGGCCGGGATCGGCCAGCAGGCCGGGCAGCACGTCGGTGCCGTCCACGGTGAGCGCGCGCAGCCAGCCGAGATGGTTCAGGCCCAGGTAGTCGACCGCTACCCGCGCCAGAGAAGCGTCAATGCCCGCCGCGGCACACGCGCGGCGCGTCAGCGCGATCGGCGAGTCGCACACGCCGATCACCCGCTGTCCCAGATCACGCGCCATGACCTCGGTGATGACGCCCGCCGGGTTCGTCATGGAGATCACCCAGGCGTCGCCGGCGAGCTCCGCGATGCGGCGGGCGATCGCGCTGACCACGGGCACCGCCCGCGCGGCATATCGCAGACCGCCGGCGCCGGCCGTCTCCTGCCCGAGCACGCCGAGCTCGAGAGCGGCCCGCTCGTCGCGGACCCGGCCATCGAGGCCGCCGACCCGGAGCGCGGCGAAGATCAGGTCCGCACCGCGCAACGCGGTGTCCAGATCGGTCGTGGTCCGCACCGGGTAGGCGCGCGCCGGCCGCTGTCCGGCCAGCACGTCCGCGATCACCCGGAGCCTGCCGGGCGAGATGTCGTACAGTACGACCTCGTCGACCGGCAGGTCGCTACCAGCCAGTTCCCCGCAGATCAGCGGGACCCGGAACCCGCCGCCCCCGAGTATGGTGACTCGCACGGCTCCGACCATACCGGCGTGACGGGAGGGGGATCACGATGGAGCAGACCTTTGACCTGTTCGTCAACGGAACTGTCTTCCTTGACGTGGTCTTCACCGGCATGAGTTCGCTGCCCGTCCGGGGTACCGAGATCCAGGCCGACGGCATGGGGTCATGTCCCGGCGGCATCGCCAACCTCGCGATCGCCGCGAGCCGGCTGGGCGTGCGCACGTCTCTCGCCGCCGCGTTCGGCGACGACGTGTACGGGGATTTCTGCTGGTCCACGCTCACCGAGCAGGAGGGCGTCGACCTCACCTGCTCGCGCCGCTTCACAGACTGGCACTCGCCGGTGACGGTGTCCATGGTGGTCGAGCGAGACCGCGCGATGCTGACCCACATGCATCCGGCGCCGGTTCCCACCAGTGAGCTGCCCGCCACCATCCCGAAGGCCAGGGCCGGATTCGCGCACATCGACGCGGAGCCGCGCGAGTGGATCCAAGACGCCGCCGGAGCGGGGATGCTGCTGTTCGCGGACACCGGCTGGGATGACGACGAGAAATGGCCGCCGAGCGTGCTCGCGCAGCTCGAGTACTTCCACGCATTCCTGCCCAACAGCGTGGAGGCGATGGCCTACACCCACACCGAGGACCCGCACGACGCGCTGCACGCGCTGGCGGACCGCGTGCCAGTGGCGGTGGTCACCTGCGGCGGGCAGGGTGCCCTCGCGATCGACTCCACGACCGGCGAGCAGGAATGGGCACCCTCGCTGCCGGTGAACGCGCACGACCCGACGGGCGCCGGGGACGTGTTCGGCGCGGCGTTCGTGCTTGGCACGCTGCGCGGGTGGCCGCTCCGGCAGCGGCTGGCGTTCGCCAACCTGTGCGCGGCGCTCTCGGTGCAGTACGTCGGCGGTTCCCTGGCCGCGCCCGGCTGGGGCGACATCATCGACTGGCTGGCGAGCACGCGGGCCAAGGCCGCGGACGGCTCCAGCCACGCCGCCGAGCTCGCCGCGGCCTACGGGTTCATCAGCGACGTGCTCCCCGAATCCGGCCGGCTCTGGGTCCGCCGTGCCAGCGCCACGATCGCCCGCACCTCAGACGCGCAGCCCGGCCATCCCGCGCGGTTAACCCCGCATCAAGCGCCGAGCGCCGCGGTCGGCTCCTCCGGCGCGGTCACCGGCAGCCGTACCCGGAACCGGGTATCACCCGGCGACGACTCCACCGCAAGGTCGCCATGGTGCTTCTTCACCACGATCCGCCACGAGATGTCGAGCCCGAGTCCGGTGCCCTCACCGACCGGCTTGGTGGTGAAGAACGGTTCGAAGATCCGGCCCTTGATCTCGTCCGGGACGCCGGGCCCGGTGTCGGCGAACTCGACGAACACCTGATCGCGGTCGATCCCGGTACGCACGGTCAGCCTGCCGGTACTGCCCATCGCCTGGACCGCGTTCTCGATGAGGTTCGTCCATACCTGGTTCAGCTCGGCGGCGTAGGCGGGGATCGACGGCAGCGACCGGTCGAACTCCTTGACCACCGTGATGCCCGGCGGCATCTTGCCGGCCAGCATCAGCAGCGTGCTGTCCAGCAGTTCGTGCACGTCGACGATCTGGAATGGCGCCCGGTCCAGCTGCGAGTACTGTTTCGCGGCACCGACCAGCGTGGAGATCCGCATGGTCGCGTCCTCGATCTCGTTCATCAGCTGCTCGGTCTCGACCGTGTAGTTCAGCCAGCGCAGCGCCGCTTCCAGCGTGTCATCGTGCACGCTCGCCGCGACGTGCTCCAGGAAGTCGACGTCGATGTTCGACTGGACGAACGTCGGCGCGAGCTGCCACCCGTCGCGGATCCCGCGCTCGTCGAGCCAGTCCGAGATCGCGTCCTCCCGGTCCGAGACCTCCAGCGGGGACAGGGCGACCGCCTTCGGCACCCGGTCGGCCGCTTCCTCCTGGAGCCCGAGCAGAGCCGCGAGCGTGGTCCGGTCGAACGGCCCGTCGGCGATCAGGGCGAGCTTGTGCCGCATGCCCGCCACCCGCTCACGCAGCGCGGCCGTCGCACTGACCGCGGCCGAAGCCGGGTTGTTCAGCTCGTGGGTGAGCCCCGCGGACAGCGTGCCGAGCGCCAGCAGCCGTTCCCGCTGGCCGATCATCTCCTGAGCGCGCCGGCCGCCGAAGAACAAGCCCTCCAGCAGGTGCACCGCCATCGGGAACCACTCGTGCATCAGCTCGGAGAAGCTGTCGGAGTCGATCACGAAGAACCGGGATGGCACGGTCACGCTCATCGAGGCGCCGTAGTTCTGCTTGACCCGGTCGCCGAGGTAGGCGGTGAAGCCGCCGGCGTAGACCCCGCGCTGCGACGTGCGGCTGACCTCGATGTCGTCTCCGCCGACCCGGCGGTTAAGCACCAGCGTGCCCTCGAGCAGCACGTAGAAGCACGTCGCCGGGTCACCCTCGGCGAACACCGGGCCGGGCTGGTACAGCTCGACGCACCCGCGCTCGCACAGCCAGGCCAGCTGGTCCTCGTTCAGTTTCTCGAACAGGAACAGGGTGCGCAGCTCGTCGGCACTGCAGTTCAGCTTCGTCATGCCTTCTCCAGGTACCGGTGGACCAGCATCACGGCCATCGCGCCCTCGCCGACCGCCGAGGCGACTCGCTTGGCGGACTCGGCCCGGACGTCGCCGGCCACGAACACGCCGGGAATGCTGGTTTCCAGATGGTAGGGGAGCCGGTCAAGCTCCCAGCCGGGCGGGCGCTCGCCGTTGACCGACAGGTCGGGGCCGGCCAGCACGAAGCCGCGGTCGTCGCGGTGCACCACGCCGTCCAGCCACTCGGTGCCGGGAGCCGCGCCGATGAACAGGAAAAGCAGCTGGCCGCAGACGATCTCGGTGTCGCCGTTCGCGGTGTTGCGCAGGGTGAGGTTCTCCAGATGATCGGTGCCTTCGGCGCCGACCACCTCGGTGCAGCACCGGACGTTGATCGTGGGGATGTTCTCGATCTGCTTGACCAGGTAGTACGACATGGACCGTTCCAGCGCCGACCCGCGGACCAGCAGCGTCACCGACTTGGCATGCCGGGCCAGGTACACCGCGGCCTGGCCGGCCGAGTTCGCGCCGCCGACGATGTAGACGTCCTGCCCGGCACAGGCCGCCGCCTCGGTCAGCGCGGAGCCGTAGTAGATCCCGCGGCCGGTGAACTCGCTCAGCCCGGGTGCGTCGAGCTGGCGGTAGGCGACGCCGGTCGCGAGGATCACGGTGTGCGCGTCGACCGAAGTCCCGTCGGCGAAGGTGACCCGGCGGGCCGATCCGCGCACCTCAAGGCCGGTGACGTCCCTGGTCGTCAGCACCTCGGCACCGAACTTCGCCGCCTGGCGCCGTGCCCGGTCGGTGAGCTGCGCACCGGACACCCCGTCGGGGAAGCCCAGGTAGTTCTCTATCCGCGAGCTCTGTCCGGCCTGCCCGCCGGTCGCGGTCCGCTCCACCAGCACCGTGCGCAGTCCTTCGGACGCCCCGTATACGGCGGCGCCGAGCCCGGCCGGCCCGCCGCCGATCACGACCAGGTCGTAGAAGTCCTTCGACGGCGTGGTGGCCAGCCCGACCCTGGACGCCAGCGCGGCGTCGGTCGGCTCGATCATCGGCTCGCCGTCCGCGCAGATGACCAGCGGGAGGGTGCGCCCGTCCGCGTGGGCGGCTTCGAGCAGCCGCTGGCCCTCCGGCTCGTCGGCGGCGTACCAGCGGTACGGGACCTGGTTGCGGGCGAGGAACTCCCTGACCTCCGACGAGCGCACCGACCAGCGGTGCCCGACGACTTTCGTCTCCGGCACCGGACGGTGATCGGAGGCCAGCCAGCTCTCCAGCAGCGCGTCCACCACCGGGTAGAGCTTCTCCTCCGGCGGGTCCCAGGGCTTGAGCAGGTAATGATCAAGGTCGACGACGTTGATCGCGTCGATCGCCGCGCCCGTGTCCGCGTACGCGGTGAGCAGCACCCGCCGCGCCCCCGGGTAGATATCCATTGCCTGCTCGAGGAACTCGATGCCGTTCATCTCCGGCATCCGGTAGTCGGCCAGCACCACCGCGACCAGGTCCCCGCGCAGCTTCATCTGGCGCAGCGCGTCCAGCGCGGACGGGCCGGACTCGGCCCGGACGATCCGGTGCCGGTCGCCGTAGCGGCGGCGCAGATCCCTGGCCACCGCCCGGGAGACGCCCGGGTCGTCGTCGACGGTAATGATCGCTGTACGCAGCGCTGTTTCAGGCACGGCCACTTGCCCCGTAGTTGTGCATAACAGCCATCTTACGGTGCCCGTCGTAAGGTGCCCTTCTTAAGGCGCCCCGCCCGCGCTCGGCCCGGTGTCAGCAGGCCGAGCACGGGCGATCGAAAACTAAAGCGAACAGCTCAGGCGAGCTTGGCGGTAAGGGTGATGGTCGTGCCGGCAAGGGCCTGGCTGACCGGGCAGTTGGCCTTGGCGTCGGCCGCGGCCTTCTCGAACGCGTCCGCGTCGAGTCCGGGAACGTTCCCGGTGACGGTGAGGTGGATGCCGGTGATCCCGGTGCCGGGCTGGAACGTGACGTCCGCCTGCGTGTCCAGGGTCTGCGGCGGGGTGCCGGCCTGGGTCAGGCCGTGCGCGAGGGCCATCGAGAAGCAGGCCGAGTGCGCTCCGGCGATCAGCTCTTCCGGGCTGGTCAGGCCGTTGGGCTCTTCGGATCGGGCAGGCCAGGAGACCGGGAACTGCCCGATGCCGGACGACGCCATCGTGACGGTGCCCTTGCCGTGGACCAGGTTGCCTTCCCAGGCGGTGCGCGCTGTGCGAGTAGTAGCCATGGGCCCAACCTACCGGCCGATCACGGCTGGTAGCTGCCGGGCTCCCAGGTGCGGGTGGCGACGCCGACCGCGTTCCACGCGTTGATCATGACGATGAGGCTGACCAGCGCGGCGATCTCCTGCTCCTTGAACTCGGCGGCCACGTCCGCATACGCCTCGTCAGGTACGTGCGTCTCGGTCATCCGCGTCACGGTCTCGGTGAACGCGAGTGCGGCCCGCTCGCGCTTGCTGAAGTATGCGGTCTCCCGCCACACGGGCAGGGCGTACAGCCGCTGCTCGGCCTCGCCGATCGCCCGCGCGTCCTTGGTGTGCATGTCGACGCAGTACGCGCACCCGTTGAGCTGGGAGGCGCGGACCCGGATCAGCTCACGGAGCTTCGGATCGATGCCAGCCGTGTCGAGTTCCTTGGTGGCGGCCTTGTCGAGGTGCGCCATTGCCCGGGAGAAACCGGCAGCTAGTGAATCGAAATCGATCCTGGTGTCTGGTGTCTGTGTCATGTCTCCAACGTAGACGAGACAAGCGGCCCAAGGTAAGGTCCACTTCTATGGAGGAAACTTGGGCCAATGGCCTTGACCTTCACCTCGACGTGTCCGGCACTAGACCGCGCGCGCAGCTGGAGGGAGCGCTCCGCGAGGCGGTCCGCGACGGCCGGCTGCGCTCCGGCACCCGGCTTCCGTCATCTCGCACGCTGGCCGCCGACCTCGGCATCGCCCGCAACACGGTCGCGGAGGTCTATGCCCAGCTTGTCGCCGAAGGCTGGCTCACTGCCCACACGGGCTCCGGAACGTCGGTCGCGCAAGCCCAGGGGATGCTCCCGCACGGCCCGCGAGCCGCGATTCCGGCTCGCGAGTCGCGCCGGCCCAGGTACGACCTGCGCGCCGGGGAACCGGATCTGGCCGCGTTCCCGCGCGGTCCCTGGCTTGCCGCTGCCCGCAAGGCGCTCGCGGCGGCCCCGGACGCGGCGCTAGGCTACGGCGACCCGCGCGGCCTGGCGGTGCTGCGAACCGTGCTGGCCGGCTACCTGGCGCGGGCCCGCGGCGTGGCCGCCGACCCCGCGAACGTCGTGCTGTGCTCCGGTTTCGCACATGGCCTGGCGGTGCTCAGCCGGGGGCTGCGCGCGACCGGGGTCGGCGCCCTGGTCATGGAGGAATACGGACACCAGTCGCACCGGCTCGTCGTCGCCTCGAACGGCTTGACCGTCCGGTCCCTGCGGGTCGACGACGACGGCGCCGTCCCCGACTCCGGCGCCGAGGCCGTCATGCTCACCCCGGCGCACCAGTTCCCGCTGGGCATGACCCTGCATCCGGGGCGCCGCCGGGAGTTCGCGCAGTCGGGCTGCGTCGTCATCGAGGACGACTACGACGGTGAGTTCCGCTACGACCGCCAGCCGGCCGGCGCCATGCAAGCGCTCGCCCCGGACAACGTGATCTACTGCGGCACGGCGAGCAAGAGCCTGGCCCCGGGCCTCCGGCTGGCCTGGCTGGTCGTGCCGCCCAGGCTGCTCGACGCGGTCGTCGGCACCCTGGACGGCGGCCCGTCCGCTCTGGACCAGCTCACGCTCGCCGAGTTCATCACCTCCGGCGCGTACGACCGCCAGATCCGCCGGGCCCGCCTGTCCTACCGGCGCCGCCGGGACCGCCTCGTCGAGGCGGTAAGCCCGCTGGGGCTGCGGGTAGGTGGCATAGCCGCTGGACATCATGGAGTCATAACGACATCGGAGTCTCCCGTCCTCGAGCGCGCCGCGGCGCATGGTGTCGCCCTCGAGGGGCTCAGCCAGTACGCGCACGGTGGCACCGCCACGCAGGCCGGCCTGGTGATCGGCTATGCGCGCCCGCCCGATCACGCCTACACGTCCGCACTGGCCAGGCTGCGCGCGGTGCTAGCCGATGGGCGGCGGGATTAGCGCGGTGGCGTCGAGGAAGCCGGTGACCGCCGAGCCCAGCTCGGGGGCGAGGAACATGTCCGTGTGCACCCGGCCGGGCAGTATCGCCAGCCGTGCGGCGGGCCGCAGCGAGCCGTCCCAGTTGCCGTCCCGCTGGCCGCCGCCGACGAGCGAGTAGAACTCGGCGATTTGCGCCGGGCTGACCGAGTCGGCGTCGCCGAAGACCAGCATCGCCGGTGCCGCGATGGTCGCTATCTCTGCGGACCAGTCGTATGGCTGGCGGATGGCGTCACCGATCTTGTCCAGCAGCACCGGCCAGTCTTCGGGCCGCGGCGCGACCTTCTCGTACGCCTGGTAGATCGGGGACTGCTTCATCGGCTCGGCCAGCTGGCTGCCCATGGCCTGGAAGCCGGCCCGGACTTCGGGATACCAGCCGTCGAGCTTGTGCGGCTGGGACACGACCACCAGGCGCCGGACCAGGTCGGGGTGCTGGATTGCCAGCCGCAGCGCGGTGCCGCCGCCGAGCGAGTAACCCATGACGTCTGCCTGGGGGATAGCTAGGTGCCGGATCAGCGCGGCGATGTCGTCGGCCATCGTCTCGTACCGCAACGGCCGGGCGATGTCCGCCGTCCGGCCGTGCCCCTGCAGGTCCGCGGTGATGACCCGGCGGCCGCGAGTCAGCTGGCCCAGTACCGAGTCCGCCTCGCCCGCCGGGCCGAATACCCAGGTTTCGCCGCTGCCCAGGCCGCCGTGCAGCAGCACGAGCGGGGTGCGGTCGCTGTCGGAGTCGCCGTGCTCGTCGTACCACAGCGAGAGGCCGTTCACGTCTGTGTAGGTCATGCCCATAGAACGTAGCCAACGACGCGAACTAATCGGGTCCCCCGCCCACGAGTTCACGCGGGTTAACCTTATTGATTCAGCCATCGCCTTGCGAGAGGTTAACGCGGTGTGGACCCTGCCGAGCGCGAGGGCGACCATGGCGGGGAGCAGGGCCAGCAGGACCGGGCCGGCGGCGAGCGCCAAGGCGCCGACGCCAAGCAGGCGCCGGCGGAGCGGGCCGGCCGGCACGGCCGGGCGGAGCAGCCGATGAATCCGCGCGAGCACGTCCGCGCTCGTCGCCGACAGGCCGGGCGCCATTCCCGGCGACGGCCCGGATGGTGTGGCGGTAGCGAGGATCGCCAGGGCGGCGGCGAGCGGGGCGGTGCCGCTCACTCGGGTGGCCACATCGTCGGCGTGCAGCTCGACCAGCGTTGCCACCTGCTCGTCTGCGTGGCGGCAGAGCGGGACGAACGGCGCCGCGCGGCGGGCGATCCTGGCCAGGGCCCGCAGCAGCTGATGACGGGCGCGCAGATGTGCCTGCTCGTGCGCGAGAACCGCCGCTAGCTGGGTGGCGTCGAGGGCGCGGAGGGCGGCGCTGGTCACCACGACCGTGGGCGGCCGGCTAGCTATGGAATAGGCGGCCGGGACAGCGTGGTCGAGGAGGACCGCGCCGAGCGCGGGAGCCTTCCGCCCGACCAACCGCGCCGCCTCGGCGTGGCGAAGTGCGAACCGCCGGTCGGTGCCGAGGTAGCGGACGGCCGCCAGGACGGCCCACGCGGTGACCGCGGTCGTGACGAACAGGCCCGGCCAGGCCGCCATGATGCCGCCCGGCGTGGCGTAGGCGGACCGGAGCCTGATGATGCAGGCGCCGATCATGGCGCTGAGCTGAGTACCGACCGCGGTCGAGTCCACCGCCAGCGACAGGCCGGCCAGCGCGGTCGCGACGATCACCGACCAGGTGGCGGCCAGCCAGACGACGATGCCCGGCAGCGGATCGCGGGCGGCCCACCGGCCGCGGCGCAGCAGGCTGCCGCCCGCCAGGCCGGCGATGGCCGCATAGGCGGCCAGGACCGCGGCGACTGTCACCGGCCGGCGTCCCCGGGAAGTTGGCGATCCGGGTCGGTGCTGCCGGACGGCTGGCCGAGCAGGTCGAGGGCTTCGCGCAGCGCCGCCGCGTCGCGCGGGTTCATCTGCAGCACGAAGTGGGTCAGCGCGCTGCGCCGGTCCTGGCTGGTGCTCAGCGCCTCGTCCATCAGCGCCGCCGTGTACCCGGACCGGGAGCCGGTGGGCTCGTATCGCCAGGCGCGGCCATCTCGCTCCCGGCGCAGCCAGCCCTTCCGGTGCAGGTTCTCCATCACGGTCATCACCGTGGTGTACGCCACCGTGCGATCCCGCTGCAGGTCTTCGACCATGTCCCGGACCAGCGCCGGGCTGCCTCGTTGCCACAACCGGTCCATGATCACCGCTTCCAGCTCGCCGAACCGCCGCATCCGCATCTGCTTCCCTTCTACTATGCAGTATCGCATAAAAATGTGACTCAGATCGCACTAGGCAAGCGAACCGGCTCCTCTCGCTTCTCGTTCTACTAAGTGTTTTAGTAGAATGGCTAACAAAGGGGAAGAGCATTCATGACGAATCCTCGCCGCCGGCGCCTTGCCGCCGGTGAAACCAACAACGACGCCCAGGCCAAGGCGGCCAACGACAGCGGCGTGATCGTCGGCTGGGACGGCAACGGCGACGCGACCATCGCCGGCCCGGGGCAGAACGTCGGCTTCGAGCTCACCCCGGTCAGCTGATTCCGCATCGTGCCCGGGCTGCCTTCCGGGTCGGGCCCGGCACGATCGAGCCCGATGCCTCCAGCCGACGTGGCGGGAATTTGTCCCGATTGCCCCTCGGTCTCGCCAACGCGCTCATCGCAGACGGCCATCATCTGTGCCTGATGTTACCTAGGAAGCTAAAGGGGCGTGAGCGCAACAGCTCCCATGTTGAAAAAGTGTCCTCTGGTAGAAAGGGCGCCAGATCCGGCGCCTTTTCTACCAGAGAGCCCTTTTCTGACACGGAAGGTGGGCCGAGCGGGCGGAGATAATGCGCAATTCGGGTAAATCGGGCACGGGCAGGCGCGCGGGCGGGGCCGGGCGGGGCCGGGCGGGTCGGCCAGCGGCCAGCGGCTAGCGGTCAGATGCCTATGACGCGGATCTCGCCGACTGGGTTGGCGCCGCCGAGGACGGGGGCGGTGGCGAACTCGCCGGGGACGGCGGCGCCTAGGCGGCGGAGGGTTGCGGTGGTGATCGGGGTGCGGGCGCGCGTGGAGCCGTCCTCGATCTTGAGCGCGCCGGCCCGGCCGTCGGGGAGGGCGAACGCGTCGACGCCTTCCGCGCCGCCCTTGTGCAGGAGCCCGGGGACGGCTTCCATCAGCCTGCGCGCGTCGCTGGCCGTGCCGCTGACCCAGGCCGGATGCGCACGCATCGCGTCGGCCACGCGTCGCTCCGCGGTACCGGGCGCGGCGAGCACCAGCGCGCGATAGCCGCGTGCCAGGCCCGGCAGGGTCAGCGCGAACAGCGCCGCGCCGCAGCCGTCCACGCCGACGGCGGTCGCCTGCTCCCCAGCGAGCTCCTCGATCGTCTCCCGGATCGCGACCTGGAGCGGATGCCCGGGTGAGCGGTACGTCGAAACCGGCCAGCCGTTCAGCACGCACGTCGCGAGCATCGCGGCATGCTTCCCCGAGCAGTTCATCCGGATCCGGGACTTGCCCTCGCCGTGGGCGATGAGCCGGTCCATGGTGTTGTCGTCCAGCGGCCACGACAGCGGGCATTGCAGGTCGTCCTCTGTCAGCCCCGCACCCGAAAGGATCTTCCGCACCCCGTCGACGTGGAAGTCCTCGCCGTAGTGGCTCGCCGACGCCAGCGCCAGCAGTTCCCCGTCCAGGTCCAGCCCCCGGCGGAGCATCGCCGCCGCCTGCAGTGGCTTGTTCGACGACCGCGGGAACACCGGGACGGAGATGTCCCCGGCCCGGACCGCGATCGTCCCGTCCGCGGCCAGCCCGGCGACCAGGCCGCGGTGCCGGGACTCGGTGAATCCGGAGCGGACGACCTCGGCGAGGACAGGCGGAGCAGCCACGTTGATCATTGCTCCAGTGTGACCCGTCCCGCCTGCCCGCCGCCGTCTTGGGGGTAGCCTGCGGTGCTATGCGAGCAGTCGTCCAGCGGGTCACCCAGGCGAGCGTGACGGTCGACGGGCAGGTCACCGGGGCGATCGAGGAACCCGGGCTGATGGTGCTCGTGGGCGTCACCCACGACGACACGCCGGATCAGGCCGGGAAGCTGGCCGCCAAGCTGTGGGGCCTGCGCATCCTGGACGGCGAGAAGTCCTGTTCCGACGTCAACGCCCCGCTGCTGGTCATCAGCCAGTTCACGCTGTACGCGGACCTGGCCAGGGGCCGCCGCCCCTCGTGGTCCGCCGCCGCGCCTGGACCGGTCGCCGAACCGCTGGTCGAGGCCGTCGTCGCCGCGCTGCGAAAGCTTGGCGCGCGGGTGGAAACCGGGGTCTTCGGCGCGAACATGAAGGTGGCGCTCGTCAACGACGGGCCGGTCACCATCATCGTGGAGGCGTGATGAACGGGACGACATCAGGGCCGCCGCCCGCCTTCGCCTGACGGCCCTAGCTGCCGAGCCCGGCGAGGCGGCACTGCGGCCGCGCCCGCACCGCTACCGGGTCGTTCGCGGGCGCCGCGAACTCGGTGCGGCAGAAGGACTTCGCCTTGGTCCCGCAATAGTGGAACGTCGCGCCGCCGGTGGAGCTTGGCACGGTCACGTTCACGCAGCCCGCGCCCGAGCCGGCATAGGTATCAGATGCCAGCGCCGCCCACGCGCCCAGGCCGCCCAGGCCGAGCACCACCGCGATCCCGGCCCCGGCCAGCACGCGCTTGCGCCGCGGCGATAGCCGCGGTGCCGCCTGGTCCGCGCCGAGGCTGGTCTTGCCGTACATAGTGCCCACAGTGTAAGAGAGGCGAGTGGTGTGCCGGGTCACTCCTGCTCGGTCGGCCGGAGCACGACCTCGTTGATCGCCATGTACCACGGGCGGGTGACCACGAACGCGATCGTGTCCGCGATGTCGGTGGCCGCCAGCTTCGTGGTGTCCGCGAACCGGGCCCGGTGGCGTTCCTGGATCTCCGGCCGGTTGTGGCTGACCAGCTCGGTCTCCACCGCGCCGGGCTCGAGTACCGAGACCCGGACGTGCCGCTTGGTGACCTCCTGCCGGATGGCCTCGCTGAACCCGGTGACGCCGAACTTCGTCGCGTTGTACCCGGCGCTTCCGCTGCGCGGGAACCGGCCAGCTATCGAGCCGACGTTCACCAGGTCGGCCACCTGGCGCGGCGAATCGGCTGCGGCCTGGAGCAGCGCGGGCAGCGCGGCGTGCGTGCAGTACATCAGGCCCATCAGGTTGAGCCGCACCATCCGCTCCCACTCGGCCAGCGGCGCGCCGACGGCCGGGCCGAGCAGCATCGTGCCGGCGTTGTTGACCAGCGTGTCCAGCCGCCCGAACTCCGCGACGGTCCGCTCCACACAGCCGCGTGCCGCCGCCTCGCTGGTCACGTCCGCGGTGATGGCCAGTGCCTGGCCACCGTCAGCGCGTATCTTCGCGGCCAGTTCCTCGACCCGCTCGGTGCGCCGCGCCGCCAGCGCCACCGTCGCGCCCAAGCCCGCCAGCGCCTCCGCGGTCGCCGCTCCGATCCCGCTCGACGCCCCCGTGATGAGAGCTACTGTCCCTCGCAACGCAGTCATGTGGTTAACCCTATGACGGCACTGGCGGAGTTCCGTGGGTGTGGAACGACTCGATCGTCTTCAGGCCCCAGGCCTGACCCTTGGCCCGTTCCGCCTCGGTCCAGGTGACCGTCCGCCAGTCCGGCGCGAGCACCAGGCGGGCGCCCGGATTGCACAGCTCGATCCGGTTCCCGCCGGGCTCGTACACGTACAGGAAGAACGTCTGCTGGATCGCGTGCTTGTGCGGCCCGGTCTCGATAAACACGTCCAGCCCTTGGCTAGCACTGTCGAGGCAGATGTCGGCGGCTCTGAGGATGTCCTCGCGGGTGTCGGTGGCGAAAGCCACGTGGTGCAGCCGGCCGGCCGTGCCGGTCCAGTCCCTGGTGTACACCAGGTCATAGCCCTTGTTCGTGAAGTGCAGCCATTGCGCGGAGATCGCGCCGTCGTCGAGCTGGATCTGCTCGGTGACCCGGCCGCCCAGCTCGTCGCGGACGAAGTCCCCGCACGGCACCACGTCCTTGGCCAGGTAGTTCACGTGGTCGAGGCGGCGCACGCACACGCCGCGGCCCGGGTAGGCCTGCGCCTGGTTCTTCAGCGCCGGGCGGAGCTCCGGCGGCGGGTCGTACCACTCGCTTTCCCAGTACAGCTCCAGCTCATGGCCGTCCGGGTCGTGGAACAGGTAGGTCGGCCCGATGCCGGGATCGCCGTCCTTCCACGCGACGCCGAGCCCAGCCGCCTCGATCGCGGTGACCCGCGCCTCCAGCGCCCGCTGGCTGGACGCGCGCAGCCCGACCCGGCGGATTCCCGAGGTCTGGTACGCGGTGAGCTTGAGCGTGTGGTGCTCGTAGTCGTCCCAGGTGCGCAGGTAGACCGAGTTGCCCTCGCGGCACACCTCGGTCATGCCGAGCACTCCGGTGAAGAACCGCAGGCTGGCGTCGGGTTCCGGGGTGAGCAGCTCGATATGCCCCAGGTGGGCGACGTCGTGCAGCATCAGTACTCCCGTGGAAAGACAACGCCATCGAAAAGCTTGCGGGCGGTCCGCACCACGCCGGCCCGCACGCCTGGGACCAGATAGACCTCGCTGGCGCCGGCCGGGTGCTCGACGTCGAATCGCGTCTGACCTGGGACAAATACCGCCATATCGCGCCCTGTCGCGCCGTCGGTCAGCACCGCGCTGGCGACGCTGACCGCGCCGAGCACGCCGATGGACTCGTGCACCCGGACGGGGATGAACGTTCTGGTGCAGATGAGGCCGCCGGACTTCGGCGCGGCGACGAGCGTGACCTTCGGGACCGTCGTCCCGCTGACGTCACCGAGCCCCATGAGCCGGCCCGCGGCCAGCCGCAGGGACCGCACCCGGCGCGCGAGATCCTCGTCGGCCTCCAGTTCGGCGACGGTCTCATAGCCGGTCCGGCCGAGATCCCGCGCGGCGACCACGACCACCGGCATGCCGGCGTTCACGCAGGTGACATCCAGGCCGTCGGCGACGTCGCGGACGTTCCCCGTGGGCAGCAGCTCTCCGCCGCCAGCCGCGGGAAATTCCAGGACGCCCGGCTCGCTGGCGATGGCGAGCTCGCCGGAGTTGACCATGTGAATACGGACCGGGTAATCCCGGACCAGGCCACGCTCGATGGCAAACGGAGCGACGCCGGCCAGCAGGTTGCCGCAGTTCTGCCGGTCCGACACGGTCGCCTCGCCGACGCCGACCTGCTTGAACAGGTAGTCCACGTCCGCGTCGTCGCGGCTGGCCGGCGAGATGATGGCGACCTTCGACGTCAGCGGGTGACCGCCCCCGATGCCGTCTACCTGGCGGGGGTCGGGGCTGCCCATGATGTTGAGCAACAGGTCGTTCTGCTCAATCTGGTCTGCGGGGAGGTCGGCGGCCAGAAAGTAGGCACCTTTAGAGGTACCACCGCGCATGAGCATGCACCGGATGCCGGTCACGGCCGGAACTCCCGGTACTCGACGCCGCGGGCGGCGAGCTTGTCGCGCAGGCCGTACAGGTCCAGGCCGAGGGTGCCGTCGGCGAGCACCTTGCGGCTGCGATCCTCCTTCGCGACCCGCTGGCGCGCGGCGTCCAGCACCGCGACGACGTCGGCGCGCGGCACGCACAGCACACCGTCGTCGTCCGCGATGATCGCGTCGCCGGGGTGGATGAGCTGGCCGCGGATCGCGACCGGCACGTTCACCGCGCCGGGGCTCTCCTTGACCGTGCCCTGTGCGCTGATGGCGCTTGACCAGACGGGGAAGCCCATCGAGCGCAGCTCGGCGACGTCGCGGACGCCGGCGTCGATGACGATGCCGGCCACGCCGCGGGCCGCCAGGGACGTGGCGAGCAGCTCGCCGAACAGGCCGTCCGTGCACGGTGACGTGGTGGTGACCACCAGCACGTCACCCGCCCGGCACTGCTCGACGGCGGCGTGCAGCATGAGGTTGTCGCCGGGCCAGCACAGGGCGGTGACGGCGGCGCCACCCATCCGCCTGCCGGCCTGGATCGGGCGGATGGCCGGACCGAGGTAGCCGGCCCGGCCCTGGGCTTCGTGCACGGTCGCGACGCCGAGGGCGGCGAGTTCGGCGACCGTGGCGTGATCGGCGCGCGGGACGCCGGTGACGATCACGTTCTTCATGCCAGCACCCCGGTGACCTGCGGGAACAATCGCATGTAGGCTTCCGCCCTCGTCTCATGCGGATAGCCGAGGTTGGGTCCGGCGTTGCGCCTGAGCTGCGTGCCGCGGCGTTTCGCGAGGTCGGTGTAGTAGTCCCAGAGGTGCTGCTGGGCGGCCATGCACTCCATCGCCTTCCGTTTGGTGTCGAAGACCGGCGTGATGTCGAGCAGGACGTCGGGCTTGAAGTCGCACATTTCCGGCTGGTGCGGCTCGAACAGGAACACCGGGGGAGCGCCGATCGGCTCGCCGGGGGCCGGATAGCCGGCCGCCTGGGCGAGGATCCGCGCGTTGAGCGCCAGCTGGGCGGCGGTCGGGTGATCGGTGTTGTACGGGTCGGCCAGCGGGTGGGTGAGCACGACGTCGGGGTTGACCTCGCGGTACAGCCGGACGAGACGGCCGGTCAGCTCGTCCGAGCGGGGGAGCGGGTAGTCGCCGGCGTCGAGGAACTCGATGCTCGCGCCCAGCGTGTCCGCCGCGTGCTCCGCTTCTTCCTGGCGCTGTCGCTTGATCTGCGTGAGGGTCTTGCCCGCCCGCCACGAACTGGCCGACTCGCCGCGCTCGCCGTAGCTCAGGCACACCACGGTCACCCGTTCGCCGCGGCCGACGGCGAGCGCGATCGCGCCGCCGGCCCGCCACACGAAGTCCGCCGCGTGTGCGCTGACGACGAGCGTCGATGTCATCGATGGGCCTCCTGCGCGTCCTCGCGCAGCGCGGTGACCACGCTGCTCAGGTGCTGGCGGGTGGCGTGCTCCGCGTCGTCCTGGCGGCCGCGGGCGATCGCCTCGATGATCGCGAGGTGCTCGGGGAGTGACCGCTGCGGCCGGCCGGGCTTGAGCGAGAGCTGGAACTGGTGCCGGACGAACTGCCCGTTCAGCCTGGCGAGCAGGTCGGCGGCCACGGTCTGCCCGGACATGTCGAGGATCTGCTGGTGCAGCGCGCGGTTGAGCGCCGAGTATTTGACGGGTTCGCCACTGGTGACCGCGTCGGCCATCTGCATACCGAGCTCACGGAGCGCGGTGGCCTGTTCCGGCGTGACCCGCTCGGCGGCCTTGCGCGCGCACAGTCCCTCCAGCGCCATACGGCACTCGGTGATCGCGATCGCCTCGTCCAGCGTGACCGCGCGGACCCGGGCGCCGCGGTTCGGGATGCGCTCGACCAGCCCGGCCGCGGTCAGGTCGATCAGCGCGGCGCGCACGCTCGCGCGGGTTACCTGGAGCAGCGCGGCCAGCTCCTCCTCGACCAGGCGCTGACCCGGCGCCATGTCACCGGCCAGGATGGCCCGGCGGAGCTGCTCGGACGCGTGCTGTCGCCCAGGCTCCCCGGAGAGCAGGGAATGAAGATCGGGCACGCGGCGATCCTAGAGATATCTGACAATATTGTCAACAATCATCTCACCCCGGGTTGGTCACCTGGCCGAAGAACAGCGGCGTACCGGTGGCGGTGTGGACGATCGCGAACAGGAACGGGCGGTCCACGATCATCTCGACGCGTGGCGGTGGCCGCAGTATCGCCGCCGCCACCCGCAGGACCACGGCCGTCGCCGCGGCCGCCTCGGTGCCGTACTCGTCGACGTCGACGAAGGCCTTGTGCGCGATCGCGGCGATCCACAGCCGTTCGGCCTCGGTCATGCCGCTGAAGTCGGCGTCGGCCCCGAACGCGGTGGTCACACCCTGCTGCTTGAGCGCGGGAATCAGATCGAAGCTGGACTCGACGCGGAACCGGGGCAGCGACAGCGTGACGGAGTGCGCGGACATGTTGCCGAGGAGGTCGCGGAGGCCGCTCACGGACAGCCGCGGCCGCAGCGTGCTCAGCGGACCGTCGGGGAGGACGATCGCCATCGCGAGCCCGCTGTGCTGGTACGGCAGCAGCACGGCCTGGTATCCGCCGGCCCGGCAGTAGGAGCGAGTCGCGGTGCCGCGCATCATCGGCACGTTCTTGCTGCTCGTCTCGTCGGAGTGGAACGGCGCGTCGCGAGTCGCGTTCACCGGGAACTGCTCGGCCCACTGGGCCTTCAGGTAGACGGCGTTGGCGAGGACGAGGCGGGTGAAGCTGTTGAGTGTCCCGCGGGCGAGCAGGTCGGTGATCTTGCCAGCGGTTTGCTCGGCGATGACCCGGTTGATCGCGTTTCGTGCCGTTTCGGCGGCGTGGACGAAGTCGGCGTCCGCGAGCGTGGCCGCCGCGGCGTCGCGCAGCCGTCCGGTGAATCCCGGGAGCAGCGGGAGGCCAGACTGGGCCCAGGCGGTGTTCGCGACCCGGAAGTCCGCGGTGCCGGCCTCGGCGGTCTCGTTGACGATCGCGGACAGGTGCCGCAGCGCCTGGGCGGCTTCGTCCGGTGCGCTGTCCGGCGACGCGCTGAGGTGCAGCGCCTTCGCGAGTTCGGCGGCCGTGTCGCCGCGCGCGCCGCACAGCGCCAGCTGGAGTGCCGCGGCCACGCTGGCCGGCGAGAAGACCGTGTTCTCGGTGCGCTCGCTCAGCAGCAGGTACAGGTCTGTCCCGAATGCGTCCTCGGCGGTCCCGATCCGCGTTCCGGTATTCACGTACACCATCCTGCCCGGTTACGCCCGGCTGTCATCCTTCGAGCCCGGCGAAGTGTCCCGGATGTGGTGTCCCCACATGGTCAGGCATCTCACGCCGCATCAGCCGGCTACCGCGCTAACACAACACCTGTCTTGTTACCCGGACGGCGGGGACAACTAGGTGCATATCGGCAAGCTGAGCCCTCCGAACGGGTAAGAAGACAACTGTAGTGTTACCAGCGGGACGGATGCGGCGGCTGGTGGCCGTAAAAGTAGCTGCGGGACGCCGGGCGGTACGGCGATCATGAAGCATGGGCTGGCGGATGACGCACGCGGTGGGGGAGTTCCTCGCCGCGACCGAAGAGTTCCTGCACGCGGACCGCGCCCGGAACACCGTGCTGCTCACCGTCAGCGAGACGCTCCGGCTGACCGGGGGTGGCGGCGGAACTGACCGGCCGCTGCTGGGGTGGTGGCAGCCAGCGGGCGGCGCCGTGGCCGCCGCGTTCCTGCACACGCCGCCGTTCCCGTTGCTGCTCAGCGCCATGACCACGGAAGCGGCGACGGCGCTCGCCGGCCAGCTCGCCGCTGCCGGGCGCCCGCTCCCCGGCGTCAACGGCGCGGAGCGGAACGCGACGGTGTTCGCGGACGTGTGGCGGGACCGGCACGCCGGCACCGACGTGCAGGTGCTGCGCGGCATGCGGCTGTTCCGGCTCGGCGAGCTGACCTGGCCCGACCCACGGCCGGCCGGAGCGCCGCGGCTCGCCACCGCACCCGACCGCGACCTGCTGATCACCTGGTTCGAGGGATTCGCCCGCGATGTCGGGGAGCCCGAGATCGATCATGGCCCCGCGGTGGACGACCGGCTCAGCTATGACGGCCTCACGATCTGGGAGGCGTACGGGCGGCCGGTCTCGCTGGCGGGGGTGACCCGCACCGTCGCCGGGATGGTCCGGGTCGGCCCGGTGTACACGCCGGCGGAGCTTCGCGGGCGCGGTTACGCGGGTGGCGTGACGTCGGCGGTCAGCCAGGCGGCGCTCGACGCCGGGACGTCGGACGTGCTGCTGTACACCGACCTCGCGAACCCCACCAGCAACGCTTTGTACCAGCGGCTCGGGTACCGGCCGGTTGAGGACCGCGTCGTGCTGTCCTTCGGGTAGCGTGCACCGGTGAGCATCGACAAGCCAGAGATCGACTTTCCCGAGGGAGCTCCGCCCACCGCGCTGGAGATCACCGACATCTGGGAGGGCGACGGGCCGGAAGCGAAAGCCGGCAGCACGGTCCAGGTCCATTACGTGGGTGTCGCGTTCTCGACCGGTGAGGAGTTCGACGCCAGCTGGAACCGCGGCGAGCCGCTCGAGTTCCGGCTCGGCCTCGGGCAGGTCATCCAGGGCTGGGACCAGGGCGTCCAGGGCATGAAGGTCGGCGGCCGGCGCAAGCTGGTCATCCCGCCGCACCTCGCCTACGGTGATCGTGGCGCGGGCCGGACGATCGCGCCGGGCGAGACGCTGATCTTCGTCTGCGACCTCGTCTCGGCCTAACGCGTTACGCTGCCGCCATGAGCGGACTCGAGGCTTTCGGCGACCTCGTCCCCGGCGATCACGGCCTGTGTGTCGTGTCGACGCTCCGGACGGACGGGACGATTCAGTCATCTGTGGTCAACGCGGGCGTGCTGGCGCACCCGGTTACCGGCGCGCAGGTCGTCGGCCTGGTCGCCCGCGGCGGCACCCGTAAGCTCGCCAACCTGCGCGAACGGCCGCGGGCCAGCGTGGTGGTCCGCGCGGGCTGGTCTTGGGCGGCGGTTGAGGGGCCGGCTGAGCTGGCCGGCCCCGACGACCCGCTCCCCGGTGTGGATACCGAACGACTGAGGCTCCTCCTCCGGGAAGTCTTCACCGCAGCGGGCGGGACGCATGACGACTGGCCGACCTACGACCGGGTGATGGCCGAGGAGCGGCGCACCGCGGTGCTGGTCACCCCGCGACGGGTGTCGACGAACGCGGGAAGTTAGTAATCCGCGGAGCGCGTGCAGCGTGGCGGCCTGGTCGGGCGCGGTCTCGCGCAACGCCGACGAAGGAAACCCTTAGGCTTGGCGCATGGAGACCCAGCGCCGAAGCATCGGCATGCCCGACGGGCGAATCCTCGAGATCCTCACCGCCGGGCCGGCGGACGGACTGCCGCTGGTACTGCACGAGGGCACGCCGGTCGGGCTCGCCCTGTTCCGGCCCACGATCGAGGCCGCCGCGGTCCGCGGGCTGCGTCCGGTGCTCATCGCGCGGCCGGGCTACGAGGGATCGACGCCGCGCCCCGGCCGCCGGGTGGCGGACGTGGCCGGTGACGTCGCGGAGGTGCTCGACCAGCTGGGCGCGGACACGTTCGTCACGGCCGGCTGGTCCGGTGGCGGGCCGCACACGCTCGCCTGCGCCGCACTGCTGCCCGGCCGGTGCCTGGCGGCCGCGTCCATCGCCGGCGTCGCGCCCTACCCGGCCGAAGGCCTGGACTGGATGGCGGGCATGGGACCGGAGAACGTCGCCGAGTTCGGCGCGGCGCTGGCCGGCGAGGCCGAGCTGACCGCCTTCCTCGAGGCGGCCGCGGCGGACTTCGGCGACCTCACCGGTGCCGCCGTCGCCGACGCGTTCGGCGGCCTGGTCTCCGCCGCGGACAAGGCGGCGCTCACCGGGGAGTACGCGGACCACGTCGCGGCGGCGCTCAAGGCCGCGGTCGGCTCCGGCATCGCCGGATGGCGCGACGACGACCTGGCCTTCACCAGGGACTGGGGCTTCTCCCTCGGCTGGGACAGCCCGCTCGGCACGACGACGCTGCTCGGCCCGGAGACCGAGCACGCGCCGGTCGCCATCTGGCAGGGCGATCAGGACCGCATGGTGCCCTACGCGCACGGCAAGTGGCTGGCCGCGAACAGCCGTGGCGTGCGTGCACACCTGCTCCCCGGCGAGGGTCACCTCACGATGACGATCACGCTGCTCGGCGACATCCTGGACGACCTGCTGGACCTGGCCGGCATCAAGGGCTAGTCCGCGCCTTCCGCCGCCCGCACCAGCCAGCTCGACGGGAAGGCGGCGGTCGCCCAGTCGCGCACGGCCCCGGTGACCGCCGCGGCGCCGTCCACTTCGGCCACCGCGAGCTGCTGCGCCAGCGAGAGCGGCACGCAGCCGAGCCGTTGCCGTAGCTCCATCGACCTGCGCAGCAACTCCCGCGCCCGGTCGTTGTCCCCGTCGTCGAGGGCCACCGAACCCAGGTGCCGGCACGCGTACGACACGATCAGCTCGTCGCCGGCCTGTTCGCCGAGCCGGAGCGCCTCCTCGTACCCCAGCCGAGCCGCCGCGGGATCACCGCGCAGCAGTTCGTCGATCAGCCCCGCGTAGAACGCGGCCCGCGCCCGGCGGGCGGGGTCCGGCGCGCGCTCCCGTAGCGCGCCGGCCCGCTCCGCGAGCTCCTCCGCCGCGGCCGGAGACCGCCACGGAGCGGCGGCCATGTCGCCATAGCCAGGCCCCGGTCCGAACAGCTGCTCGTCGTAGTCGTGCCGCAGCGCCAGGAACGAAAGGTCAAACGCGAGACCAGGAGAGGAAGCGCCGTCGATCGCGGCCGAGGCGCGGTCAAGGGCCGTGGCACCATATGTCGTTCTGCACCAGAAGTCCTGGTCCACCGCTACCTCAGCGGCGGTCACCGCGAGCACCGCGCGCTCCGCGTCGTCCGCGGGGGTCGCGGCGGCGAGCAGCGCGGTGGCCTGGGGCCAGTGGCCCGCTAGCATCAGGGCGCGGGCCGCCGCGACAAGGTCCGAAGCCGGAGTGTCTGCCATAGCCGGAATCGTAGCATGATGTAGGTGATCAAATGAGTTATGCCACCTACGACCTGAACGCGGTGAGCCTCGCCCTGGACCTGGCGTCGCTGGCCGAGGGCTCGCTGACGCACGCGGAGTTCGTTCAGCGTCAGGCGCAGATGCTCGACGAGCACGGCTATGCGGGCGACGAGGATTTCACGACGCTCGCCCGGAGCCTGGCTGTCGTGCTAGACGAACCCGCGGAGGACCAGTTCCTCGACGCGCTCGCGGCGCTGCTCGCCGAGCAGGCTTGCAAGCCGTTCCTGACCAGGCACGACGGCGTTCCGCACCTGCACTACGTGAGCGACGACGCGCCGTTCGCCGAGTGGATCGCGACGATGGCGGTGACCGGGCTCGTCAGCTACGTCTGCCGGGACGGCAGATCCCGGCTGCGCCGGTGCGCGGCGGATGGCGTGTGGTTCGCCGACACCTCGCGCAACTCCTCCCGCCGGTACTGCTCGAACGCGTGCGCGAGCCGGACCACCGTCGCGGCCTTCCGGGCCCGCCAGCGGCGCACCGCCGACGGGCCCGGAAGCCCGAGCTAGCCGATCGTAACGGTCACCCCGGCCTCGCGCAGCCAGTCGTTCGTCGTCGCGGTCGCGTGGACGACCGCGCTGGCGTTCGGCGAGTACGCGGGCGGGATCACCTTGAACGTGGCGACCGGCGCCGTGCCCGGCCGCATCGTGCCGAACGTCGTCGGCCCGGCCGGAATCGCCCTCCAGCCCTGGGGGAGCTGGAGCTCGATGCGCACGCCGTGGAGCGTGGCGCTGCCCGCGGCAGAAAGCGTGACGCGAACCGAAGACGCCTGACCCGGCCGCATCGCGGACGGCGCGTCGACGCTGACCTGGCGGTCGGCCGGGGTGGTCGTCATGTCGAACGAACCGCGCAACGGCAGGTCAGAGGCGGCCGAAGAGTCGCCCACGTAGACCGAGTACCGGCCCGCGGTCTGGGTCCAGCCAGTGGAGCCCCACCACGACATGTCCCGCGGCGTCAGCGTGAAGCTGACCGTCGTTGACGCGCCCGGCGCCAGGTTCACCCGCTGGAACCCCGCCAGCTGCCGCGGCGGCTCGCCGGATGCCGACGGGTCCGTCAGGTAGAGCTGCGCGACGTCGCTGCCGGCCCGCTTGCCCGTGTTGGTCACGGTCGCCCTGACCCGGACGTCCCGCGTGCCGTCGGTCGCACCAGAGACACGCAGCCCGCTGAACGCGAACGACGTGTACGACAGCCCGAACCCGAACGGGAACAACGGCGCGCTGCCCTGCGAGTCGTACCAGCGGTATCCGACGTTGACGCCTTCGGAGTACTGGACAGTGGTGCCGTTACCGGGGAATTCGGCGGTCGTGGACGCCGGCACCTGGCTGAGCGACGTGGGGAACGTCACCGGCAGGTGCCCGCCGGGGTCGCTCTGGCCGAACAGCACGCTGGCCAGCGCCGTCCCGCTGGTCTGGCCGGGGTACCAGGCGTCGAGCACGGCGGCCACCTGGTTCAGCCACGGCATCGCCACCGGCGCGCCCGCGTTGACCACCACCACCGTGTGCGGGTTTGCCGCCGCGACCGCGGAGATCAGCTCGTCCTGCGCCGAAGGCAGGTTCAGCGACAGCCTGTCGGTCGCCTCTGACTCGGTGTCGTCGGAGACCACGACCACCGCGGTTGCCGCGGACTTAGCGGCGGCGACCGCCGACGCGATGCCCGGCGCCAGCGCCGACGGGGTACCCCAGAGCAGCGCGCTGGATGCTCCGCTGATCGCGAGCGAGTAGGTCTTGCCCGCGGTCAGGTTCACCGCCACCGAATACGTCGAGACCGGCGGCGTACTCGGGTCATCAAGCAACTTCGTGCCGTCCAGCGACAGGGACGTCGGGGTGTAGCAGCCGCACGGGTTCGTGACGGCCAGCACGTACGTGCCGGTCTCGGGCGCGGTGAGCGTGCCCGTGTAGCTTCCGCCGAACGGCGTCGGCGCGTACGCCGGGGACAGGTCGGCGGACGGGATCGCCGGCAGCGACGTGTCAGCCGGCAATCCCTGCTGGTAGACGACGTTCGTGCCGCCGCCGGCGGTGGCGGCCTGGATGCCGGCCAGCGGGGTGACGGTGCCGGACGGGATCACGTAGGCGCTGCCGCCCCCGGCGTAGGTCGGCGAAGCGGACGCGGACGGGCCGATGACAGCGACGGACCCGCCGCTCGGCAGCGGCAGCGTGGACCCGGCGTTCTTGAGCAGCGTCGTGCCGGCCGTCGCGACCTGCGTGGCGAGCGCGACGTGCGCCGGGGTGGTCACCGTTGCCGACGTCGATCCACTTCGCGCAACGTTGAACAACCCGAAGCCGAACATCTCCGTGAACACGTGCACGAGCATCGTGTTCAGCGCGCTCTGCGGGATCGTGCCGTTCTGAACCGCGGTCTGCAGCGCCGCGCCGTAGAAGGTGTTGAACGGCTGCTCCTGGTCGGTGCCCTGGAGCGCGCCCTGTGTCGAGTGCAGTGCGCCGTAGTCAGACATCACGAAGCCGGGGAAGTCCCACTGATCGCGCAGCACGCTGTTGTTGAGAAACGCGTTGTTGCAGCTGTCGCTGCCGTTCACCCACGAGTAGGCGCACATCACCGACGCGGCGTTCGCCCTGGTGACCGCCGTGTAGAACGACGGCATGTAGATCTCGTGCAGCGCGCGATCGCTGACGATCACGTTGTCCGCCGGCGAGTTGCGGAACGTTTCCTGGTTGTACGCGTCGAAGTGCTTGACCTGGTCCTCGACGTCCTGGCTCTGGATGCCGTCGATTTCCGGCACGTCGAGCGCGCTGTTCAGGAACGGGTCCTCGGACAGCGCCTCGAAAGACCGGCCCCAGCGCGGATCGCGGTCGATGTTGACGGTCGGGCCGAGGTTGGCGCTGGCGCCCTTGCCGGCCTCTTCGGCACCGATCACCGAGCCGTACTGCTTGGCCAGCGACGGGTCCCAGGTCGCGGCCAGCGCGACTCCCGCCGGCAGCTGGGTGACGCCGGTGAGCCCGTCGGCCACGCCGGACGGCCCGTCCTCCAGGCCCACCGCGGGGATGCACAGCGACGGGATCGCCGGGGTGTAGAACACGTAGGGATTGGCGGTGCCGTGGCCCTCCACCATGGAGATCTTGTCGGCCAGCGTCATCTGGCTGATCAGCTGCGCGACACGTTCGGACACCGGGGCGTGCGACGTGACCCAGGGACAGGTGGCGCTGGACGCGGCCGCCGCGACCGGCGGTCTCGCGGTCAGTGCCAGGGCGGGCACCGCCAGCGTTATCGCGAGCCCCGCGGCCAGCACCACTCCGCGGCGCCGACGGCGGCGGTGGTGCCGGTGGTGGAGCACGGCTGCTGCACGTTTCATCTCGTGCCTCCGAGACGGATCGAAGCACCTCATAGACATAACTCAACAAGTCGTAACATTGCGGATACTTCCGCGCCAGGGTGCGACATCGCGTTTTTAGGACTTTTTAAGGTGCGACCTGAGGGGCGCCCGTACGGCCACCCGAGACTGGTGGCCGGTTCGCGGGCCTCGCATGCGACGCGCGACCATCGAGCACGAGGCGGCTGGCAGAATGCATTGGGTGACACGAACAGTCCTGCCCGTGGAAGACCGGATCGCGACGGAGATCGGCGTGGCGACACGTCAGGTCAAGGCCGCGGTCGAGCTGCTCGACGGCGGCGCGACGGTGCCGTTCATCGCCCGGTACCGCAAGGAGGCGACCGGCACCCTCGACGACGCACAGCTTCGCACGCTCGAGGAGCGGCTGCGCTACCTGCGCGAGATGGACGAGCGGCGGGCCGCGATCCTGGCCGAGATCGAGAAGCAGGGCAAGCTGACCGAGGAGCTCGCCGACCAGATCTACGCCGCGGACTCCAAGGCCAGGCTGGAAGACCTCTACCTGCCGTACAAGCCGAAGCGCCGCACCAAGGCGCAGCTCGCCCGCGAGGCCGGCCTGGAACCGCTGGCCGACCTGCTGCTCGCCGACCCCGCCCGCGACCCGGTGACCGAGGCGGCGGCGTTCCTCAACGAGAACGTCGCGGACGCGACGGCGGCGCTGGAGGGCGCCCGCGCGATCCTCGTCGAGCGGTTCGGCGAGGACGCGGACCTGATCGGCGAGCTGCGCGAGACCATGTGGTCGCGGGGATCGGTACAGGCGAAGGTCCGCGCGGGCAAGGAAAAGGGGGGTGAGAAATATACGGACTACTTCGAGTTCGGCGAGCCGTTCCGCAGGCTGCCGTCGCATCGGATCCTCGCGCTGTTCCGCGGCGAGAAGGAGGAGATCCTCGACCTCACCTTCGATCCCGGGGGCGACGCCGCTGAAACCGACGCCGAGCAGCGCATCGCCGACCGGTTCGGCATCGCCGACCAGGGCCGCCCGGCCGACACCTGGCTGAACCAGACCGTGCACTGGGCCTGGCGCACCCGGATCCTGGTGCACCTGGGCGTCGACACCCGGGTGCGGCTGTGGCAGGCGGCCGAGGACGAGGCGGTCCAGGTGTTCGCCGCCAACGTGCGCGACCTGCTGCTCGCGGCGCCGGCCGGCGCCCGCACGACGATCGGCCTCGACCCGGGATTCCGCACCGGCGTCAAGGTGGCCGTCACCGACACCACCGGCAAGGTCGTGGCGACGAGCACGATCTACCCGCACGAGCCGCACAACCAGTGGGACAAGTCGCTGGCCGTGCTGGCGGCGCTGGCGGCGGAGCATCAGGCCGAGCTGATCGCGATCGGCAACGGCACCGCGTCCCGGGAGACCGACCGGCTCGCCGCCGATCTGATCAAGAAGCACCCGGCGCTCGGCCTCACCAAGGTCGTGGTGTCGGAGGCAGGCGCCTCCGTGTACTCGGCTTCGGAATATGCCTCGCGTGAGCTGCCCGACCTGGACGTCTCGCTGCGCGGCGCGGCGTCGATCGCGCGGCGGCTCCAGGACCCGCTGGCCGAGCTCGTCAAGATCGACCCGAAGTCGATCGGCGTCGGCCAGTACCAGCACGACGTCGCCGAGACCAAGCTGTCCCGCTCGCTGGACGCCGTGGTCGAGGACTGCGTGAACGCGGTCGGCGTGGACCTGAACACCGCGTCGCAGCCGCTGCTGGCGCGGGTGTCCGGCATCTCCGACGGCCTGGCCTCGGCGATCGTGGCCCGCCGGGATGCGCTCGGCGCGTTCCGCACCCGCGCTGATCTCAAAGAGGTGCCCCGCCTCGGCCCGAAGGCGTTCGAGCAGTGCGCCGGATTCCTGCGCATCCGCGGTGGCGACGATCCGCTCGACGCCTCGGGCGTGCACCCGGAGGCATACCCGGTGGTCCGCCGTATCCTGGCCGCCACCGGCGGCGCCGCCGGTGACCTGATCGGCGCGACCGCCACGCTGCGGGCGCTGAAGCCGGCCGAGTTCACCGATGCCCGGTTCGGTGTGCCGACCGTCACCGACATCCTGCGCGAGCTGGAAAAGCCCGGCCGAGACCCCCGGCCCGCGTTCACCACCGCGACGTTCGCCGAAGGCGTGGAGAAGCTCGCCGACCTTACACCTGGCCTGGTCCTGGAGGGTGTGGTCACGAACGTTGCGGCGTTCGGCGCGTTCGTGGACATCGGCGTGCATCAGGACGGGCTGGTGCACGTGTCCCAGCTCGCTCGCGGGTTCGTGGCGGACCCCCGCTCGGTCGTGAAGTCCGGCGACGTCGTCCGGGTCAAGGTGCTGTCGGTCGACGTCCCGCGCAAGCGCATCTCGCTGACCCTGCGCCTTGACGAAGATGGCGGAACGCCCTCGGTGCCGTCCTCAGGGAATCGTCCTTCGCCACGGGGGAAGAAGGGCACGCGCTCCGAACCCCCGGAACGCGCCCCCGACAACGCGATGGCCGACGCCCTCCGCCGGGCCGGCCTCCTGCGCGACAAGAACCGGTAACCGGCCCGGAGCACCGTTGCCGTTCAGCCAAGCCGGACCCGGCGTACCGCAAGCCCGCAGACGTCGCGGGGGCGGATCTTCGGTAGCATCGGGTGACTGACCACTACACAGACACCGGGAGTTCATCGTGTCCAGCCAGCAGCTTCGTATCACCCTCGCAGGCAGCGAGCATGTGGTCGAGGCTGGCACGACGGCCGGGGCGGTACTCGACGGCGGCCCGGGGACGATAGCGGCGCGGGTCGGCGGCGTGCTGCGGGACCTCGGGTATGTGGTCGCGGACGGCGACGCGGTCGAGCCGGTGGACATCGCCAGCGCGGACGGCCGCGCGATCTTGCGGCACTCCACGGCGCACGTCATGGCCCAGGCGGTCCAGGAGCTGTTCCCGCGGGCCAAGCTCGGCATCGGCCCGCCGGTGGAGAACGGTTTCTACTACGACTTCGACGTGCCGAAGCCGTTCGAGCCGGAGGACCTGAAGGCGATCGAGGGCCGGATGCGCCAGATCGTCAAGCAGGGCCAGCGGTTCTCCCGGCGCGTGGTGACCGACGCGCAGGCGCGTGACGAGCTCGCCGCCGAGCCGTACAAGCTGGAGCTGATCGGCCTCAAGGGCGCAGCCTCGGCTGACTCGGACGAGTCGGTGGAGGTCGGTGGGCCTGATCACGAGCTAACAATTTACGACAACCTGGACCCGTCGTCGGGCGAGCTGCGCTGGAAGGACCTGTGCCGCGGCCCGCACCTGCCGACCACCAGGAACATCCCGGCGTTCAAGCTGATGCGCACCGGCGGCGCGTACTGGCGGGGGAGCGAGAAGAACCCGCAGCTCCAGCGCATCTACGGCACCGCCTGGGAAAGCCGTGAGCGGCAGGAGGAGTACCTCACGCTGATGGCAGAGGCCGAGAAGCGGGACCACCGCAAGCTCGGCGCGGAACTGGACCTGTTCTCGTTCCCGACCGCGATCGGCAGCGGGCTGCCGGTCTTCCACCCCAAGGGCGGCGTGATCCGCAAGGAGATGGAGGACTACTCGCGGCGGCGCCACGAGGCGGCCGGGTACCAGTTCGTCAACACCCCGCACGTCACCAAGGCGGAGCTGTTCGAGACCTCGGGCCACCTGGGGTTCTACAAAGACGGCATGTTCCCGCCGATGGAGCTGGACGGCGCCGAGTACTACGCCAAGCCGATGAACTGCCCGATGCACGTGCTGATCTACGCGTCCCGCGGGCGGTCGTACCGGGAGCTGCCACTGCGCCTGTTCGAGTTCGGCACCGTGTACCGGTACGAGAAGTCCGGCGTCGTGCACGGGCTGACCAGGGCCCGCGGCTTCACCCAGGACGACTCGCACATCTTCTGCACGCCCGAGCAGCTCTCCGGTGAGCTGGCCTCGCTGCTGGACTTCGTCGTCGGGCTGCTGCGTGACTTCGGGCTGACCGACTTCGAGGCGGAGCTGTCTACCCGGCCGGAGAAATACGTCGGCACGGTCGAAGAGTGGTCGGCCGCGGAGGCTGCTCTGCGGTACGCGCTCGACGCGTCCGGGCTGCCGTACGTGATCGCGGAGGGTGAGGGCGCGTTCTACGCGCCGAAGATCGACGTGCACGTCAAGGACGCGATCGGGCGGCGCTGGCAGTTGTCGACTTTGCAGGTCGATTTCCAGGAGCCTGGCCGGTTCGGCATCGAGTACACCGCGGCCGACGGCACGCGGCAGCGGCCCTACATGATCCACCGGGCGCTGTTCGGCTCGATCGAGCGGTTCTTCGGGATTCTGGTCGAGCACTACGCGGGCGCGTTCCCGCCCTGGCTGGCGCCGGTCCAGGTCGTCGGCATCCCGATCTCCGACGCGCACGTGCCGTACCTGGGCAAGGTGGCCGCGCGGCTGCGCGAGGAAGGAATCCGGGTCGAGGTCGACGACTCCGACGACCGGATGCAGAAGAAGATCCGGACCGCGCAGAAGCAGAAGGTGCCGTTCATGCTGCTGGCCGGGGACGCGGATGTGACGGCGGGCGCCGTGTCGTTCCGCTACCGGGACGGCACGCAGAAGAACGGGGTCCCGGCCGAGGAGGCCATCGCCGAGATCGTCACCGCCGTACGCGACCGCGTCCAAGTCTGAGCCGGCCATGGAGCCCGACCCGTTCGAAAGGCTCTGGACGCCGCACCGGATGGCGTACATCAAGGGCGAGGGCAAGCCCACCGGGCCGGGTGCCGACGAGGGCTGCCCGTTCTGCCGCGCGCCCACGCTGCCGGATGAGGAAGCCCTGATCGTCGCCCGCGGCGCGCTGGTGTACGCGGTGCTGAACCTGTACCCGTACAACAGCGGCCACGTGCTCGTCTGCCCGTACCGGCACGTGCCGGACTACACGGACCTTGAGGTTCCCGAGGCCGCCGAGTTCAGCGCGTTCACCCAGCGCGCGATCAGTGCGCTGCGCGTGGCGTCGACCCCGCACGGCTTCAACATCGGCATGAACCTGGGCACGGTGGCCGGTGCGGGCATCGCCGCCCACTTGCACCAGCACGTCGTGCCCCGCTGGGGCGGCGACACCAACTTCATGCCGGCCGTCGCCCGCACCCGGGTGCTGCCCGAGCTGCTGTCGGACACCCGTAAGCTGCTCGCCGACGCCTGGGCGAAGACTGGGTTACGTGTTCGCCTGCCTGTAATGTTCTGTTTGTCGGTGCGTGAACCGGGACTGTTAAGCAGTCACTCATGCGACTGAAATCCCACAAAGCCTGGCGTCGGACGGCCTGCGCGAGCGCGCTGGCCGCATCGATGCTTATCGTGCCCGCCGCCTTGGCGGTCGCGAGTTCGCCGGCCCCGGCATCGCACACGGGCGGCGGTTCTGACGGCCTCGGGGTCAAGCCCGGCAAGATCAAGCACGTCTGGCTGATCATCCTCGAGAACAAGTCCTACGACGCGACGTTCACCGGTCTGAACAACAACACCTACCTGTGGAAGACGCTGCCCGCACAGGGCGTGCTGCTGAAGAACTACTACGGCACCGGGCACTTCTCCTTGGACAACTACATCTCGATGGTGAGCGGCCAGGCGACCCAGCCGGACGAGCAGGCCGACTGCCCGCTGTACGACTCGGTTTCCGGCACCGTTGACAAGTCGGGCTCGCTGTGGACGAACCGGAACTACGGCCAGCTCGTCTCCGCCGCCGGGCCGAACGCGGCGGTCGGCACCAACGGCTGCGTGTACCCGTCGACCGTGCCGACGCTGTTCAATCAGCTGGACGCGGCGCACACGAGCTGGAAGGGCTACGCGCAGGACCTCGGCAACCCCGACGTGAGCGGCCCCGCGCACGACGCAGGCACGCAGTTCTGCGGCGCGCCCTACGCCTCGCCGGCCGCGACCGGCTCCACCGCCCAGCCGAACCCAGGCGGCGCCAACGCTACCGACCAGTACGTGCCCAAGCACTTCCCGTTCCCCTGGTTCGAGTCGGTCCTGCGGTCCGGGGACTGCAACGACGCCCATATCGCGAACCTGTTCAGCGCCGCCAACGGGCTGTACCACGACCTGCAGAGCGAGTCGACGACCCCCGCGTTCAGCTGGATCTCGCCGAACAACTGCAGCGACGCCCATGACGCGGTATGCCACGGCAACAACCTGTCCGGCGGCTGGTCCAGCCCGGTCACGCCGAACGCCCCGGTGAACTTCACCGGCGGGCTGTACGCCGCTGACCTGTTCCTCGAGCATGTCATTCCCGAGATCGAGGCGTCGCCGGCGTTCAAGGACGGCGGGCTCATCGACGTCACCTTCGACGAGGCATTCCCGCCGTTCACCTACAGCGGTAACAGCTTCGCGAACTCGACGATCGTCGCGCCGGACGCGAAGACCTCGGTCGCGTCGGCCACCGCGGGCGAGAACCTGTTCGGCCGCAACGTGCACTACGAGCCCACCGGCCCGAACACGCCGCTGGCCAAGAGCTCAAGCGGCCAGGAACTTTACCCGGGCCCGGGTGACAACTCGTTCCTCGACCGCCCGGCCAACTGCGTGCCCCAGACCGTCCCGTCCCAGCCCGCCGGCGTCTGCCTGCTCGGCGGCGGCAACCCCGTGCCTGGTGCGCGCACCGACGCCGGCGCGACCGCGGCGTCCGGCTCGACGGCGATCGCGGACAACTCGGCCGTGGCCACCGACAAGGACCGGTCCGTGACCGGCACCGGCATCCCGGCCGGGTCGTTCGTCGGCACGGTGACCGACACGCCGGTGACCGCGACCCAGCCCAGCCAGAACGGCGGCCTCGCCGACACCGGATCGTTCACCCTGGTCAACGCCAGCGGCGCAGCGGTACAGACCACCGGGGCGGTCAGCGGCGTGACGCTCGGCGCTCGTTCGCCGGCGACCGACCCGCTGTACGACTTCGGCGACGCCACGAACGGCGGCGGTGACACGGGCAGCGTGCTGATCAGCCCGTTCATTCGGCCGGGCACGGTGAGCACCCAGTTCTACAACCACTACAGCTGGCTGCGCACGATGGAGGACGTGTTCGGCGTCGCGAAGGCCTCGCCGGGCCTGGATCACAGGGGCCACATCGGCTACGCGGCCCAGCCGGGTCTCGAGCCGTTCGGCCGGGACGTGTTCAACAACACGTCCGGCTTCGGGTTCGGGTCGGCGGCCGCCGCGGCCGCCGCGGACGCCGCGGCCGCCGCGGCCGCGCTGCCGGTCGGCAGGGTCGTCCAGGCCAGCGCGGCCCACCCGTGGCTGGCGGTCGAGGGCGACACCGTGCAAGTGCACCTGGCGGCGGGCAAGGTGATGGCGACCGCGGTCGGTCCGCGGGTACCCGAGGAGGGGAAGTTCCCGGTCCCGGCGACGACCGAGTGCACGTTCACGGTGACGTTCACCGCGGCGTCCGGGTCGGTTCCGCTGAATCCGGGCGCGTTCACCGCGCTGGACGAGGAGGGGCACCTGCACCGGCTGTCCGTCAGCGTCCAGGGCGGCGGGCCGGTGCCGGCGTCGGTTACCAGCGGGCACACCGTCACGCTGCTGATGTCCGCGACGCTGCCGACCGGGTCCGGCGCGCTGCGGTGGACGCCCTCAGGCACCCAGCCGATCGTGTCCTGGGACTTCGACGTGGAAATCGACTGAGCCGTCCCGCGTGGATGTCGAGGCCCGCGTGGATGTCGAGGCCCGCGTGGGTGTCGAGGGATGATGCCGATGGCGCCATCGGGCTGCGGCCCACCCCACCCGATGGCGCCAACGGCACGCGAAACGGCGACCCGTTGGCGCCATCGGCACGTTCGTGGCCGGGGCGCCCGGCCAAGGGCCGGGGGCGCCTGCCCGGGGTTACTCCGGTTTCGACTCCGCGGCTACTTTCGCGGCGAGGTGGGACGGCAGCGGCTCGTGCCGCAGGTACTTGCGGGCGAACGACCCCGTTCCCTGGGACACCGAACGCAGGTCGATCGCGTACCGGGTGATCTCCAGCTCCGGGATCTCGGCCTTCACCAGCGTCCGCCCGACGGGGACGGGCTCGGTGCCGAGCACCCGGCCACGGCGCGAGGACAGGTCCGACATGATCGCGCCCACGTAACCGTCTGGCACCAGCACGGATACCTCGTCCACGGGCTCGAGCAGCGTCGGCGTGGCCTTGTCCACCGCGTCCTTCAGCGCCAGCCGGCCGGCCTTCTGGAAGGCCATGTCGGAAGAGTCCACCGAGTGCGCCTTGCCGTCGTACAGGGTGACCCGAACGCCGGTCATCGGGTAGCCGGCCAGCACGCCCTGCTCCATCTGCCAGCGGACGCCCTTCTCCACGGACGGGATGAACTGCCGCGGCACCACACCGCCGACGATCTTGTCGACGAACTCGAAGCCGGCCGAGTCCTCGAGCGGCTCGATCGAGATGTGGCAGATGCCGTACTCACCGTGGCCGCCGGTCTGCTTGACGTTCCGGCCGAGGCCCTGTGCCTTTCCGGCTATGGTCTCGCGCAGCGGGACCCGCAGGTCCCGCGTCTCCACCGCGACGCCGTAGCGGTTGGCGAGCCGGTCGAGCAGCACGTCCGCGTGCGCCTCGCCCATGCACCACAGCACGAGCTGACGGGTCTCCGCGTTCATCTCCAAGCGCACCGTCGGGTCCTCTACGACCACCCGGTTCAGGCCCTGGGACAGCTTGTCCTCGTCGGCCTTCGACTTGGCCACGATCGCGACCGGGAGCAGCGGCTCCGGCATAGACCAGGGCTCCATCAGCAGCGGCCGGTCCTTGTCCGACAGCGTGTCCCCGGTCTCCGCGGTGCCGAGCTTGGCGACCGCGCAGATGTCCCCGGCCGGACAGGAGGCCAGCTGGCGCTGCTGCTTGCCCAGCGGCGAGGTAAGCGCGCCGATCCGCTCGTCGTCGTCGTGATCGGCGTGGCCGCGCTCTGCCCGGCCGTGGCCGGACACGTGCACGGCGGCGTCCGGGCGCAGCGTCCCGGAGAAGACCCGGACCAGGCTGATGCGGCCGACGAAGGAGTCGGTGGTGGTCTTGACGACCTCGGCAAGCAGCGGGCCGTTCGGGTCGGACGTCAGCTCGGTGACCGGGGAGCCATCCGGCGTGGTGACGGCGGGCAGCGGGTGCTCGGCGGGGGAGGGGAAGGCCTGCGTCATGACCTCGAGGAGTTCGATCATGCCGGTCTTCTGCGGCGCGGAGACGGCCAGCACCGGATAGAACGAGCCGTGCGCGACGGCCTTCTCCAGGTCGTCGATGAGCACCTTCGGATCGATCTCCTCGCCGCCGAGGTACCGGTCCATCAGCGTCTCGTCTTCGCTCTCGGTGATGATGCCCTCGATCAGCTCGCCGCGCGGGCCTTCCATCCGGTCCATGTCGGCGGCCGACGGAGCGCTCTCGGCCCGGGTCCCGCCGCTGTAGGAAAAGGCCTTCTGGGAAAGCAGGCCGAGCAGCCCGTCCCCGGTCGGCAGGTACAGCGGAGCCACCCCGTCGCCGAAGGCCTCCTGGCAGGCGCGCAGCGTGGCCTCGAAGTCGGCCCGCTGGTGGTCGATCTTGGTGATGACGACGGCGCGCGGCATGCCGACCGCGGCGCATTCGTCCCACAGCATCCTGGTTACGCCGTCAATGCCGTCCGTCGCGGGAACGGCGAACAACGCGGAGTCGGCGGCGCGCAGGCCGGCCCGCAGATCTCCGGTGAAATCCGCATAGCCGGGAGCGTCCAGTAGGTTGACTTTTATCCCGTTATGAACGATGGGGGCGAGGGTCAGGTTGACCGAGCGCTGCTGCCGGATCTCTACCTCGTCGAAGTCACTGACCGTGGTGCCCTCTTCGATGCTGCCGGGCCGCTGGATCGTGCCGGTCACGGCGAGCAGCGCCTCGACCAGGCTCGTCTTTCCGGCTCCGGAATGGCCGACCAGCACCACGTTCCGAACCTGGCCGGCCGCCGGTGCCCTGCCGGGCGCTCCTCCTGCCGAACCCGAAGATGTTGCTGCCATATGCGGTTCGCCTCCTCGCGATCTGCGTTAGCTCACCCAGGCTCGTCGCTCACCGAGCCGTAACCCAGCCTTAACCCGTGGGTGCCCTGACCACAACCCCCGGCGAAAGAAACCTTCCGCCTTGCCCGTAAAATCGGACGGCCATGCTGAACGTGCTCCGGCCCGCCATTTCGCGCGTCCTCACCCCGCTCGGCCAGGCGCTCGCGAAGACACCGGTTACCCCCAACGTGGTCACGGTTATCGGCACCCTCGGGGTGGCGGGCGGCGCACTGGTTCTTTTCCCCATGGGTGAGATGTTCCCCGGAGCGCTGACCTGCACCATCTTCGTGCTGCTGGATATGCTGGACGGGGTGCTGGCCCGGATCAAGGGCACCAGCGGCAAATGGGGCGCGTTTCTCGACTCGACCCTCGACCGGGTGGCGGACGCGGCCATTTTCAGCGGCCTTGTCTGGTGGTTCTTTCGCGGCGGGCATAATGCGGCGCTCGCGGGCGTGTCGCTGTTCTGCCTGGTCGCCGGAGCCCTAGTCTCCTATGTGAAGGCGCGGGCCGAAGGGCTCGGGCTGGAGGCCGACGTGGGCCTGATAGAACGGCCCGAGCGGATGCTTATCTCGCTGATCGCGGTCGGCGTATCGGGTCTCGGCGTGCCGTACATTCTGCAGATAGGGCTTTGGGCGCTGGCGGCCGGCAGCCTGGTCACACTCGGCCAGCGAGTGCACGCGGTCTATCGGGCGGCGAAAGGTTACCGTGGCTGAACGTCTGCGTGAACGTCTGCTGGGCACGGGGTACCGGCTCGGCTGGGCGGCGATCTGCCGGCTCCCGGAACCGGTCGTGCACTGGGCGTTCATGACGGCCGGGGAAATCGCCTGGCGGCGGCAGGGCCGCGGCGTGCAGCGGCTGGAGGCGAACCTGCGCCGGGTCATCGGCTACGACAGCATGGACCCGGCGGAGGCCGGAGCGGAGCTGCGCGAGTTGTCCCGCGAGGTGATGCGCTCCTACGCCAGGTACTACATGGAAGCGTTCCGGATGCAGGTGATCCCAGCGGAACGGATCCTGTCCGGCATGCACATCGAGGGGCCGGGGGAGCAGCACGCCTTCGACCAGATGAAGGCCGGCCGCGGGGTGATATTCGCGCTGCCGCACATGGGTAACTTCGAGCACGCCGGAGCCTGGATCAACCTGCGCGGCGCGGACGGTTTCACCACCGTGATGGAGCGGCTCAAACCTGAGTCGGTCTACGAGGCGTTCGTGAAGTTCCGTTCGGCACTCGGCATGGAGGTGCTCCCGCTGACCGGAGGCGCGAGCCCGTTCGGCACGCTGGCACAGCGGCTGCGAGCCGGCCGCCTGGTCTGCATCGTCGTGGACCGTGACCTCAGGGAGACCGGGGTAGAGGTCGACTTCTTCGGGGAGAAGGCGAAGCTCCCGGCGACCGCGGCCCTGGCCGTGCACACCGGCGCCGCGCTCATGCCGGTAGCCACCTGGTTCGAGGGCGAACGGGACTGGGGCGCGCACATCTACGACGAGATCCCCATCCCGGAAACCGGTGACCGCCGGGAAAAAATCCAGGTGATGACCCAGCAGCTCGCGAACGTGTTCGAGCAGGCTATCCGGGAGCACCCGCAGGACTGGCACATGCTGCAGAAGGTCTTCGTCGCGGACGCGGACAGTACCTCTGAGCCGCGAGCCCGCGGCGGGCGGACATGAAAATCGGGATCGTCTGCCCGTACTCCTGGGACGTGCCTGGCGGCGTGCAGTCGCACATCCGCGATCTGGCCGAGGCGCTGATCGAGGCGGGCCACGAGGTTTCGGTGATCTCGCCGGCCGACGACGACACCCCCCTGCCGCCGTACGTGGTGCCGGCCGGGCGAGCCGTACCGGTACCGTACAACGGCTCGGTGGCCCGGCTTTCGTTCGGGTTCTTGTCGGCGTCCCGGATCAGGCGGTGGATCAGGGAGGGCGGTTTCGACCTGCTCCACGTGCACGAGCCGGCCGCGCCGAGCCTGTCGCTGCTGGCCTGCTGGGTGGCGACCGGCCCGATCGTCGCCACCGTGCACACCGCCACGCCCCGCTCGCGGGCGATGGTCGCCGCGAGCGCGGCGTTGCGGACCGCGCTTGAGAAGATCAACGGCCGGATCGCGGTGTCCGAGGCGGCCCGCACCACGCTGGTCGAGCACATCGGCGGCGACGCGGTGCTGATCCCGAACGGCGTGGCCACCCGCCGGTTCCGCAAGGCGGACCCGCTGCCCGGCTGGCCGGGTGCCGGGGGAGCGATCGGCTTTCTCGGCCGGATGGACGAGCCGCGGAAGGGCCTGCAGGTCCTGCTCCGCGCCTTCGAAAAGCTTGGTGCGGAACGGCCTGGGCTTCGCGTTCTGGTGGCTGGGCCAGGGGACGCGGAGGAGGCGCTGCACCGGGTGCCGGCCGCGCTCCGGGACCGCGTCGTCGTGCTGGGCGCGATCCGGGACGAGGACAAGGCGAGCGTGCTGCACTCCGTCGACGTGTTCTGCTCGCCGAACACCGGTGGCGAGTCGTTCGGCATCGTCACCGCGGAGGCGATGGCGGCCGGCGCGCCGATCGTGGCCAGCGACATCGAGGCGTTCCAGCAGGTACTGCGCGGGGGGATGGCCGGCGAGCTGTTCACCACCGGCGATCCGGACTCGCTGGCCGACGCGGCCGGGCGGCTGCTCGACGACGCAGCGCGGCGGGACGCGCTGTCCGCGGCGGCGCTGGCGGCGGTCGCGCGGTACGACTGGTCAGTGGTCGGCCGGGACGTGCTCAGCGTCTACGAGACCGTGGTGCTCGGCGGGGCGGAGAAGGTCACCGCGTGATCACCGACATCATTGTGATCATCGCCGCCGCGCTGCTCGTCGGCGTCTACGTGTCCTGGCGGGCCGGCCGCATCGACCGGCTGCACGCCCGGACCCGGCTGGCCCGGGCAGGGCTGGACGTGGCGCTGCTGCGGCGCAGTTCGGTGGCGCTGGAGCTGGCCAGTTCCGGACTGCTTGACCCGGCGACCAGCCTGCTGCTGGCCGGTGCCGCGCACGACGTGCGGGAAAATCCCGAGCGGGATCTCGCCGAGTCGGATCTGACCAGGGCGCTGCGCGCGGCGTTCAGCCAGCCGGACTTCCGCGCCTCGCTGAAAGGCAAGGACGGCGCGGACGAACTGCTCGCCGAGGTCGAGGCGGCCTCGCACCAGGTGTTCCTGGCCCGCAAGTTCTACAACGACGCGGTCTCCGCGACCCGCGACGCGCGCCGCCGCCCGCTGGCCCGCCTGCTGCGCCTGTCCGGCAACGCCGAGCTGCCCGAGTACTTCGAGATGGACGACTCCCTCCTGGCAGACTCCTAGACCCCGCCGCCCCTTCACCGCCCCCACCGTGCACCCCCGCCCCCTCACCGTTCACCCCCGCCCCCTCACCGTGTCAATTGCGCAATCGAGCCCACTAGAGCGTGTCTCTGCGCGTCCGGCGGCCCAGGTAGGTGTCCCAGGCAGGTGTCCCAGGCTGACTACCATGGAGGAAAGCAGTCACTATTGATCAAGTGAGGTTCATCGTGTCCACTTCTCCGGCTACCGGTACTGGGCGGGTTAAGCGCGGGATGGCTGAGATGCTCAAGGGCGGGGTGATCATGGATGTGGTCACGGCGGAGCAGGCCAGGATCGCTGAGGATGCGGGTGCGGTGGCGGTGATGGCGCTGGAG